>Ga0208794_1001020_pt1 | contig 14134 bp, 9 predicted proteins | sample 32_taG_FD_184106 | JGI IMG/M metagenome (GOLD analysis project Ga0208794, IMG submission 184106) | Marine viral communities from the Gulf of Mexico - 32_GoM_OMZ_CsCl metaG (SPAdes) (version 2) | ecosystem: Environmental > Aquatic > Marine > Oceanic | place: Atlantic Ocean: Gulf of Mexico... | reverse complement strand
ATCTGTGTAGTATTTAACGCCTTGAGCTAAGCAATCTAATCTGTCGTCATGTTTAATGGCACCTTTCTCTCTGCACATTTTTGACATTTGAGCAAAGAGCATGTAACCAAGACGTTCTTCTGGTGGGAAATCTTGATTAGATTTGTAATCCCATTCAATGACGCTACGGTCTATCACCAATCGATGCTGATTAAGGACAGGTTCAAGGGCATCAATGATTCTGTCTTCTTTACGGACATTAGCCCGTGTTTCTTCAATGTCTATGTTTAGTTTTCCTTGTTGAAGATGTTTTCGGAAGAGTTCAGAAACGATTCCATCCCCGAAGTTTGATTCAATAAGGAGCTTGGAAACTCCATACTTTTTACATCCCCGGAGGATGTCCAAGAGTGTATTGTCGCTGTATCCATCGTGATATGCACGCATTTCATGCAGGTACAGGAAACCGTTTCGCTGGGATATAAAAGCTGCTGCTGTCTCATCCGAGCCTCTACCCGACGGATCAACCGAGCAGATTGTTTCGGTGTAAGGACCCCATTCGCCTTGGAGCTGCATCGGAGAGTAGAAATAATCTCCTGGAAGGCCAACAGTTGGGAGCTCCTTGATGACGTTCTGCGGGTCTGAGCACCAGACGACAGCATCAGGAGCAGAGGTAGGGTTAACAGAGGTGACAACAAGGTCAGCCATTTTAAGCGGGAATTTTGTTGCATCACTAAGGGTCGTATTGAGCATGAACTGCAACATAAAGTTGCTACGACCCATGGCTGCTTCACGTTCTAGGAGGTCTTCTTCAGAGAATCTTTCTCCATCTGTGAGTCCCCATGGTTCAGATCCCATATCAAGATCTTCTTGAATTTGGGGGGCCAAGTTGTCGTCGTAGTCACCAATGTTGCGGGGGTATCTAGCGGGCCAGACAAAAGGCTTATAGTTGCGCTCTGCGAGCTTCCTGTAGACGGTAAAGGAAGTCTGAGGAGTACCAAGAAAGCAAATTCTGGAATCATGTTTAGGTGTAAGGATGGATTCTGCTTCAGTGCAGAGTTGTAATAATTTTTCCCTCATCAATTCAGTGAGGCTGTTACCAGGAACTTCTACATCGTCCAGTACCATTAAGTCGGCACGGCTCCCAGTAAGCTGACCCGTAATGCCAACGCTCTTCACCGATGGGGCTTGGTGCGGAGAACAGTTCACGTCGAAACTGATGCGACTCCATCTCGCGTCGTCGCTCTTGGGCCTCAAATGATTCAGCCATGGTGTTTCAATAATTAGTTTCTGTAAAAAGATGGACATGTTGTCGGCTCTTTCTTTAGAAGCCGAAATCACCATTATTTTCTTTTCAGGATTATTAAATAGAGTCCAGAGAATAAAAGCACCAGTGATCCAAGACTTACCGACGCCACGAAAGGCTTGGATTTGAAGACGCTTAGGACCATGTTGTAAATAATCAGCGATTGCATATTGTGCTCTCGTCGGAGAGGGTAAATCGAGTTGTGACCACAGGGCCTGCAGAAACAGCTTAAAATCGCCCTGTAAGGCCGTTAAAACATCATTCATAGGGATATATAAGTAAAGCGGGGTGGAGACGCCTTCTAGAGCCTTCTAGGTATCAATTAGCTATCGTTTAATGCACTACGACCTTCGCCTCTGCCACTGCGGAAACCAGTGGGTTCTAAATTCTCATTCATGTATTGACCAAGATCTGCACCTGTCATTATTGCGTTAACGACTGGATTGATACGCATCATTCTGAGCATATAACGTGTAATAAATTGCTTGCTCATATCTTTGAGAGGTTTTTTAAGATCTTTGGGATCAAAGGTAACCTTTTCACCAAATATGTTAGTCCAAGTGTTTCTACCTTCACGTCTTGCTCGTGCAACTCCATCTTTAAAAGCTAAGGCACCTTTAGTACCACGGGAGTACAATGCTTCACGATTAGCTCCACCTTTATCAGAATCGTAAGCACTAACACGCAATGAACTGCCAGGCCGAATATCATCAATTTGACGGCCAAGCATTGCTTTCAATGCATTACGACGCAACCTGTCATTGTAATCTTGCTGAAACCTAAGTTCTGTTCCAGGTTCAGCTTTAGCTTTCATAAATTGAGCACGGTCTCGGTTATAACTCAGAGTGCCGTCTGATCCAGGCATACCAAACTCAATGGCATGCAAGGGTTTGGCACCACCGGTATATCGTGTTTTATCAACGCGATAAGCAGTGTCAGGTGTTTCAAGAGAAGATACTGATACATCCGAGGTAAGTCTCTGCGTATTTTTATAAGGGTCCACCAACAACGATTTATACCACTCCTTAGCTCGGTCAGGAGTGATGTTGTAGATGTCTTTAATTACAGGTTTGTTAGAAGCAGCTGAAGCGGTATTAATAGACAAAGAGTTTGAACCTTCACCTTTAGTAGTATCTCGATTCCCTCCGCTTAGGATTTTTAAAAGGCCCCGAAGGGCCGTTCTAGGATCAATCATCTGCTAATTCAGTTGTATAGAGTTTGTCTCTCCATTCAAATGTTTGTTTGCCAGCTCGACGTGCGGCAGCAAACGCACGGTCAAAGGACATAGCAAGTTCAGCTCGACGCGCTTCTTTAGCTTCATCAAACAACCGTTGAGGAACTTGAGGACCAATCTTTTCGTAACCTGGGTAAATTCCTTGAGAACTTAAAGATCCACCAGCAGGTTGTGGTTCAAAAACAGAAGCAGCAACTCCAAGACGAGTCAGCATTTTCAAAGCATCACGTGCCATTCCACGTAATGAATTGACGTTGTTGCTTGTGTAGTTAGTGGTAACTTGACGCCCTTGTGAGGGTGCGGAGCGGATACCACGCTCACCACGAGCACGCCGTCCTTCTGCCATACGCTGCCGCATTTCACGGCTTTGACCATCCTTAGTTGGTTTCCTGTTGCCGTATCGATTAGTAGGCATAATTCTGATTAATGTGATCTAAAATTCGTTGTTTACGATCTGGATGAAGACCAAATCTAGCTAGCATCCAATCTTCCCAATTTTCGCTTCCTTTACTCTGATTACAACTGCGGCAGGCTGGTACACAGTTTGACGATATAGTTTCACCACCTCTTGAACGAGGGTGGACGTGATCGATAGTAAGGTCATTGTAATCATAAAATTCTCCACAATAAACACATGTACAGTCAAAGGACTCTTTAATAGCCCGCCTCCAAAGACGGGTTGCTTCAGAGGATGTCATGGTTATTAGGTTTGCAATGTAGTAATCAGGATTAGGAAGCAACGGAGGCACTAAATAATACCCTCCAGTTTTTTATAAAACATCTGCAATTGTTTACGAAAATACTTTTCGCCACTTCGCAGGTCGTCTTGTCTGTCTTTATCTCCAAAACTGAGACCAGGCATACGATCTGCAGTACCAGGAATAGTGGGAAGTCTGGGGTCACGGCTCGGTTCGCTTGCGCTAGGCGTGCCATAGTCATCCCTAGATTTTGCTCTACTAAGTGGAACAATTTGCAAGTTTTCTCTACGCTTTAAACGGCGTAGCAGATCTTCAATAGTGTTCAACGCTTCTTTCTCCGTCTAGCTAGTTTGGCTTTTTTACGTGCTCCATCTGCACGATTTTGTTTGGCATCGCAAGGGACGATACCGTTTTTGGTGTGACACATATCCTTGCCTCCCTTACCCATGCGTCCGGCTTGACGCCGTTTCATGGCAAGTTGAGCACGATACTTACGATCCTTTTTGGATTTATTTTCTTTAGTATCGTTAGCAAGTTTTTCTTTGTATTTGTCTGGGTTTCGCCTGTAGTAACGGGTAGTTTTACCAGGGCTCTTAGTTTTTCGAGGAGCCATAAAGACGTTGTTGTACTAGTTCTGGGTCTACTTTCGGCATAAGCGTTGCAAGCTTATCTAGGGGATTACCTTCGTAAGCGACACCAGAGATGTCATTAGTTTTTAACCAATCACAAGCTGCTTTTAGGTCAGCCGTAGAGGCCTCACCCGATTTAATACGGGCAAGGAACTCTTTGGTAACCAGATTATGCAGTTCGTTAAATTGATCTTCAGTTGCTTTCTTCTTCATTGAAATCCTCTATATTGGGATAGGAAGGCAAAGCATCTGGATTAGCGTAATAAACCTCTTGCTCCATATTGTAAAGTTGCAAAGGTTCGTTGATTAAAGCTTCAAGACTTTCAATAGTAGAACAAGCATTAATCAAGTTTCTACGTTGATCACAAATAGAGCGAACTGAAGCTCGATAAGAAGTAATAGAAGCAGGAATTGCTTCATTAATTTCTTGCTGGCGTGTTACATACCAATCTGTAATTGAAAGCAAGTCATAAGCTTGTTTTTGTTCAGATTTGATAAATTCAGCTTTAACAGCATCAAGCTCTCTTGCAGTTTTAGAAAATTGACCATTATTATCAGGTCCACTAAAACACCAAAAACGACCATCTGGAGCTTTTTCAACGATAACTGGTCGAAAACCTAATTCTTCAAATTGATCGTCAGTGGCTAGTGCAGTGCCGTAATAGTAACCATTGTAATTAAAAGGTTTGCCACGCCTATAACGTGTACCTTGATCATCTATGTAAAACATAATTATCGTGCATTGGAAGGTGGAGTGTTGTCGCCTCCGAAAGGCGATTCAGCAAAAGCCATGTATACAAACGTATTGTTAAGCGTGTTTAAATTAGCATTGCTATTTCTTAATTTAAACCCGTTAGCAAGAAAATCCATATCAAAAGCACTGGATGTACCTTCTTCAGAGGTACCGTTTGGTGACAAATTAGTGTTAACAGGATTAGCAGTATTACGAACAGAGTCAAAAATTTGCCAGTTTTCTGTGTTAGTAGCGCACTTAAAGAGAACAAACGCTGGACGGAAACCCAGGTATACAAACGGGCCATCATCTCCGGAGTTTTGATTTAAGTTTCCGACATACGAACTGAATTTTGAATACCCTTCTTTTGGCGCCCAAACGTAAGCTACATAATCTCCACCAGCTTCATTAGTTGCCCCACCGTTTCCAACGCTAAAAACTGTACTTGTTGGCGTTGTACTGTTCCAAAAAGCTGAAGATGATGAACTTTGAGGTCCGGGGTCATGCAACTCCATAGACCTGTCGTTACCTAAACTGACGTGATAAAAGGCCCAGTTATCTTGAACGTCGCGTCGCTTAACTAATATACATTCAGGAATTGCATTTAATCCATGCCCAATAGTGTTGGGACTGTTGTTAGCTTCTCCTTCATAGGTGACAATGCTAAAACCTGCATCTCGATTTGCAGCAACATTTACGGTGTTTGAGTTTGTGCCATCAGTGTTAGTTGAAGCAGCACCGCCTGCGTTCCAGCACCAAGCAACAGAGTTGTTAGATGGCGTTGTAAAAGCAAGTTCAGCTTGGGTATTAGGTGAAGTAACCGCAAGATTGGAACCCCTTACGCTGTCAACAAGTTGGTTTTGAGTGCCTGCATTATGGTTGCCGGTAATACGGTCTTTAATCCACCATAATCCGTTTGTAAATCCTGTATTTACGTCCGGGTTCCAGTTAGTTCCGTTGGTGTTTGTGCCTTGTGCAATAGCGAGAATGTTTGCACCACTGCCAGTTAAAGTACGAAAATGATCACTGCCATTTTTAATCGTTGGCTCAGGCAGGTTGTTGGTTTGCATTCCGTTGGCAGTGTTAGTTACGCCAGCGGGTGCATGTATAAATGGCATTTGCCCAAAATTTGCCAGTACTTCTGGAGGATTGCTACCACCTGCACGTTGCACTGCAAAATGGTAATTTCCTCCAGCGGCCACGTTTTCTGAGTTGCCTACTTGTGTTCCATTTATGTAGAAATTAACTTGTCGAGTAGCTAAATCACCTCTCCACTCAACACCAAGAACATCGCCAGTGCTATAAGCAGTTAATCCGGTTTGAGTAGCTGTTGTGTTTTCATTGAAAATGCTGTTGTTGCCGCCAAATTCAGAATAAACAATCATAAACGCATAATCGTTATCGTTAGCAGCACCTACTTCAAAACCATCGTCTGCATTTCCAACGCCCGCAGCAAATCGATCTGAAGCACCATCTCGAATAAACTCAGCATAAAGATGCTCGTTTGGTAATTCTTGTGTAGACCAAACAAGACCGTTGTTTACCTCTGTTGCATCCAGATTAGCTCCAGCAAGAGTTGGAGGGTCGTTATTTACAATTGGATTGTATGTTGCATAATTACTCGTCGGCGTATCTTCAAAATCAACGTCGTTTGTGATAGCTGATGTAATAATAGTTGCAACACCATTAACAGTAACTTCTAAAGCATTCATTTCTGGACGCCCACCACCACTGCCAACAATTGTCAGAGGATCTGTGGTACTAATAGAACCACCAGAACCACCAGTATTTAGAGACCGCCAATCACCACTAGCAGTATTTGCAACAGTACTATTACCATCCCAATTGAATGTAGTTGTAGTGCCACCAACACTAAAAATTCTTAAACTGTCAAATGGAATTGCAGGGTCTGGCGCAAATCGAAAAGTACCGTTGCCGTCTCCAAAACATCTTGTGCTTGTATCACCGTCAAAAGCAAGTGCTTTATCAGTTACAAATGATCCTACAGTCGCTGTAAATTGACTAAGAAAGGGATTTACATCCTCGGTGTCAATACCAACTGCGGTAAAATCGTTATTATTACCGCTTACATCATTGCCAGGATTAGAGCTGTCTGCAAAGTCTAGATGATAGCCATTGTTGCCAAAAGTGCCCTCGTATTCAATTGGAACCCATACACCGTCTTCGTTGAACCTTCCAAAATCTTCCTCATCTAAAGCTTGACCATCAACAAAAATAAACTCTGCTAGATAACCATCAAGATTAGAAGATGCTGCGGTAGTTGACTCTGAACCAATCCTAACTGAGTTAGTATCGGCGGTAAAAATATCGTCTGTTGTTACGGTTGTTGAGATTTGAGTGCCATTGACCCAAGCAGTAGCGGTATTGTTGTTAATGCTGACAACAAAGTGATACCAGGCAGTCGGATCTCTATATTTGGCACTGCCAAAGTTGCTATAACCTGCACCAGTTCGGCGTGCAGCAAATTCACTAGTACTGGTGAAAGCAGCAAACCAATGGTTGTTGTCTCGCATAACAAGGGATTGCTCACCTGTTGGTTTAGCTTTTTTAACCCAAAAGGAAAACGTACCAGTAGTGTTTGATGTTGCTGCAGAACTAAAATCTCTGTGCAGCACGGAATCAGCAGCAAACCGCACACTCTGATCAATAGGTTCTCCAGGGTCTCCCCCGCCGCCAGCAGCGCCAGAGGAGAACCAAAAATTAGTATTAGGCATGTTATACGATGTTTACTGTGGGTGTGCCAATAAAGATTGTTGTGTTATTCGTACAATAGAACGGGATAACAGCAGGGAATTCAGTGATATTAGGGGGAGTATTAGCAGCGTATTGGAAGGTTGCACCACCAGCAGCAGGCCAAGTAGCAGCTGCAGTATTAACAATCAAACCGCTCATACCAGCTTCCATGTTTGTTGGCACAGGTACAGTAATTCCAGCTAATGTCCAGAAGTTACCGTTTTGCAGGTTCCAGTTACCAGCACCAGCAGTAATAGCGTTTTGATCGACTAGGACTTGACCATCAAGTGTAGTAATACCTTCAACTTCAAATGTAGTTGCTGGAGTGACAGTACCAATACCTACACGGTCCTGACCACCATCAACAAAGAACATATTCGCGTTGTTATCCGATTCAACACGGAAGTCAACATTCAAACCTCGGTCATTAAAAATAGTGTTACCGGCAGGTTGTATAAAATGTTGAACACCAGTTGCATCACGAACATGGATGTCGCCACTAACATCTAATGGAGCACCAGGTGCATTATGGCCAATACCAACACGGTTGTTAGAACCATCAACAAACACCATGTTTGCGTTGTCATTCGATTCAACTCGGAAATTAGCCGCAGCACCTTGTTCGTTAAATGTGGCATTTCCATTACTTCCCAAATCATGGATTACATTTGCTCCATCTTGAATTACAACCCTGTCATCTACACTAAATGGTGCTATTGGTGAGTCAGTTTGAATACCTACTCGATTGTTAGTACCATCGACAAACAACATATGTGTTTGAGCATCTGATTCTACTCGGAAGTTAACTGAGGCACCTTGTTCGTTAAAGACAGCACTACCATTAGCATTTAGGCTAGTGTTAGTAACAGCAGGGTCACCAGTTTGAAGCAAGATATTGTTGCTACTGGTATTGCCTTCAGTAGTGACAGCTTGTAAGGCAGGAGTGTCTGCAGCAGGTACAGCAGTACCAGATTGAATTAATGTATAACGTGCATCAGCAGCTGTACCATCAGCAGCTGTAGTTGTCTGTAAAAGGTCACCAGCATTTGCGGTAGTAGCAGCGCCTGTAATAACAGCCTGCCAATCCGCGTGCATCTGACCTGTGGTTTCAACAGCATAGAAGTCGTTGACATTAGAGTCAGTCGGACGGTCTGCTGAATCAGTAATATCAACCTGACCTCGATAGGTAATGCCAGTACCGCCAGAAGATGCAATGGTCAGTTGGCCATTATTGTCTCTGGTAACAGTAGTATTAGCACCACCAACAATAGCCAAGTCGGTGTTAGTGGTAGTAGCACCAAGAGTAGTAGCAATACGAATAGCAGGGTCAGCGTCTGTTCCGGCTGTCTGTACGATGGAGGCAGCAGTAGTCTCAGCGTTTAGACCAGCAGCAACAATCTCACAGCCATTGTTAGCATCGACGCGTAGCTCAGCGTTATTAAATTCAAGACCACTGGGATCTGCTAAATCGACAGAGACAGTAGAACCGTTGACATTAATACCATCTCCACCAGTGAGGGTGCCACCGCCGCCGCCGCCACCTTGTAACCAGCGATCATCACCAGCTTCGGACGTTACAACATGATTGTCATCAGCAACCCAAGCTTCACCATCTTCAAGAATAGGTCGATCTTCCCATTCCTCGCTAGTGGAATTCCAGCGTAACCAGCGATTGCTATTAGTGGTAGTAATATTGACATCTTGGAGGTTCGCAAGTTCGAGACCATCAGCTCCAGGAGGTTGATCAACACCCATCTCAGAGAGGGTATTTGACATCTCTTGGATCAAGAACAACATCTGATCCTGGTTGTCGTTGAGATCCTGAGCACGAATTGAAGTGCCTGCAGCAAACTCAACAACAGGGTCACAGCGATCTGTTTCCCTAGTAATCAGAACATTATTAACTCCAGTAGCAGCATTGAGGCGAATAGTAGTGTCGTTTTGCCACTGATATTGATTTGCTGTACCCGCATTACCTTCAGTAAATTGGGTCCAGTTTCCAGGCTCACCGACGTACACCTCCACATCGGCCCTGTTGATATATTCAAAGCCGAACACGTAGTCGGCCTCAGCCCCCGTTCCATTACCATTAAACGGAGGTTGGTTACATGTGTTTGCAGCCATTATGCAATGTCAAGGATAGTTTGTACTTCGTCGGGTAGTTCATTGGATGCTGCAATTTGAGCAGCAGTTTCATATAGACCTTTCCACTCAGATGAACCAGGACCTGTAGAAACCAGACCACGTTCTTGAATGTTGCGTTCTAGTTGTTCAATAAGGTTAGTATCGAACCTAAGTTGCCCTTCACGCATAGCTCTGATTTTGGCCTTGTTAATGACGTTTGTAATGCCATTACGGATTGCTTGCAAATAGACAGAAGCATTTGATCCACTGGATCTAGATGCATCACCGGGCAGGATTGCATTGCCTTCTTTTTCAAGGGCTTTGCGGTATAGCTTATAGAGTCTGTTTCCTTCACCTTTGATAAAACGGAGCATCATCTCATCTGCTTTAGCAACCTCGAACATGTCGATACCAAGTTGCCTCTGCTGATCTTTGTCGAGTGGAGCTCCTTCTACTTGAAGCATATATTTGTTGTGGTTCCAAACAAAGCCTACTTTGTCAAAGAAGCTGTAAATTTCACTGTCAGAGTTAACAACATTGGCAGTTTTAAAAGGAAGGAATTCCTGCAAGATCATTCCAAGCCGCGCTTGCTCAATTCCTGCATCATCTCCTACAGCAACTTTATATTCAGGTTCACCAAGGAACGGGTTAATTTTTTCGGGTAATCCAGCTCCGCCAAGAATTCGACGGTTCACTGTTGCAGCAGCTGTATTGCCGAGAATGTCGTCTCGTTGATAGGAAATCTTGCCGTAAGGTTCCCAGGCTTGGCCAAGAGCACGGACGATTGCAGGACTAAAACCAACAAAACTAGAGACAATGGTATGGATTGAACCACCATTCCAGTTTTGGTAATTAAAGATTTCAGTCATGTCAACAACACCAGCCAAAATATTCTTGTCGAGCGTAGATTGAGCCATTGAACCAACAATGCCAGTAATAGCTTTGTCGTACTCACCACGTGACATAGCACCTCTGCGGTAAGAATTTACACTGTCAGAAATGACACGCATCCATGTGGCATAGGGTTCAAAACGACTGAAATCAACAGCCATGCTATTTCCATTGCCAAGAGGGATAATGAAGGAATCACGTGGACGATTATCGTCACCTTGCGATCCAGTCATTAAGCCTTGCCAAGAGAACCACACCGCTCCAGCGCCGACTAAGTTTGCAGCTGCATAACCTGATTCAAGTTCAAGCAAACGAGCTTTATCAACTGCAGTTGCATTTGGGGCATTAGCTGCGTCAATAATTTTCCGTGCTTTCCTACCAAAATGACGGCTGTAAACTACATTCAAGCCAGGTAGTGACTCAAAGGTTTGGGAAGTTACATCCCATCCCATCCGAACAAATGGATTGAAGTATTTAGCGATTGCACTTGTTTCAGCAGCACCTTCCAAAGCAATAAAAAGTTTGTCTGCAAAATTTGCATCTTCTAGGTCCGGCAAAGCACGTTGGAAAGTTATGCGCCGAGACGAATCAAGAGCAAATTGACCTATATCAGTGTCAGTGCGAATTCTTCCGTTTTCAACACCATCTGAAAATACAGTTTTAAATGATTGGCGAGAATACTCTTCAAGTTTATCAAGAGCGCCATCGTGGAAAGCACGATACATAGCGTCACCCTGAGCAACCTGAGCTGCACGCATTACCTTGAACCCTTCATCTTGTGCTTGGAGCAAACGAGGTCCATAGTTAATGTATGGGTTGAATGCAAGCCTTTGAAGATTCCACTGAGACCATGCAGCAAATTGTGCCAAAGGTCCTTCTTCGTTTTTAGCAATTTCAAGCAACCTAGCTTGATAGGTAACTTTAGCTTTAGAAGACTGAACAGCTAAGTTGTAAGGATCTTGTCCGATAGCAACACGTTCACCACTGTTAATAGCGACGTTTTCTTTAAATGCTCTGCGGAATGCAGACATTGATGCACTAGCATTTCCCCAACCACCAGCAAACTGAGCGACAGAGACTAGAGCTTTTTCAGATGCCTTTACAAAATCAAGTTTAAGGGCATCACCAGCTGCTGCCGTAAGACCGCCAATCAGAGGTTCTAAAATCATCCGACTAGCAGTAACAGCAAAAGCTGCAGCTTGGGTTGTACCACGTGTAAGCATCATTGCGTAGAACAATTGCTTAATACCACGACTAGTCATGGCCCGTTGTGCCTTCGGAAGCGTATCCATAGCCAACTTAAGGCTAGTCAACATGGTCGAAGGATCAGAGTAAGCAAGCTGGTTTACAACAGCATCAAGCAATTGCTTAGACTGTGCGTCACCATTCTTCGCTTTTCTGAAAAGCTTATTGAGGTTAGAAGTTTCAACAATAGTTTCAAGCAAAGCTTCTTTTTCTGCCTTACCTGATTTATTAAGCAGATTAGCAATGTTGTCTTCAAAATTTCCAAGCATATCAAATGCTTTTTGTTGAAGATTTTTTTGCCGCACTGCCAATCCTTGGCTAGCAGCACGAGCCGCCTTACGAGCAGGAACAAAGAAGTTTTCACCCAGCTGAACTAAACGAATAAACTGACGCATAGCAATGTCAGTATTCATACCTGAGTTTTGCAGGTTAGATACAATTAGAGCAGCTTTTTGAATACGGGTACCAAGCTCTTCACCAATAAATCCAGCAACAATTGTGCCAGACGCATCGGTCATTTTAAACTCTTTAATCTTCTTTGCAGTTGTCTTTTTACCGTAATTAGGCTTTTTGTAGTTCCGCATATAACCCGGAACTGTTTCCGTCATATCTGTGTAAAAAGACTGAAGAAAACTATCGAATTGATCAGATTCACCGTCAAGACCACGCAAGAAAACATCGCGGTTCTTGTTGTACCAATTAGCAGCACGAGCAGCAATACGAAGGCGCTCAGGAGCTGCTAGTCCAAGCTTACGGTAATATTCACCAGCTTTCTCAATACCTTGTTTAGCAAAATTGCTGACAGCCCAGGTATCGATATTAAAGAAATAACGACGAGTAGCACGGCCTAGAGCATCATCTCCGACTGCAAAAACATTGGGATCAACAGACTTAAGATCGCCATCCTGTTTAATAAGGGTAGTAGGAGCATCAGCAGTCTGACGGAAACTCATTTCAGCTGTCATTGCATCTTCAGCAACAACAGGAGCTTTCAGAATTTCAAGTTCATTAGAAACCTCACCAAGCTTTTGCTGCAGCTTAGTTACATTAGCTTGCTCTTCTTCAAGAAGACGATTCCAATGCCTTTGAGAGGTTTCATCTACGAAGCCCTCATCTGCACCACGTACAAGTAGATCTTGGATTTGATTGATACGGTTTTGTGCGTAATCAATATCTCCATTAAGTTTTTTGATAGTAAGTTTTAGGGCATCTTCTTCTGTACGACCAGCGATACTCTGGGAGAACTGTTCAAATGCTGCAGCAGTTCGACGACGATCAAGTGCCATAACTTGATCAGGGTCTCCACCTAATTCAATCAGTTCGTCTAGTTCCCGAGATAAGGAAGTATCAGGTTCAAATGTCAGAGGAGAATCATCCCATGGATCAGGAATGCCTCGACTTACAGCAACGCTGCTGTCTGGTGTAGCTGCACTAGATGTAGATGGCTCTGCATCAGGAGTGTATTGAGGTTTACTGGTGTTATTAACAGCAGCATCTACTTCATCAACACTCTTGCCAGATGCAGCAGCTGCTTCAACAATCTCAGCAGCAGGCTGTGCACGTCTGTTAATTAGATAACGAATAGCATCAGGTGAAACATTGATACCCATGTTCTGGAACATACCCAACAGTGTTAGGTACACCTGCGAAGCAGGGCTACCGTTCAGCAGTTCAGTAACAAGTTGCTCTCCACTTCCAGGGTTTAACGCATCTGATGCCTTACCTAAGTGATAGGCAAGGGTGCGGGAAAGCAGTACTTCATCCGGAGAGTCCTGTGTAGCCGTCTCTAAGGCGCTTTCCCCGAGCAAACCAGTCAAACCACCAGACATAGCTAAAGAGCCGCCTGTAGGGCCTACAATGGCTCCACCAAGAAGTGTTGGAGTTAGGATCTGCATAACTTCAAAAGAAGCCTCTGCAGCCAAATTCCCCTTCATCATTTCAGGGGGATCAGACCATGGATCTGTGTTCTGGTTAGCAATAGCTCCAGCCACAGTCAGAGGAATCATAAAGCCGCCTTCAATACCCTCAGCACCACCTGCGATAACAGAACCAACAGGGTTACTTAGATATGCTTCACGCTGCTCATCAGCAGAACGAAAGACATTTTCATCTAGAAAATTAACTGCGTCTTTTAAAGGGTTATCCCCTGGCAAGGCTTCATCAACTCTGTCAACAACTTGATCAAACAACTCATTGGCTTTATCGGCAGGATAATCAAGTGCATTCTTAATGTTTGTGCCGATTTCGGTGATAATGCCATCTTCTTTAGGCTCAGGCTTGACTTCCATTGCCAGCCTGTAAAGATCATCTGTAGGCTCTGGAGGTTTTCTGCCTAGTGCGTTATATGGTTTGTCTAGGGCATTTCCATAACTTGATGGATCTAGAAGAGCTTGCCCAAGTCGATCAAAAAATCCAGGACCTTCTTCATCAGGGGTTTCAGCTGCAGGAGCAGGTTCACTGACTGGAAGAGGAGCAGGGGCTTGAGCCGCAGCTTCAGCCTTCATTCGACCTATTTCTCTAAAATCGCTTAGATCAATCTCCTTA
>Ga0208794_1001019_pt1 | contig 14145 bp, 16 predicted proteins | sample 32_taG_FD_184106 | JGI IMG/M metagenome (GOLD analysis project Ga0208794, IMG submission 184106) | Marine viral communities from the Gulf of Mexico - 32_GoM_OMZ_CsCl metaG (SPAdes) (version 2) | ecosystem: Environmental > Aquatic > Marine > Oceanic | place: Atlantic Ocean: Gulf of Mexico... | reverse complement strand
TGGCAGATAAAGCAATCCAATCTGATGGTACCACCAAACGGTATTTGCCTAAGAAAGCTTGGGCATCTCTTTCAAAAGAAGAGAGACAAGAAACTGATCAAAAGAAACGAGAAGGTTCTCGTAAAGGTAAACAGTTTGTTCCAAACACTGAAACTGCAAAGAAAGCAGGTAAGGCCGCACGTGCTGCCAAGAAATATAAATCGAAAAGGTGATAAAATGAATTGATCCGAGCGCGGCTGAGATGGCTGTTGATTCCAAGTCCCGTTTAAAAGAAATCATTGATGGTTATTTGAATAAGGACGGTGGGGCTGGAATCGACACCGGGGTTGTTGCTGGGCATTTAGCTCAGATGCGTCTGTTTGGTATCCGACAGGGCGTTGAGTTTTTCCCAGGTCAAGACAACTTCGGTAACCAGCGAAAGGACTTTTTGGACCGAGTAGCTAAGTACAACCAGCTGGATACACGGTTGGATTCGATTTGGGATTATTATCTTTGTGATGGACAAGGTTTGTTCTATATTCGTCCCACTAAAAACAACTATCGACTTTATTATTTTCGCAAGCACGAATATCGGACCTATTACAACATTGATGGTGAGCTTGATGAAGTCGTAATCATCTACAGCTACAAGGTTCGTCGGGGGAACGGCTTTGGGCAACAGGAGATTTTAGACTCCAACGTGCTTACTGGAAGTGGCTCGATGGGTTCGGGTGGAACGAAGAAGTACATCAAACTATCTATTAAACGTCGATCGATTACTGAAACTCATTCAGATGGTGTAATTTCATTTGATCAACCGGACCAGGTTGCCCCTGGTAAACAAAATAAACTTGTTAATTCTCTTGGTTTTATTCCTTGCGTTGAAATTTTTAACAATCCACAAGGCTTTGCTACCGAAGGCGTTGGTGAATTTGATGCATTAGCTGATCAGATTATTACGCACGATGAGATGACACGGAACATGCGGAAGAACATCCAATTCTTCGGCAACCCGACGTTGTTGTCTTCTCGTCCCAAAACAGACTTAATGGAAGCTGGTGGTGACACCGCTGTCCAACGTCCTTCGATCGCAGCAAACTCAGGCTTCCGTGGAATGGGAAGTTTGAGTCGTTCTACTTTTAAACAGGACCCCGTTAGTCGGGGTATGGATGGACAATTACGTGTTCCAAGAGTTATTGCAAACCTGGAACCAAACGATCGTGTTGGTTATATCGTTCCTGATGCCGTTACTGGTGATCAAGTATCCTTTACCCGATTGTTGCGTGAAGAGATTCGTACTGCTTTAGGTGGGCAAGACGAGATCAGCATATCGGCCAGTGTCACAGCGACAGAACTTAAATCTATTTACGGTCGTGTGGCAGCCACGGCGAAGAAGAAATCGAATTCAATTTATACACACGGCATTGCTCGTTGCATGGAGCTGATTATCTATCAGGAAGAACGACTCTTCCGAGATAGTTTGGCCCAAGCAGCACGTATTGAAAAGCCTATAGATTTACCAGAAGAAGCTACAGATGAGATGATCGCCGCACATGATGAGGCGATGTCAGTCTATGACGATCAAGTCAAACAATTAATGATGGCTTGTTTGCAGACTGAAATGCTCCCTCCCGGCGTCGTTGGACTAATTCCCGATGGGGATTTAACAGTCCAATGGCGCTGGTTAGGGCCTGTATACGAAGACACTTCTCAAGATTTAATCAACAATTCTATTGTTGTTAGGAACTTGCAAGAGTTGGGTGTTGATAGTATAGAAGCACTGAAGTTTCTCTTTCCACAAAAAACGGATGAGGAACGGGCCTCGATGTTATCGGGGTTCCCATTCAGGATGGTGAACGAATTGCAGAGTGCTTACTCTTCATTCGCTCGCCTGGTGGGGGGAATGATGCAAACTCCTCACCCGCAGTCACCGGATTTACCAATGGCTGCAGATCCACGTCTAGATTTGACCCCTTATTTGTATCGAACTCTAGAAGCATTACAACAGGAGATGAGTTATGCAGGACGCTACCGTCCAATCGACCCAACCGACGAGCCCAGCACCAGTGGCCGTCGCCCCCAGCAGCTACGTGGCGGCAGCACCGGCAGCTCCGGTGGCGGCCCCGCAGGCTCCGGTTCAACAACAGGCGGCTACGAGTTACCCCCAGGCCGCTCCGGGTCAACCTATCAGTTACCAATCCGCCCCGTCTCAGTACGCCCCCCAATCTCAACCGGCGGCCCCGGCTCCGGCGGGGAATCCATGGGAATCGGCGTTCAACAAGGTGGTGGGACTGCTGAGTCAGCCAGCCCCATCCCCGTTCCAGGGTCAACCGTCAACGATGCCCCAGTCGGCACCGCAGGCTATCCCGGCCAACTGGGCACAGGCGGAACAAGTCAGCCCAGGTATCAGTCAATCGGATCGGCTGACCTGGTCTCCCAACCAGACATTATCGCCCAACTATTCCCCAATTTCATCGACTCCTTACGACCAGGGACCCAGCGTCCTAACCGGTCAGGAAGCGAGTCAGGCGCGGATGGAAGTGGACGCGGCGATCGCGGATTACTACGATCTGAGTCAAGAAACACGAACCGTGATGGACGCGTTCGGGGTGGAAGCTCCGGCGATTCTAAACAACTACGCGGTAAACCTGGAGCAGATGCTGGACCAGGCCGTCGTGTGGGGTCACAAGGCCGCAAACGAACTTCATAATTTCGCTGAGTTCTCAGTCCGAGAGCACAGTGAAAACAAAGCATACAACGAGATTCTCACGAATCCCGATGTACTTTCAGACTACACACTGAAGTTCTTCGGCCCCGAAGGTCCCTATCCCGTGTATGAAAACGAGCGAGAACTCGGTTCGACCGGTTATCCTACCGGCACCGCGTATGCTCAGCCTCAGGGCCAAATGCCTGCTCCCCCTCAGCAAGCGGCACCGGGCAATGCACGTGATTTCTGGAACGGATTTAGCGACCAAATGATTCGCGATCCTCAAAATGCTTGGCGCGTGCTTAATCAAGCACAACCTAATGTGGTGGCTAACAAACTGTTTGTTGCCGAATGATTTTTGTAAAGCCGATAACATAAAATTATCGGCTGATAAAATCATATGAGTAAGACATTTGTCTTAAACATTCACCCGATTTTTTACCTGAGTCCTGGAGGATAACCTACAGTGTTCATTGATAATGATTTTCCGAAGCTGCTTGGTGCGGAATTATACCGTCCCCATCCAGCCTATGTAGCCGAAATGGCTACCGAGCCTGTTGTTGTACATGACTTTACACGTCAACCAGGCCAAACCGTTCAGCTCGATCGCTACAAGTTCTGGGCAGCTCCTGGCACCAAAGATAGCCGTGAGCGTGTGTCGGACGAGACCATCGGTACCGCCAGCAGCCGCAACATCACCAAGGAGAAGGTGCTTGTTGTGCTGAAGGAGTATACTGGTCCTGCAGACCCGTCTGATCCTACCCAAGCTTCAACTTTCAAAATTGCACGGGAGACCTTGGTGACTGCGCAGCGCCTGCTGCTGGACACCGGGAACCTTAACATGTTCCACCAGAGCATTGGTTCCTTAACCCTGTTGGATGACTACCGCCGTTGGCGCGACCGTGTGTTCATCGACGAGCTTGCTAAGGCTGAGGCCAATGGTCTTGCTTCAGCAACCCAAGGTGGATACTACTTTGCAGGTGGTAAAGAGAAAGACTCACAGGGTCGCATCTCTTACACTGCTGGTAATGTGCAAGGACAAGTGCAACAGTTCTCTGTCCGCACCGACCTGCTGGAAGTTGTAAAGGACCTGCGTAAGCGTAACGTTCCAACCTTTGCTGACGGTCTGTATCGCTGCATCTGCGATCCTACCTTCATGATGCACCTGCGTCGTGACGAAGACTTCCGTGAGATCGCCCGTTACAGCGGCAATCCTGGTCAAGGCATGTACATGGCTAACCCCATGATGCCTAACAACACCAGCTTCTACATGGGTCCCCAGGCTGGCCAAGCCTACTTCCTGGCTGGTGAACCCGTGATGCCGACTGGCGTTCAGTTTGAAGGTGTCAAGTTCTACGAGTCCACTAACTTCCCGACCAAGAACGTCAACACCTCCTTCGACGGTGGTAGCACCTACGGTTCTCAAGAAGTTGCCCAAGGTTACTTCTTCGGTCCTCAGTCTATCGGTGTTGGTATCGGCGGCCCGAACGCTCAGGTGCTGATTAACAATAACGATGACTTCTCACGATTCATCATTCTTATCTGGCAGCTCTACGCTGGTTTCGAGATCCTGAATAAGGACTTCGTGACGACTGCGTTCAGCTACGTTTATGATGACGGCATCATCTGATAAATATAAACAAGTCAACCTTTATCAAGAAAGTAAATGACATACTTATCTTCCAAGAAGATCTATCCAGGTAACTGGGCAGAGGCTCTGAACGGTTGGTACAAAAACACTGATACCAACGGTGATGGCACCAACGATCACTCCGTCGCTGGCCCTACTTCAGTCCTCGCCACTCCTGGATATCGTTACTTCCAACAGCGTGGTTACGTTCAAGTGACCGCAACTTCTGGCACTGGCCCTGTGGCTTCTGCTGACGTTATCGTTCCTTCTCCGTATCGTAACGATGACACCCGCGTTGATATCACCGGCATGGTGGTTTCAGGCAACTCTGATTATCCTGTCTACGGCTATCGTGCCACTATTGCAGTTGCTTCTGGCTGGAACGATGGCCGCGTCGGTTCAGGTATCTATGCCGCAACCGGTAACGTCATCTCCTTCGGACGTGATAACTCTGGCAGCCCCACCGCCGCTTCTGGTATTGGTGAAGCCCTGATCCAGGCAAACATCTCCTCCACCGTTTCTGGTGGTCAGAATGGCGAAATCTTCTTCGCTGCCGGTACCTCAGCCATCGGCTCCACTCCTTTCCTGACTGCTACCGGCGCTAATGGTGTTTCAGCTGACAAGGTGTATGCCGAAATCACTGACGCTCAAACCTTCAAGGTGTATGCAAAGGCTAACGCCAACGCTACTGCTACCTCTGGTGGTTTCTACATCTCTAGTGGTGACGCCAACTCTGGCAAATATGGTTACATCGTTGTTGAAGTCTGCTACGCACAGCCAGACCACGCAGCTGATTATAACGATATTGAAGCCTACTTGCCTAACAAAGTTGTTAGCAGCGGCAGCTAAATAATGTAAAATAAGGCCAGTAAACCTCTGGCCTTATGCAACAATTATTTAGGCACAAGAAAACAGGAGCCACCCTCAAGGTTGTTTCTGAATGGGACGACGGCGATTGGCGTATGGTACAAGATGCCGATGGCCGTCTTTTTACCTGTTGGCGAGAGGAAATTGAACCTGACGAGAAAGCAACTAAAAAGGTTAAATCCCTTCAGATTCGAGATCGAGCAAAGAAAGATGAACCACGTGAATTCCCCCCTGAAACACGTTTGAACATCAATACAGCTACACCTCAAATGATTGCGGATCATGTCAGAGGAGTAGGTATTAAAACTGCCAAGAAGATCAAAGACCTTCAGATGTCGTTATCGGGTGAAAAGTTTTCGACATTAGAACAACTACGACAGATAAAACAAGTAGATTGGGACTCTGTCATTTCAGCTGATTTGATCCGCATCTAGCTAAGTACAACCCTCGTTTATCGAGGGTTTTTCATTTTATAATTAAAAAAAAGCGGGAAAGAAATGTCTATACAAATGATCGACTTAGGTAGTGTTGTCGATCCTTCAAAAGATATTTTCCCTACTACAGGTGCTCACCTAGATATCAGAGTGACACCTCAGTTCGGAGACAAGAAAGGACAAAGGGTAAACCCTCGTTACGCCAGGTCTTTACTTCAGAATTTACGAATCGGAGAACAAGGGAAACCTCTTGTGGAACAAAGGGGTGATGGTATCTGGGCCTGGAACTACGGCGTAAGTTCAGAGTTTGGACCTAGGGAAGCCCCTGCACCCGGTGCTTCGACATACCATGAAGGCATTGACGTTATGGTACCAGCTGAAACGCAGCTTCGTTATCAAGGCACTGGAACCTATACACCAGGCGAAGGGAAAGGTACTTTAAGAACGACTGACGCACAAGGTAATCCTTACGATATTGAATTTTTACACACCGTCCCTGGAACGGAAGCAACTGTTGCAGCTATTGATCCTGCGCAGAATCCAATGAATATTGATACAACAACCAACCAGCCTATGGGAACGACTTTGATTCAGCGCTTTGATATGCGTCCTGAATCCGAAAGCAAAGACAAAGATAAAAAATACAGTATCAAGGATTACATGAAAAGTGCAATTATTCAGTCCATGTTAGATCCAATGGCTGGCACAGGTTTTCTTGGTGGTTACACCATGAGAAATCCTTCGTTAGCAGGTATGATGCAAGCTAATGTCGATATGTTTAGCCTGTGACTTTAGAGGATGGTTTAGACGCTCTCTACAAGGGACAAACAAATGTAGCCAAGATGGCACTGCAGCTACAGATGCCTCTAGAAGACTTACAGGTAACGTTTAGAGAGTATGTCAGTCACCGTCCAATAGACCCGGATATTTGGGAGAGTGATGTGCTTTTGGGTTGGCCGTACGTCACATAGTGCACGGATATAATTAAGTATAATAGATAAACAAGGGCATCGTCTGTGCAGTTATCTACCTACGATAAAAGTCGCGTAAGGTACCACTTGGGTTACTTTACTACGTCTGTTCCAGCGGGTGATTATGCTCGTCTGGAAGAAGCAATGAATACTATTCCAGATTCATTGTTTTATAGGAAGATTATTTATCATCTTGGCCGCTGTGACACTGCGGAACGTAAGACTGAGGTGGCAACTGCACCGTCGACTCGTATTGAAAAGATCGAAGGTGACGTCGATCGTACGATTGCTTCTAGCAATGCGCGGGAAGCACTGAGAACCTGGGACGAGATTTATTTATATGAAACAAATGCACTTGCCCAGATCTTGTATGTACCTAACTACAAAGATCCTTTCCAATCTCGTTACAGGTATGAACGCTCTGGTGCAGAGTTTATTCAGGCGCTACCAGGTCCAGCGGATGTTGCCGTTGGATCTAATGTCTATTTAAACCTTACATGGCGCTAAGATGTATCTACAAGCCCCTTGGAGGTACCTGTAATGAATCAAAGTAACAGATTACCCTCACGTGAAGAACTTATGCGTAGAGCTTATCAACAAGAGGCTATGCGCCTTGCTCAGCAGCGTGATCCTTACACTCCTAACAATAGGACTCCCAACCAGACTATGTTCTACGGAACTCCAACCAACCAAAACAGGTGAAGCAATGGGCCGGAAAAAAAGTGACTATCAAAAATTAGCGTCAGACCCTAGGGTACGTGCTTTATTAAACACGATTCGATACGCTGAAGGAACTGATAAAGCCACCGGCTATCAAACAATGTTTGGGGGTGGTCTTTTTGAAGGCTATGATAGACATCCAGATACCGTTGTAGATGGCGGAACATACAAGAGTGCTGCTGCTGGTGCGTATCAGTTTATGCCTGATACTTATGCAGGTGTTTCGCAGCAACTTGGTTTAGAAGATTTTTCTCCTGGTAACCAAGATGTTGCAGCACTTGCTTTAATCGACCGTAGGGGAGCTTTAGATCCTTTCCTGGGAGGAGAGAAGTTTGGACGCGTCATTAATATGTTAGCGCCTGAGTGGGCATCCCTTCCTACTGAGGCAGGATCTAGTTACTACGGTCAGCCTGTCAAAACAATCAGTGATGTCTATGGGTATTATCAAGCACAGAAGGGTGCACTAAATCAGCCTACTGATTTACCGTTACCCACTAATCCTGGCACCACGATCATCCAGCAGTTTGATACTGCACCACGTGAATCAAAAGAAGAGAAGTCACAATCCTTACTTGGCTCTTTCAAGGACCAGCTGCTTAAACAGATGCTGCCCACTCTAATGATGCCGCCGTTTTAATCATGGGACTACGTAGCTACTCCGATTACTTAGATCAAGATTTCACACCAGGTGAACTTAACCGTTCTTCGGTTTCAGTTTATGACCTGGATCCAATGAAGGAGGCTGAATATATTGCCAAACTACGATGGGACTTTAATCCAAAAATAGATTCACGTGGAATGGCGACAGATGCCTTCCAAGAATTTATGAAGCTCAGGACGAATCCTGACGCATTTTTAACTGGTAAGATGAACTTGCCAGATCAGTTTGTCGCTTTGCAGAACTTTGCTGGTGGTGGTTATTGAACTGATATAATAATAAAAAAGTGGTGAAGGGATTTGACCTCAACGAATACTAACAAGCAGCCATTATTCATTGATCGTCCCTTGTTCGATCATGCGCTGCTGACTACACAGATCGCAGGTAGTGAAGCAGGAAGAACCTTTAACGTCCAAGGCGGACAAGCACCTGCGTTACTAGTCGATATGGATGCAACGCTCAGTGACGATAACAATAGTGGTGGCGTTGTAGATTCAATTAAACTTGCACGTCAAGGCGAAGTTCAGATTCCGCCTGAATATACGCTTAATGCTAGTACTTCTGGTGACAACATCATTTTAACTAGTGGTGATGTTGTCTTTATTGAAGACAATAGCCAGCTGACTGGCTTCTCTAGTGGTAATGGTTACTATACATACACTGGCTCTATTACCCTTACAGGAGATATTAGTGCACTTGAATACAGTGGAGGTACTGTAAGTGGCTTCACCTATCGTGATGAGTTTTTGTATTCCCAAGGTATCGTCACAGCTGCGTTTTATCACACAAGGGGAACTACTAATCCCATCCCTGCCAGCGGTGATTACGAGTTCATCTTTGCAACAACATTAGCTTCTGGTGAAAGTAATGTGAATTGCACTGAGCAGATGCCAGAGTTAAGTGCACCTATACCTCAAGCTGGTAGAACACAAGGTCTTGGTGACACATCACCTTTACGAGCCAGGGGGATTTTTCTTGAAAAAGGTGATCGTTTATACGTCGGTATCTTCCCTTCTCTTGCTAATACCAGTGGTTATCCAGCTGGCTTGTCTGTAGTTGCTCAGGGCGGACTGTACTGATATGCCAGGACGTGGGGACGTCTTCGGATTCCCCGATAGGAACGGAGGCGCTAATAGAAAAAAAGGACCATTCCCTATCAAGGGTGGTTTTGGTGGAAGTGTTCCAGACAGTCTATATACGTCGAATACTAACTCAGCCTGGTCCAGGTGGAGACGTGGTTATGAATTAGCGACTGCTGATTTAGCTTCAGCTGCTTTTGAGTATCCTTTTACATATCAGATTCCTTTACCATCTGGAGTTCCCGTTGTTGGTGATAATCCTCCGTTTGTTGCTGGTGTTTTAAAAGGGTTCCCAACAAAGAACAAAGAACTTGGAATGCACTGGGCTGGTGCTACTTTGGCAGGCAGCTTACGCTTAGATAACTTAACTGATCGATTTGGCACACCTCTTTCTATCGCGAACGTCACTGAAACAGATGATTTTTTAAACGTACAACTAGCTGGTTCATGGGATTCAAGCAACCCTCTACCACCGCCTTTATTTGTTCCGGTCCCTGGTCCAGCACCAGATTTAAAACCATTCAACGGTTTTATCTTAGAAGATCGTCTTGTTGAAGCAGGTGGTATTCCTATTACTAAAAATACAATTGACCCAGCTACACAGACACGTTATGGCTACACGTCTTATTTACTACAAGACTTAGATCCGTATAACGGAATTTTATATTTAAGAAAGGCAGGCTCTGTTGAAGCTACGCCAGATGCTGTATTCATTACACCAGCAAGAAGTAAACCGACAGTAGGACGTTTCTTTATTAACGGCACTCGTTATTGCTGCTCTTGTCAGGATTTCAACCGTCGTCAGTATTTCTTTGCTTCAACTTTATTGGGACGACGGAAGAGTCCACAGTTCCCAATAACACCTCCTTCAACCTTAAAGCCTGGTCGTTATGAATTCATGACAATGGCCGGGGAGATCATGGATGCTGCAATGACCAAAGGTTTTGAAAACCGTCAGATGGCCATTGTGTCTCCTACTGGATATGAGTTACCGGGAGTTGAATCCTTTGGTGCACCACATCCTAACAATGATCCTTTCAATACAAACCGAGATCTTCCAGGTGTTTTTAGTGATTTCGGTGGCATCTATACAAGGAACGTTGCAGACCCAGGTGACCCTGCACTAACCGGATCTAAAGCTGAGAGCATGCCGCAGTATGGAGACTATGATTCGATACCCCCGGCAGTGCGTGGTGGTCCCCGTCAAATGATTCAGATTAACGATTATTGGACACCGATTTTAGATGAGTTGCGGTATTGCAAACATATCTATGCAATGAAGTTCCAGGATGATATCTATCCTACGGAGCCTTCCGATCCACCTGTCTTTGGAGAAGACATGGTTGAGTGGGAGATTAATTTAGTGAATGAAACACAGAAGAACCAAAAGCAAGCTATTGAAGATCTGTTGGTCTATGGTCTTTCTGTCATGGATGTACCACCAATGAACATTCAAGCCCCTATGATGATGCCTATGATGCAGAAGTTATTTAATGTACCGTCTGATTTTATTCGTGTGGGAGGTTTCATTATGTATGATAAAAATGGAAATGCTTATCGGCCTGCAGCAGGGGAGAAGCCTGAATCATGACTGACACACCTCAGTTCGGTGATGTTATTAGATCCAGTTTTGTTTTGTCCTCTGGGCAAGTTGCTAACCGTGTGTTCGGTAAAAGTGACATCAAAATCTCTGGCACACCAACGCGCTATCACCCTGGTGATTTAGTGAACCTACCTTATTCAGGTGTTGAGCTTTCTTCAATCGAAGCCATGGGTCTAGCCTGGAGTGCAACTGTGACAGGCGGCGTCCCCGCACCCGAAAGTTAATAGAGTATACTGTATTTATGCCTAAACAGGCATGCATGATACAGTTCGTACCATGATCAAACCCACAGACCAGAAGATAGTCGATGACTTCTTCAAGTTGTCGACAGGTATAAAAACTAAATCAATGGCTTGGCTTTACGGTATGGTCGCCACGTATGGGATAAAGCCTTTACACCTTCATGATTTCACTTGGGGACCTAGTAATACGATCTTAGTAAAAGGTAGAAAGAGACCTATTAAACCTTTACATCCTCATTGGCTTGTAATTTTTGACTTAAAAAAGCAGCCCCGCAATGTGCAGGACCGCATCGAGAATCTTTCTTACGACTTAGATCAGGCGAGAATAAGAGATAAAATTAAATGTAATGTTGATGATCTTTTGACTGCTCATAAAGATCGTAAGAAAAACTTTTATGATGTCAAGCCGACATCAACCCTTTTTTCACAAGGTCCTTCTTGACGGCGTTCACGTTCCAGCGGTAGGTATCGCGGGAACGTGTTTCCTTGAAAGCAGCGAAGTGAGGACCCAGCTTAAGGGTGCCATCATCACGGTACTTGAATAAGGTCTCTTTATCGAGACCTAAACTCTGAACAGCTTTGTTGGCTGAAACCCACATAATGTCCGCGAAATAGTGCGTACATGCGTAAAGTATCCTTGCGAGACGTTTCGTCAACAGCGTTTACAAAGTCTTTATGTTTAGTTTCTAAGATAGGCAATAATAAAATAGAGTAACTGCTCATAAGGCATGTTCAATAATGAAAAGGATCCACTCGCCCTTCTTATTGAGCTTACGCCTAAACGAGCTAAACGACGGTTTCGCGAAGCAATCTACCAAGACTGGAACCATGAATGCGCTTATTGCGGAGCACCCGCAACTTCGCTTGATCATGTAATCCCACGGTTTAAATCTGGTACTAGTAATCGAAACAATTTAGTTCCTTCATGTCAACGCTGTAATTCAAACAAGGGATCCTGTGATATGGAGGAATGGTACAGAAAACAAGAGTACTTTTGCCCTGTGCGTTTGACACACATTCATGCCTGGACTGAGCAAGAAATAATTGATATCTGGGAGTACACTAAATTATCACCTACGTTTAAAGCTGCGTAAGAATCATGGGTGCAAATTTCGATGTAGTTTACCAAGGCGATCCAGGTATCACGTGGCAACGTGGTAAGAATCGTTTTAAGGTCGGCTACTATGAGATGCGCAACATCTTGGAACCAAGGGATTTTGAATTCCAGTTCCAGGTAAGATTAGATAGTAATGGAAGAGTTGAAGAAATACGTTATGACAATTTTAGAGATGGTGGTCAGTATAAAGGCCCTTATACGGTAAAAGTTAATAATGATGGAACAGCTTATATTGACGGTCATGGTGAAGTTGGTGATCTAGAAGATAATAAAGATTTTCGCTTCGGTGATTATAAGGAGACGATGAAAAATCGTCTTAAGCAACAAGAGGGTTTCTGGGATACTAATGAGGATAATAAAAGGGCGAATCAAGCGGATCGAAAAAAGAACCAATATTTTGATCATTTAATTAACCAAGCACAAAGGGCTGAAAGGGGTAAGTATCTGCGTAGACGAGGTTCTTTAGAAAATTTCGTAAAAGACGAAAAAGTTGATGGCACTGTCGGAGATATTGGCTTAGGTGAATTCAGAGACTTTTATAATGACAAAATAATTAAAGAATATGACTTAGATAATGCAGCAGATCCGTTATACGGAACCTTTGATTCAGACTATTATTTATCTCAATATGACGATGTACAACGTCGTTGGGATAGGGCTGTAGAAGAAGACGACTTAGATATTATTTCTACGTATCGCAATAATCCCAATACATGGGCTCAGTTCCACTTCACACGTTACGGAAGATATGAAAGAAGACGAGGTAATGCAGCAGAAGAAACTACGGCAGCAAATGCATATACGCTAACTGCACCAACAGACGCTGAGATTGCGGAGCGTCTAGATGACATGTTAGGTATTACACCTACACAAGAGACTTCTGTCTTTGAACGTTTAAGAGAAGATTCGGAAGTTGTTTCACTTTGGCGAGCTGTACGTGATGGTTCAGATAACAGATTCAATGAAATAGGTGAAGCGAATAATTTGAACTTTGAAAAGTTTACAGATTTTATTACTGCTGTATCTATATCTCAAGAAGATGAAGAGATTCAAGAATTAAAACAGCGACTCTATGATGAGGGCACGATAGCTGAAGGTGAGTTTGATCTTTCCGAACTCGAGCTTGCAATTGAAACTGGTATCACTGGGGCAACACAAGACGATATCACAAAATTTGGTGCTCTTGCTCAGAATGTTCTGCGGGACACTCTGGATGAGATGGAGGTCGCGAGGCAGAAAGAATATACTTTGGGCATGTATTCCAACTTCGGTGGCTTCGGTGAAGTCATGGATGCTGGTGGTAATCTAACTGACTCCATCTTGGGAGATTCTGGTATCGGTGGTTACTTAGGTTTTATTGGTGGTAAAGATACTTACGAAAACATTGAAAACGCCTTAGATCAGGTAACCGGTATCGGTAATATTGCACAAGTTAATTGGGAAAAATGGTTTGAGGATGAAATAATTGAGAAGTATTCTCAAGACTATGCAGCTCGCTTTGAGCAACAAGAAAGAAAACGAAATATTATTGGGGCAGCGCTTCCTAATAACGCTGATTTCGTTGCTTACGTTACAGACAACGAAGCTCTGAATGCAGAATACCAAGAGTATATCTTAGAAACATCTCCTGAAGAGCGGATGACCAGAGCGGAATGGGGACGTCAGCATTATAAGGATGGGGGTAAAGATGATGATGAGTTGGATAAGAGCATGCTTGATGTCCAAATCATAGATCCAGAGACTGGCGATTTTACTGAAGACTTTCTTCGGGATGCACGGTTTGAACGTCAGGAAGATATGTTTGCATTCTTGAAAGAAACAAGAGGCGGTAAAGATATTTTATACACTCTTGATCCAGATGGAAATTGGTTTAGTGATTCTGAGCTTGATGAATACACACCACGCACAATTAATATGCAAAACAGGTTTGAGAATATTTCTAGACGAATTGAGGAGAAGGATCTAGAGTACGATACTCTTGAACTTGAATATGAGTTTGGTGATGACATATTAGAAGAAATCGAGATTGAAAGACAGTTCGTGCGCGACTTTGTTGATGATTACTTAAGACCTCGCTTTGACTACTCTCGTTCTATGTCTGAGTTCAGAGATTATATTGAAGTTAACCCAGCTGAACA
>Ga0208794_1001015_pt1 | contig 14201 bp, 10 predicted proteins | sample 32_taG_FD_184106 | JGI IMG/M metagenome (GOLD analysis project Ga0208794, IMG submission 184106) | Marine viral communities from the Gulf of Mexico - 32_GoM_OMZ_CsCl metaG (SPAdes) (version 2) | ecosystem: Environmental > Aquatic > Marine > Oceanic | place: Atlantic Ocean: Gulf of Mexico... | reverse complement strand
TATAAATCTATAAATGATCCTACCCCAGCAGAATGGAACAAAGCTAGTAAGACAGTCTATGGTAAACTACACCATCCAGAAGATCCTGCCATACAGAAACAAATAGGAGGCAATCATTACAATCGTTATGCAATACAGCCGGTTGATTTTATTATTGCTAACAATCTGGATTGGTGTGAAGCCAACGCAGTAAAGTACATTACCAGATGGAAGGATAAGAACGGAGTGGAAGATATCAAGAAGGCTATCCACTATTTGGAAATACTACTGGAACGTATTCAAGATGACTAACGTAGTCGAAGGTAACTTTAAAAAAGATATACCCGCTAATGAGTTTCTTGGTGCTTGTGCTTTAAGGGCGAAGAACCAGATAGAGGAAGGTAGAAACCCTAAAGTAGTTGTGGTATTTTTTGAGAACGGATACCCGTTAGAAGTAACATCGTCAGAGCAATATCCTGATGGAGTGTTTATGACGCTTCACTTGGCGGCGGCGGCGATCATTAATGAAACACTAGGTATAACAGGAGAACCAGAGTAAATGGATGCATACCAACAATACATACACAAGTCAAGATACGCACGATATCTACCAGAGGAAAAGCGGCGAGAGTCTTGGGAAGAAACAGTAGATAGATACGTAGACTACTGGGGCGATAAACTGTCTGACAAAGATAAAGAGGAAGTACACAAAGCCATAAAAGATTTAGATGTAATGCCGTCTATGCGAGCATTGATGACTGCTGGCGAGGCTTTGGATCGTGACAACGTAGCAGGTTTTAACTGCAGTTATCTTCCTATTGATCACCCCAAAGCGTTTGACGAGATGATGTACGTGCTCATGTGCGGCACAGGTGTAGGCTTTAGCGTTGAACGACAGTATGTACAAAAGTTACCAGAAGTAGCGGAGACATTTCATGCAACCGACACAGTTATTAATGTGGCAGATTCGAAGATCGGATGGGCGAAATCGTTTAGGGAATTGGTATCACTGTTGTATTCGGGTCAAATTCCCCAATGGGATACAAGCAGAGTTAGACCTGCAGGTTCCCCGCTACGAGTTTTTGGCGGTAGAGCATCGGGTCCAGAACCTTTGCTCGAATTGTTTCGATTCACAGTTGACCTCTTTCAAACTGCGGCTGGCCGAAGACTTAGCTCCGTTGAATGCCACGATCTTTGCTGTAAGATTGCTCAAATCGTCGTTGTCGGAGGAGTTAGAAGAAGCGCCCTCATCAGTCTCAGCAACCTCACAGACGATAGACTCCGACGATGTAAACATGGACAGTGGTGGGTCGACAACCCCCAACGTGGACTAGCTAACAACTCTGCGTGTTACACAGAAAAACCAGACTTTGAGGCATTTCTAAATGAGTGGACCAGTTTATATGAATCACGATCTGGTGAACGAGGTGTCTTTAGTCGAGTGGCAAGTCAAAAGCAGGCTGAACGAAATCAACGCAGAGATGCTACCTTTGATTTTGGAACTAATCCATGTAGTGAAATCATCCTCAGACCGTACCAATTCTGCAACCTATCAGAAGTTGTTGTCAGGCCAACCGATACGCTCTCTAGTCTCAAACGAAAAGTACGCATTGCGACTATCCTTGGAACTCTACAAGCTACCCTCACTGACTTCCGATACCTACGAAACATCTGGAGAGTAAACACAGAGGACGAAGCACTGCTGGGTGTTAGTCTTACTGGTATCATGGACCATCCTTTACTATCAGGACGAGGAGACAAAGGTGAACTCAAGAAGTGGCTCAGAGCTATGCGAGCAGAAGCCATCAAGACTAATGAACAGTGGGCTGGCAGGCTGGGTATTAATACGTCTACAGCCATTACTGCTGTTAAGCCTTCAGGTACTGTTAGTCAGTTGGTCGATAGTGCTAGTGGTATCCACCCTCGCTATAGCGATCAGTACATTCGCAGAGTTAGGGCTGACAGTCGTGACCCACTTTGCACCGTCTTGGAAGCCGCAGGAGTGCCTGTAGAGGACGATGTAATGTCACCCAGTACCAAGGTATTTAGCTTTCCTATAGCCTCTCCTGACGGCGCTGTGACAGCCTCAGAGATGGGTGCTATGGAACAGCTAGAACTGTGGGAGATATATCAGGACGAATGGTGTGAGCACAAACCGTCTATGACCTGTTACTACCGTGATGATGAGTTTCTTGAAGTAGGGCAGTGGTTGTACAACAAGTTTGATAAGGTCAGTGGTATTAGTTTCCTGCCATACTCAGACCACACGTACCAACAGGCACCATATGAGCCTGTAGACAAGAAGACGTACAACGAACTTGCTAAGAACTTTCCCAAAGAAATATCGTGGGATATAGAAGAGGCCAGCGATATGACTGAAGGTTCCCAACAACTGGCTTGCACAGGTAACAACTGTGAGCTATGACATAAACAAGATGGAATAGCCCTCACGTTTGCCTACGTCCTCTGGCTTATCTTTCGGGTCATGGGGCGTAGGTATTCCTTGAGCCTGCATCTTCTTGATGCGATCTTTAGAACGCTGACACATGCTGTGATAGTCGTGAGATGTATAACTTACTGTGTGATCTTTTTCTGACATTTTTAACTCCAGTTAAAATTATTGAGCAGTTGGCGCGTACTCAGGTTCTTCAAGAAGCTCCACCTCATCTTCTAATCTTTTGCGTATAGCCTTTGCGTTTCTAGCTCTTTTATCAAACTCTATTGCGTAAGTAGGACCATAGTTTTCAGGCTTACTTGCTTCTCTAATAAAGTTATTAAAAAACATAGGAGTACTTCTAATAGCATTTGTATGGTACATTAACATACCACCTCTTGCTTTTGGTCCAAGGGCTTGATAAGCATCTGTAGTAATAACCCAAGACAAACCTTCTGTTACGGCCTCTTGAGATACTTTTCTTAATATAGAAAGCTCTTTACTATTTAACTCCACGTTCCTATATATTCTATCTGGTTTTGATATGTCAGCGCCTGTTAAAGTAATTTCCTTTTGCAATTCAGTTTGAGAAGCTTCAGGAAAGTTCATTTTAAAAAATATTTCCCAAGCACTTTTAGTCTGATCTGCTTCAGCAATAGAAGCATAATCAACAGGAAGTGTTTCTCGTTGACCGGGAATACGTTGTTTCATTTTTTCTTGTGCAGTTAAAGCAACTCTTTCTACATCCCCTATCCGTGCAATGTCAGAAGAAATAGTAGGAATGTAAGATTTAATGTAATCAGTAAGCGCCCTGTCAAAACCTCTTTCTGGATTTCCATAGGCAAAGTTATCTATGAAATCAATAATACCAGCAAAGGCTTGTTTGTCTCCTGTTAGCCTCCAGATACTTGTCATTACATCCCAATAACCTTCTTCATCACCGTTAATTAAATGATAACGAGCCTGTGCCATAGCCCCAAAAAAAGTAGCAACAGGTTCTATTCTATTGTAAGGAACCCAAACATCACCAACCCTTATAGACATTTCAGGAATACCAGCTAGCTTCCATCTTTCTCGTTCTTGATAAGAAACAGGAATACCTGATATCTTTGGCATACCTGTCCCGTCATCTTCTGCCATCCATAGTGCTAAGGCCGCGCCTGCAGAATAAGCCATAACTTGACGAGCTAACAAATCATCAGTAGCGTACCCACGCATTTTTAATTTTTCTCTAACTGTTTTAGGAAACAGCAAAGGAGTAAACACAGGCGTGTATGTTAACCCTTCAATAAGAATGTTGTATGGGGTCTTAACAAAAGGCATAGTACCAGAAGCCCCTACTGCTATGAGTTTATTAATAGTAGAGTCTTGAGGTCTTGTTAATGTTTTAGCACGAGCAAGTCTATCAATTATGCTAGGCTCCCTTACAAATTCTCCTTGTTCGTCGACAACATAATTACCTTGTGAGTCTTTTTTAAATCCAGAAGTTTGACGTTGAAAGGTCATTTGCAAAGCTTGTTCTCTAATATCGTTAAAAGATACACCCCTATCTAAAAACATATTATCAAACTTACCTTCTAGTACCCGCATACCTTTTGTAATGTTGTGGTATCTATTTTTAAAAGCACCTTTGGGTACTTGATCATAAGCATTTTTAAATGAACCGTAAAGTTCTTGTGAGTATTCTTGATAATATCTAGCCACAGATTTAGAAGGGTCTTGTTGATTAGCTTTTATAGCATCCTTATAAATTTCTTCAGATATTAATTGATTTCTAAAAAATACTTTTGCAGTTTCATCAATACCAATAGCTAAACGAGAAGGAGTAGTAAGAGCAAAATCAATAGCTTTTGCTATAGGAATCTTTTTGTCTCTACCGGGATCATGAAAAATTGCATGTTTAGGTGCATAATCATAAGTGGTAGAAAACAAATCTTGAGCGGCTCTATCTATTTCAATAGAATCGTCTCCTTTAAAAGATTCATAAAAACTTTTTTTAATGCTATCAAAATCTGGATTAGTTTTAAGGTCTGGATTCTGATTTAAAAAACGTGACCACAATAAATCTTTAGCTTTGCTGATAACAACCTTTTTAGTTAGACCCTGTTCACGAGCAATTGACTCAACATTAAAGTGTAAATCAGATGCTCTACCTTCCATAAAAGTAGACCAGAAAAACCTAGCGGCATTACGGTATACTTGAGCATCGTTACCACTTCCAGCGAATAACCCAAGAGTAGCCATGTTTAAAGTATTTTTTGCAAGTAATTTATTTGCGGCCCAGTGTGCTCTAAGATCAGTAAAATCTTTATCTTTAACACCTTTAACAACACCTTTAATATTTTCTCTAGTGCTTCTTAAACCTAATTGAGTTGCCGCACTAAGAGCATTAGCGGCTAACATTCCAGTTGAAGCCAACAAAGAATTAGGAAAAATAATAGTAGCCGCTGTCAAAAGTTTGGTATAAATAGGCCGTTTTTCGCCTATAACAATACCATTAGAAATAAGTTCAGAAACAGTGGCAGGCTTAACACCGTTTCTAACCATCTGCTCTTGAAAGCTTACCATTCTTTTAGCGGCTTGAGCACAAGCTTCTGTCATTACTGGATTAGCCACACTTCACTCCAAAAAGATTATCAATAATTATACCCTTTTTAGTTTTACGGGCGTTTTCATTCATTAACTGCTTCATTTTTTTAAGCTGATTTAAAGCCCTACCTCTTGCTGAACCAATAGCTCTGTATATATCTGTAACGTGTGTTGCTAACATGTACTCATTAAAGGCTTGAACATACGCTTCACTATTCACTAAACCTTCTTGTTGAAGATCATACAACCTTTGACCATATTGCGTTCTTCTATTCTCTGCTTGTATCCAAAGAGGACTTAATGCTTCCGTAAACTCTCCAGACATTAACCTTGTTTTGTTATCAGGGTCCATAACAAACTCAACCATGCTGTTATAGCCTTGATCAATGTCTTCTTCTCTAATACGAGCGGCGAGTTGTTCTAAATTATCCCATCCTCCTTCTGTTCTATAAGCAATTTGTTCCATAGAAGAAGCAACTTCATCAGGAGAGTAACCAGCAAGCTCGCCCTGTATAATAGCTCTTTGCCCTTCTGTAGCTTCTTCGTTAATAATATCTCTACCCATTTGTTCCTGTGTACGTAACTCAGGAGCAACACCGGAAAAAGCTTCAGGGTCTTCTTTATAGGTAGCTCTAGCCTCTCGTTCGCTAACACCAAAACCGGGAATAGATTCTTCTCCATATCCTCTATCGGCTAACTCATCTGCATATATAACAGAAGGTCTTGCACCAGCAGACGACAAAGAAGGTTGAGGCTCAAAACCTATAGTGTCTCTTTCCATAGGCGCTGTAACAGCACTATCACCGTTTCTTCTAGATCCTGTGCTAATTGTGTAGTTTAACTCGGCAATAGTATCTTCTATTACATTTCCTGTTTTTGTAGGTCGAGGAGGAACAATAAATTTATTTCCAGAGTCAATAGCAAAATTTCTAAAAGCCGCTGTTTGAACAGGATCTGCCCAATCTACGTAAGCATGACCACCAGACAAATACAAAACGTTCTCTTTTTCTAGCTGGAGTGCTGTTCTTTTTGCTCTTATTGCTCTAGGTATTGCACCTTTCTTAGCAGGATTAGAAGCCGCTTCGGCTACAATTTTATTTAAACGTATAATTCTAGCATTATTATTATTTAGTGCTCGTGAAATTTTATCTAATCTTTTAGCTCTTGCTACTTCTAATTCAGCTATCTTTTTTTCTATTGGTTTTCTTTTTCTTCTACCAGACATAGAAGCTTTTTCTTTAAGCTGTTTAATTTGCTGATCAATAACTCTTATATCTGTATTACTGTCGGCAATAGTTTTTCTAGCTTGTTCTGGCGTAATTGTTTCAGAAACTCTAGACACAAAAGGCTTTACATTTAAAGTAACTTTAGGTGTGTCAAGACTAGTAGGTGTCATTGGGTCTACAGGAACCTGAGTACCTTGAGGTTGCTGGGCTTGAGCTTTTAATATCTCATCGCGTTCAGCAGGAACTCTGGTTTCAAGAAAAGGTACTGTCTGTGTAGGCTCTGCAGGCACAGCATCAGGGTACAACCTTTGTTGTTCAGGGGATTTAACAAGAGTTTTACGAGCAACTGATTGCCCTGCCTGTGCCGCAATTACAGGAGACAACAAAGCAGAAGATAAACCAAAACCTGTTGCGGCACCGCCTGCCGTGTTTAACAAACGTGAATCCCCAAACTCAGGATAAACAGGCATCATTGCACCAAAACCAGCCCCTTCTAGTGTGGTTCCTAGAATACCAGAAACAACAGGACTAAACTTACCAGCCGCCGCCATTCCTGTAGTAAAAGCTCCACCAAAAAGACCATAAGGATCACTTACGGCTCCAAGCAACTCAGGGCCAGTAAATAAACCCGCACCTGACTGAAGTCTTCTTACTCTATATTCAAATTCTTTTTGTAAAGAATACTTGTTTTCCGGTCCTAGTGGACCCCTCATAGAAGAACCAGACATATAGGCAAACTGAGAAACTGTTTCTTGAGAAGGTGTATAAAAAGGTATTGCATTTAAAACCCCAAAAGCTATTTGTTCTGACGGAGTTTGCATTTTACTAAGATCCGGTAATGAGTTTGCCCACTGCTCATACGTACCTTTAGTATCTTCTGCTGTAACTTGAATAAGAGTATTCATTACAATAGGAAGAACATTTTCTGGTATAGCATCAATAGGAGTATCTTTATACACATTAAAAAAGAAACCAGACATTTTAACTAGTTCTTCTTGTGGTATATCCTCTACAGGTGTATTACCCCAATTGTCTGTCCAGTTTTTATAATAGTTTTTAGCACCTTCAGAAATAATTTCATTAGGATCTCTTACTAATGCATATACATCTATTTCTGGTAAAGGTTCAGAAACTACAGGCTCAACAGTCTTTACTTCTTCTTTTTTCTTTTCAGGTTTAGGAGCATCAAGAATATCAGATAGTTGTCTTCTTATTTCTGTGTTGTCCACTTTTGGTTTAGCAGACACAGTGGCTTCTTCTAGAATTTCACCACCACCTCTTTTTCTTGCAGACACAGTGGCTTCTTCTAGAATTTCACCACCACCTCTTTTTCTTGCAGACACAGTGGCTTCTTCTAATTTTGGTTTAGAAGTTGGTGTATTTTTTTCTTCAGGAGCGCCTACAATGCTCCTAATTTCTTTTTCGGATAACCTAGAACGCTTTGCTAAATCAGGTATATTTTTATACCCTTTATCCCACAATTCTTGAACCTTGTCTCTAACAACTTGAGCAACAACTAAACGTTGACCAACTTGTAATTTACTCCAATCAGTTGTAGGATTATCTTTTTTTAATTCTTCTACAGATATATTATGTTTTTTAGCAATAGAGCTTACGTTATCTCCTGAAACAACTGTATATGCCATATTTAATTACTCAACAGTGTAACCCATATTACGCGCTAAATCCATAGGAGTTTGGCCTTGTGGCTCTGAATCTTGAGGTGGAGGTGTATTTGTATCTGTAGGTTCAGGAGCGTTTTCACCCATTCCTATAATTCTTTCAGCACTATGCTTTTGAAAATCTGCCATCCATTGAGCGTCAACTTTTCCTGTTTTTGGATCAATAGGAGCTTCTATTTGTTTTGTTGGAACTCTTGAAGAATCTCCTAAACTATAAGATATTTGTCCTTCTGCTTGTGTCTGAGCTTTTGGAATGTACGTTATTTTTGTAGTTGGTCCTTTGTGTTTAGCCGCTCTTTTTTCAATTGATTGAGCTTCTAAACGTTTCATTATAGTAGTAGCTTCGTTTATATCTGCTGAAGTACCTACAACAGCGTTCCAAACGTTGCCTCTATTTTCATTAGTAATTTCACCGCCTTTATTTTGAAAGTCAGCTAAAAACTCACGGGAAGGTCTTTCTTTTTGTTCTGCTTGTAATTTTTGAAATCTTGTTTCTGCGGCTTCAAAAGCACCACGACTTACAAGAACACCTATAGCAGAATCATAAGTAGAAAGATCAGCAAAATAGTCTTTTTGAAAAGCTTTTTGTTCGTTTTCAGTAGCTAAATCTATAGCTCCTTGAACAGTAGTAATTTGTTTTCCTTTAATACCTCTCTCAACATCTTTTGCAATTTCTGGACTAATGTTATTAGTTGTAGCCCATTGATTAAAATCTTTAATTAAAGCGTTTTGAGAAGCTTGAACTTCTTGTGTTGTTTTTAAATTATTTATGTTTTCAAGCAGTTTTGCATAAGGAACTCCAAGACCTTCCATACTTCCTATGTAGCCTTCTAGCATTTCCGGTGTAAGTTGACCAGCATTTGCCGCTTGTTGAACCGCTCTAGTCCCGCCAAAAATACCTTTCTCTGCTCGTTTCTTTTCTTCTTCTGCTTGTCTTTCTCTTCGGCGTGTCAGCATACCTCCTATGCCAGCGCCTACGTCAGCAATACCGCCACCCATAAGTTGACCGGCAGTTGCACCAGACCTAGCTAACATTCCACCTAAATCGTAAGCCATGTTCTTTATCCTCTATCTTTAGTTAAACGGGTTAAGGTCGAAATCACCTCTAAGTAGCCCGCCTAGGCCTGATCCTAAACCGCCGTAAATACCTGCGTACATACTAGCCAGAGCCGCCCTTTGTCCAACAAGGCCAGAAATATTAGCCATCTGTGCTTCTAGATCAAACTCACCTTGCTGTCTACGTGCTACATCTGCCATAGATGCTACGTTAAGCGCAGGAGAGAACGCTGACAACATAGCGGCCTGTGGTACATAAGCGCCCTGAAGCGCACCTAAGCCAATCTGTTGCTGTGCCTGTTCTAACCCTAGACCGCCTGTAGCAAGGCCCATACCGCTTTGTAGAGCTTGTAGCGCCCTAGCTTGCTGTGCGGCTTCCAGTGCTTGTCGTTGACTTGCTAGACCAGAACCTAAGCCAGCAAACTGAGCACCAAAAGCCGCCTGTCGCTGTTGTTCTTGTCCTGCCTGTTGCATCGCCATAAGAGCCGCTTGGTTCTGTGCAGACTCTTGTGCTTTAGCCAGCGCTAGTTGCTCTGGTGTTCCACCAAACATGGATGTACGAACACCTAAACGCCCCTGACTAGCCAATCGTTCTTCTAGTGCAAGCCTTTGTCTTTCTTCTTCACCAAGTTGTGTAGCCCTAATACGGTCATACACCTCTTGTTCTCTAGCACCCATAGGCATACCGGCCTGACCCATAAACTGCTGACCTAAGCCAAACGCTTGTTGTGCCGCTTGTTGTTGACCAGCGAGGCCAAAAGGTTCCATGCCTAGTTGTTGTTGGCCTACGCCTAGTAAATCTACTCCAGTGGACCGTAAAAGATTAGCTTCAGCAGGAGCACCACCAAACCTAGACAACGCCGCAGATTCTAGAGCACTCTGAAGTCCCGCACCAGTAGTTCCTAACGTATATGTAGTACCACCCGGTCCTGCTTCAATTGTTCCTCCGCCACCAGTAACAGTAAAAGGCTGAAACGAAACGTCAGGAGGCGTAGCCTGCGGTAAAGATGAGGTATAAAGAGCCTCAATGTTGCTAGGAACAAAGGCCTCTATAATGTCACTTAAAATACCCATTAGTAAGTACCCCCATCAATTGTTCCTGTTGACAAAGTTCCCGTAAAGTTTAGTGCGGGTATTGTCACAGTTCCTGTAAACGTCGGTGACGCTGTGTTTGCTTTAGTTGCTGATGCAGTTGCAATCGCATCGAACTCTGTATCAAACTCGCTACCGCGAATGATCTTGTTGGTATCGCCAGCAGGCAACGTATCCTTCGCCGTAAAGTTCGTTGTTTTTGTATAGTTGCTCATACTGTTTTACCTATTAGTGCTAATACGTTAATTTCTTGAATTGAAAGCTGTGCTCCATCTATATCGGCCTCAAGGCCAATTGTTACAACACCGCCACTACCTGTAGCGTTAACTGTAGGTTTAGTAGTAAGAATACCACCAGTAAATGTACCTACTGTGTACTCTGATACGCCGTAAAACGCCGGTACTTGGTTGCCTACGTTAATCTCGTAGTTAGTAAATGTTGTTTCAAAATCATACGCCCACTTAACAAAGATAGTTTCTTCGTTAGCTCCAATCAACGTAGGCTTAATCTTTTTTACAATCTTAGTTTTACTAGGATCTCCAAACGTTAGCGCAGGACTAAAGTATCGAAAGCGGTAAACAGATGCGTTGTCTAAAAACGTACCGTATTTACCAATGCCATTTGTTGTTCCTATGTACAGCGTACCGTCTGTGTCCCTTTCAAACGATTTGTGACTAACAGAAGTCCACCGTGTTGTCCTGTACGAGTTATTTTCTAGTCTACCCTTTAAGTCAAAACAATAGATTGTTGCTTGACTAGGAAAACAAATAAGATAGAACGAGTTTTCTGGGCTGTACACAGACGCCATAGGTTCTGTTTCAGCGTCAATAACTTCAATAATTTCTGTTTTTACGTTTACGCTCAAGTCTGTAATTGGCAGTGCTTTTTCTTGTACTGCACGGCCCAAGCTACGCAAGCCTGAGTTAGACATAAACAGTATGTCTGTACCGATAGACTGCACAGTGTTTCGATCAATACAACCTACGCCAGATACAGTGTCGGCTAGCGTCATAGATGCAGGACTAGTGGCACCCTCGTACAACAATATGCTGTGTTGTCCAAAGATAACCAAGTTGTTGTTGTGTGCCGCTAGTGCTACAACCTCGTCGTAACCATCGGGCCATGCTTTTGTAACGTCAATAGAACCGCTAGAACCTGAGTTAAAGTTGTGACCAACTAAAAGATCAGACCAATAAATTGTTGTGTTATCTGTTGCGTTACCTACAACAAACAGTCTACCAAAGGCGGCTAACGCTTCATGTGCGTAGTGGTCTGATGTAACGTGTGCACCGCCAACGCTAGACATTTTAGTAACAGCGCCTAAACTGTTGCTGTACACCAGAGGCTCGTAACCACGCTGGAAAAAATAAGCATGGTCGTTAAAGTTTACAATCTTCCAATCGTTAGCTGTAATTGTGTACGAGGCAGGCGTAGCATCAACCAGTGTAGTTGTGCCTGTCATAATCTTATTGTTGCCGGTGCTAAAGATTACTTCGTTGTCGGCATCGTCGTAAAAGTGGTGAATCTTGTGGATGTAATCAGTGCCTAATTCTGTTTTGTCAGTCGTTAAAACATCAATACCCTTACGTGCCGCAATACGCCCACGTTTGTCAATTACAGCGTTATCCGCAACATCCGCAAACGAGGGATCTTGTGCTATCGGAGAATCCTCTGTGTTGACTCCCTTAAAGCCGGGAGCAACTAAGTTAATACTCTGTAGTGGCTGGGCCATCTAGTGTCTCCCTACGGCGTGTAAAAGATAGTTTCTTCTGGATGCTTCTGTGCGTCCAGAGCAATCGCATCAGACAGATACTTGTCAGCAATCGCAAAGTACTCTGGTGTTGACGTACCGCCTGTTTCACCACGCTCACGAGCCAACAAAGCTACCGCCATGTGAATTACTGGTTGACTAGGAATAGCCAATGTGTCGCTATCAGAACTCAGAGGTACGTTTCTAATGACGCTCTTGACCTTGATAGAGTACACACCGTCAGGCTTAGGGTACACATCAATTTGTGCATCACCTGAACCGTCTATGCCGCTGAACGTGTAGTACTGAGGTGCACCAGATGTAGGCGTGTTGACCAAAAACTTATCGTCAAACCAAGTCTGTGGTTTGTATTCCATTACAATATTAGACGTATCGTTTACCATGTTAAGTATCTTGCCTTGGTCTTGGTAACCCGTAAGCGAATACGTGTAGTCATCAGCCGCCGTAGTAATCGTCAGGGTAGACCTAAGATTAGACCAATCCCAAGCGTTTTCTACGAGTTGCTTTGCGTCGTTAACAAAGTCACCAACCATCGTAGTGTACGTGTTAGTTGTGACAGTAGTTACTGTGTCTTCCCGCAGACGCCTCAGTACGTTGTTTACTATGTCTAAATACGTCATACTATATTTCCTGTCAACATTCCTGACATTAAGTCATTTTTAGTTTGTTTTGCTAGAGATTCAGATAAAAAGTCTACAATCGGGAAATCTACTCTAGCTAAAAGTTGTGGGTCACCCATTGAAGGTCCTTCTGCAGACTGTGGGCTAAACATGCCCCCACCGCTTCTACTGCTAGATACTGGAGGTTCTTCTGGTCCGGGGCCGCACTCATCTGGATTTGCCTCTGCGTACTCTGCACAGGTGCAATCATTACACTCAGGCGGAGGAGTACCACATTCTGTAGGGTTAGCCGCCGCATACGCTGGGTTATCACAAGGATCAGTAACGCTTTCTTGTACACAGCGCTCTACAGCACCATCAAATACGTAACCTTCTTTACAAGGACCACACGCACCCGGAGTTAAACCACCTTGTTGTACAGTAGCGTTAGGATCATCACAAGTGTACGTCTGAACGCACATACCTTCGTCATCAAGTGCTTGACCGGATGGGCAGGTTTGACACGCAGGAAAATCTACAGCATTGTTCCAGCACTCTCCCTCTGGAGGTTCTGATGTATCTGGATCATCGTCAGGTGGAGGTTGAGTTACTTCACCGCCACAGTCTTTTTCAACACTCTGTTGAGGACTAATCCACGTTCCCGCGTTGTTTGTTCTATCAGGACACGTAGTCCATCCTTGGTTTACACACTGTTGTATTTCATCGCTTGTTTGAGGATCACCATCACATTCATATTCTGTAGTAGTAGTACCATCATCTACTGTTTCTTTGGGCTTACAATTTTTACCATCTCTTGTTGGTTCGTAACCATCAGGACAAACACAATTACCGTTTGCATCTTCTGATGACCCCGGAACAGTACTTTGGCAACCTTCAACTGTAGTAGTACCGTTATCATCATCATCAGATGTTAAAGGTTGACTACAGTCTCCTCCTTGATGGTCCATTGCTAATGTAGGCGTTTCTCCCGGCCCTGAAATGGGGCAGTACCCTTGCGACACACATTTATTATTCCAAGCGTTTCGTCTCTCTATTAAAGTAGACATAGGCTGTACAGGAAGAGAAGACTCACAATCAATTCCATCATCAACAACTACACCATCGTCAACGCCTTCGTCAACGCCATCGTCAACGCCATCGTCATCATCGTCATCATCGTCTCCAACGTCAGAACACTTACCGTCTATGTCTTCTTCAAGATTTGCCCTGTCAGTTCCTTCTGGACAAACACATTTTGTTCCGTCCCAAGCACCTTCTTTGCATCCGTTTTCGTCTACGTTTGGATCAACAACTTCAACTTCAACACACTTTCCTTCAATGGGGTCATATTCTTTATTTGGATCGATACAAGGCCCACAGTTTCCGTCTGCATCTATAGTGTATCGTTCTGAGTCTTGACATTCTTGTGAAGAATCAAAAGGTATAATAGGAACGTTTGGAATAACACTGTTAACTTTGTCTTTAAAATATTCGTCGTACAAATCACCAGCAAGAATGTAACCACCGCCAACTAAAATGTCTCCGATGGTTCCTAAAATATCATTAATGCTAACTTCGCTTTCGTTGCCAAAAATGCCTTCAATTTTATCAGCAACCCAATCTCCCAATCCTCCTAAAACATCTTCAATAGAAGTTTCGCCGCTTAAAACTTTACCAATTTCATGGCCTGCGTTTTTTATTGCTTCTTCTATTTCTCCTACAGTAGCCCCTTTAAAAATACTACCTAAAGGACCGGGAAGAGGAAAAGGTATT
>Ga0208794_1001013_pt1 | contig 14205 bp, 24 predicted proteins | sample 32_taG_FD_184106 | JGI IMG/M metagenome (GOLD analysis project Ga0208794, IMG submission 184106) | Marine viral communities from the Gulf of Mexico - 32_GoM_OMZ_CsCl metaG (SPAdes) (version 2) | ecosystem: Environmental > Aquatic > Marine > Oceanic | place: Atlantic Ocean: Gulf of Mexico... | reverse complement strand
CATTCCTTACGCACAGTCTCTACTCGGACCTTAAGGCGTGCGCCCTTGAGTTCCATAGGGTCATCCCAGTCCGGTCGGTTAGCCGCCGTACTCATAATACCGAGCCACTTACGACCCTGTCGTAGCGAGTCTACCCGTGAGTGATAGAACAGGAAGTAAGCCTGGAACTGCTTACCAGAGAACTGTCCACCCTCTACCTCGAAGACGACACGCACGTTCTTGGAAGGGTCACCCTCTTTAATGGTGCCGTTCCTAACGCCATCGTCCCCAACCTCTGAGAGATAGTTGATAGCCTCGGAACTGATCTGGTCAGCAGATGTCTTAAGGTCCTTGATGTATGCGTTCTTAATAACGCAGTCGTAAGTACCGTCAGTCACAGGCCCGAACTTGTTATCGGGTGAATAGTCAGTTGCATAATCGCTAGATCGAAAACCCATTACTCATTCCTCCATGCGCTATAACGTCGCATGCCTTCTTCACTGTTAATATAATCAAGGAGACGGCTACGTCCCTCGCTGTCCATACGGCTAGGCCGATGCCTGCCCATGCTTTTACACCACAAGGCTACGTCTTCGTAGGTAATCCCGTGGTCATTTAGCTCGGCGCAGAAAGCGGCTTGGTCTGATGACCAGTTAACGTCCTTGGGTGGCTCAGGCATAGCCCAGATAGGTAGAGTCGGCCTACGAACGTACACCCACTTACCCTTGACGTTGATCTTAATGTAGTCAACGCCGGGCTCCTTAGCTGAGTAGTGCTCTACCGTATCGTGCCACTGAGTACCCAGGCCATAGAGATACCTGCCGATACCCCACTTAACAGCAGCACGCTTGAACGCGCCGGAGTAGCCTCCCTTAATGGCCTCGATGTTAGTGTTCTCGGCACCGTCACGCTTCCAGATCCACTGATCTTTAGAAGCATCCCAGATACCAATGGAACACATAAGGCCACCGTCAGGGCCAGGACTATACTCGTCCTGCCAGTTGCTAGGTCCGACAACTGAGTCGAGCCTATCCATCACAGCCCTAGCCGTCAGGTAGGCAAGCAGCGTGCAGCTAGGCGGGGTCTTGCTAGACGCCTGCCCAACACGCCACTCTATCTCTGACGGGTCAAACGGTACAGCTAATGCACCATAGTCAATTGATTTCATCATCTCTCCTAGTCACCCAGTAAGCCAACCATAAGGAGGCGGTTAAGGATGAGTTGAATACATACTCTGGCTTATCGTGGATGGAGAGAGCCCAGAGCCCAGCGCCGTTGCTAATAAGGCGAACGCTACCGGACTCCTCCATCCTCTTAATCACATAGAAGTCCTCAAGCATCCTTGGCTGGCTTATCCTTTGTGGCCTGGATCGCTAGCTCGTTGTCGCTAAGCTTGGCACTACGGAAGAACAACCCTCGGTTACGAGCAGCACCATAAGCCTGGACACGGAACGATTCGATATCGCACTCAAAGTCCTCACCCTTAGTGACCTTGTAGATCTCCCCGTCAAACAAGGAATCCCAGTCATACTTAGAGGCACGCATAGTCTTGGGCCAGTTATCAAGTGTTGCAGGCATCTTATATACTCCTTATCAATGCTGATAATAATCAACGTTAGGGACGTTAGTGTCCCAGCAAGCGACGCAAGGGCCGCATTGGTTACCGCGAGACTTAGCCTCGCACTTAAACCCAACGCCGGAATCGACGCTAGATGTCTTGACCATGCCGTTAAAAGCATGAAGCTTAGGGGGAGGGGCTCCGATCTTAACACCGCTGATTCTAACACAGAGGTTGTCAGGGAAGCCACCGTATTCACTAAGGTATTTGCGGATAAACCCACGCTCCTGAGTGGGTAACCAGTGGTGGATGTGGGGCGTTAACTCCACAGCCTTGACGATGTTACGAAGGTGCCAGACACCTTGTAAGTCTCCAGAGTCAAACCACCTAAAGTAGTTCACGTCCTTTGCCTTACATCGCCTCTCGATAAGTAGGACAACAGCGTCAACCCATAGGTCATGGTTGAGATTGGCTAGTCGTTTACCCAGTCCCTTCTTCACGCTAGGTGTGCCGTAGTTACCGCGCTTGGCGTAGCACTTATGGCATGGGGTGCCGGGAATCTTAGCAAGCTTAGACCCAGTTATGCAGGCATCCGCAGGGATAGAGAACCCAAACCCAGGCATCTTAGATGGCTTGGATAAATCTGCCCCGACAATAGCAACGGCATCCTTAACTCTCATCTTCATCCTCCACTACCTTTACGACGCTTGGCATGTAGTCGTATCCGGCTAACTCAAGAGCTTGGAAGACCTTACGAACCTCTGGGGTTCTTAGTCTCCAGTTGTCAGAGTTAAACGCCTCAAGGTCAACGCCACTGACCTCAACCTCTACGGGGTAACCGATTCCGATGGCCCCAATCTTGCGAGCCTTCATCCTGAACTTAGCCTTCATCCTCTACCTCCACGCCCATTTGCTGCACTACGTGTAGCAGCCTGTCCTTGTTAGGCCCGGTGATAGGCAGGCCCTTAGCCCAGTTCTCAATACTGCGGACATGGCAAGGAACCATAAGGGCGATCATCTTCTTCTTAAGACCAGTAGCCTCAAGCTCCTTAACCGCCCTCGTGTGCCAGGGGATAACTGGTTCGGGCTCAGGCTCGGTAGCTACGTCGTCCCTAGGTGCGTTGATCATAAGACAGCCAACGCTCTTGCCTAGGTGGTCACCCAGTATTACCTCCACCCTTATAGACCCATCATGGCCTAGCTCTTGGATGTTGATGGTATACTTGTCGCATCCAAGCCAAGCATCCCGCTCACCGCTATCATCGAAGTACTTAATCATTGGTCTTCTCCAGACTATCTTTGTATTGCTCGACGAACTTACTGGCCGCGAACCTTGCTGAGTGCAGGTCACCGTCGTAGTAGTACCTCTCAGTACGCAAGCCACGGACAAGCCTGTCACCCATACCGCTAAACTCCATAACCCAACCGTAGTCAGGGTCCTTGGGGTAGTAGACGGTAGCCCTAGCGATAACTGTAGATAGCTCGCCGTAAGTCTCGTCATAGTCTAACTGCCACAGGGTATACATAGCCCTGTCACCCCAGTCAGATCCCGATATCTCATAGGTAGTATCACTCATGGGTTAACCTCGAATACGCACACATTCCTAAGCTTGTTGTAGCGTGCATTAATTGTCATGGGGGCAGAACGCTTAGCGTCATGGATGTTAATGTATCTACCTACATCCCTGCCCACGTTAGCGATGATGAAGTCTCGACCTTGCTGCCAGTCATCTAGCAGCGCCTTCTTTGACTTATAGTCCCGGCCATACGCTGGCTTAATGATCATGAACATAGATCACCCCTGCTTATATGTGTCGAAGTCAAGGGACAGACCGTGGATCTCGTATAGCTTTTGGATAGCGTTGACTAGGCCATCACCCGTAGAGGTAATAGGTCCCTCGCCAAGCTTAGCCTCAAGCTGTCCGATCCTATGCTCTTGGAGCTTAAGCTCGTCGTCTAGAGAGCTAACCTGACACTCCATCTCAGAGACAGAGGTGCTAACGGTATCTAGCTCAAGCTTAAACCCCTCATCGTCATCAGCGATAGCGTCTAGAACCTCCGACTTAACGTCGTTCTTCCAGTCGTAGCTATCAATCCCGTACCCAGCTAGCTCGTCAGTAACCTTCTCGCTTAGCCACTCGCTATCAAGCTCGTCGCTAACATAGTCCGAGATGACGTTAGCAACAGCGTCACTAACAAGGTCATCGATGTCGTCCCTTAGTGAGCCGACTTGATCCGCTACCTCGTCGATGTTGTCACGGTTAGTGCGGCCACGGTTAAGGGCAACGTGGGTGGCGTTAATCAAGCCACGGAAAGTGTAGTCAATAGTATCGTCTCTCATGTTATCTCTTCCTTTTGGTAATAGTTCTCTTCACAACAACAGTTTCATTATCTACTTCATAGTCTCCGTTAACTATCCTATGCGCCTCCTCTATTGTTAGTTCCGGGTAGTGCTCAATAAGCATCTCAATAGCTACCCTTGGGTTAGTCTTGTACTGGCTTACTATGTTCGAGATAAACACTGGCGCACTAAAGGTAGCCGATGCACTATCTAGCCAAGTCATATCTCTGAAGTGACCTATCTGTGACTTCCGCATTACTTATCTCCCCTGGTAGTAAACAACTCATTGTCCATGTACTTAAGGTGGTCCCAGTCCTCACTATCTACACGCCACCAAACCTCACACCATGTAAGGAAACGTGGGAGTAGTACGCCTCGGTCCTCTAAGGTCATAAAGTCCCAGAACCAATTACGCTCACACCTAAGAAGGCCACGGGGAGCTACCGATAACTCGCGCCAGCTATACCACTCGCCGTAATCGTCGACGCCCTCAACGTCGATGTCCTTAACAACACCGTCGCTACCATCGTGGGACCAACGCTTAGAGGTAAAGCTGCTACGCCCGTCGTCCTTATCTGTCCAGGAAGTCTTCCACTTAAGGTCCTTGCCAGGACGAATGGTGAGCTTAACGTAGCTTCCGTTAACGCTCTCCCATATGCGATAGTTAGTCATGATACATTATCTCCTTATCTCGCATAAGATTATGATACTATTATACCACAATCGTTAATGTGATCTACGCATTTGTTATTATGAATTCGTTAAGGTTCGTACGCGGGCGCGGGCGCGCTTAGTATCTAGTATATAGTATCCTTTTAGTTTAAGGATACTAAGATACTACGCACGAGTGTCGCACTAGTGGGGCCCAGCTGGCCCGCATAAGTCGTCGCATCGCAGCAGTATTAGCTGCTCAGCGCGTAATAGCCCGGGTTGGTAGCGGGAGGTCGGCTAACCGTCGCCGGATAGCGTGTGTGTCGTTAAAAGGGTGATGCCCCGGGGCGTTAACCCCGGAGCACCTTACCTTCCTACTTGTTAAACTCGTCGACGATAAACTTGGACAGTTCCTCATCTAGTCTGTCCATCTCTACCGATGCCGGGTTATTAAGGTCTTGCTCGTCGTAAGCGCCAAGCTTCTCAAGAGCCTTCTCAATAGCTGACATCCTGTTAAGGAGCTTGTTGATAGAAGTTTCGAGCCTCTCCTCGTTACGGTCGACCCTGTTAAAAAGCTTGTTGAACTCTTCAGCGTTCGCGAGCTTAGCGTGGTGAGCCTCTTGCCTGATTGTATCAAGCTTACTATCCGTGTGGCTAATATCCAGCATACCATCATTAATGGTACCCTCGACCCTCTCTAAGACGTGGTCGATTTGTCCGAACTTAGCCGTCAGGTTAAGGCCGGAATGACTAGAGTTAGCTCTTAGGCTGCTGATATCCGTCTTGATAGTTAGCAAGTCGGATTCAATAACCTCAACGTTAGACTCAACAGTCTCAATGGCGTCAGTGTTATGTCCCACCGCATAATCTGTTCTGCGTAGCATCTTGTTAAGGTCATAGACCTTGACGCTAACATCAGAAATCTTATCGATGTTGAGCATAACAGCTTGCTGGATATTGACGATTACATTAGTGAACAATTCTCTCATTGGAATATCTCCATCTCTCATAATGAAACTAGCCCCGCACGGTATATCCGTGCAGGGCTAACCAGTCAGTCTACTAACAGGACATTCATTCGACCGCTAAACACGTCCATCCTAACAATTAGGTTTTGACTTGGACGATCGAAACAATAACCCATTGCCTCCTCGATAGATAAGCAGGTGTGCACAATCTGTATGCCGCTTTGGCAAGTAGATTTAAGAACTCCTGACGATAGTCTATCGAGCTTGTCCTTATCAGAGTCGCTCATGCTTAACCTCCGACTTGGCAAGTAGACTTAAGTACTCCCCGTATAGCTCGTCATACTTATCGTATGACATCCAACCGTTTCTACAGTCAGTCACCATAAAAGGGAGCCAGTAAGCTAGAAACTCTAGCCTGTCCTTATCTGAGTCACTCATCTCTCATATCCTTCGCACTAGATAGTTGCACAAGACTTAAACTGACCGCGACTTAGCGGCCAGAGGGCTAGGGCCCCCGGGGTTACCCCCGGGTTCCCTATCTCTCCCTCTCTTAGGCTGCCGAGTCGTTAGTCGGCGACAGCTCCCCCATACCTTCGCGGTCCATAACCTGGAAGCTGATAGGCTTCCCTGGATTATTGGAGACCGTGAAATGGTTGAGCACCTTATCATCGAACCACCGACCCTCGACAGTGTAGACCCCGCTATCTTCGGAGACGTTAACCGCTCCAAGCTTAGTCTTCTCTGCACCCTGACAGAGGTTAGACCGTAGCAGGCCTTGCATAACCTCGGACCAGTTAGTCGGGAGGGTTCCCCCGTTAGCCTGGATGAGGTCGGTAGCCCTAAGGACCGTGGCGATAACTCTCGCCTCCGTACCCGGGCCGAACCTAAGGTCACGCGAGCTTAGAGCGTCGATGCTGGCCGAGCTAACGGCCGCGTTCTCTTCCCTCTTTAGCTTAGCGTAGGCCTTCTTAGCGTCGCTGAGCTTCTTCTCTAGGACCTCATACGCCGCGCTACCATACTCGAGCTTACCAAGCTCGGTATTGAGGGTCTTAATCTCAGCGGCGATATCGGACATAGTGATGCTATTCATCTCTCATAACTCCTGCCCGGTTATGTCCCGGGCTATTAGGTTGTCAAAATCCGACCAGGGCGTTCCCTGACCTTCTGATAGCGATGGTACTACACAACGCTACGTGATGATAGCTTTTTGTTAGTCTCATTTCATTATGTTGTAACCGGTTGAAATCACAGGGTTAATCGGGCTGACCTTAGGTCCTGGGGGTCTAGTCCCTCCCCCTCTAAGCCAATCTACTTGGCGGTAGGTTTCCCCCTGTGCATATAAAGGTTACGGATGTTCAGTGGACGTATGTTCAGTGGTCCGGCCTGATATCTACCGGTGAGTAGGTTTGGGCCCTAATCTACTGGCGAGTAGGTTCCTGGCCAGATATCTACTGAAGGGTAGATTGTTATCGACTAGTGAGTAGATTGCTAACCTACTGACAGGTAGATAACGAAACCTACTAGCGGGTAGACTACTGACGGGTAGATAACAACTGACTCGCGGGTAGATATGCCGACCAGGTGGTCAGGTAATGACGTAGGTCAAATCGACTCGAAAGTAGTTTAGCGCATCAGATCTCCACGTTGGTCACCAAAAAAGCGCAACGGATTTTCCGGCAACAACACATTGACCACCAGTTTTTGTTGTGGTAGAACAGAGGGACAGGAGGTGGTCATGAACCGACTACGAGAGTTCCGCGAGATAGCGGGGTTAAGCCAAAAAGAATTGGCATCTAAGATTGGAGCTAGCCAACAGAGTATCTCTTACCTAGAAAGCGGTGAAAGAGATGGAAGGCTATCCACATGGAGAAAGATATGTGACGTACTAAACGTCAACATGTCTGAGCTATTACCCAAGCTGTGGGAAAAGCCGTAGTACTAATACTATCTTAGTATCCTAGTATCCTTGAGTATCCTTGGATGCTTAAGAACTTAAGATACTTAATAGTATATACTATCGCGCGCGCGTACGCAAGGGGTGAGTTGTGTTGTGTAGATACTGGTGGTGTCTGGGTGACGGTTACACCTGTCGCCACGCTTTGACGATTAGGGTGAAGTATGTCTGAGGAGATAATCCCTCGTTCAATAGATGCAGAGGGAGAGGTTCTAGCGGCATTGTTGTTAGATCCTCGTTTGATGGATGAGGTTTTGGGAAGGGGTCTTCGTAAGCAAGACTTCTATCTAAACCGACATGGTATGTTGTTTGATGTGATGTCCGAGTTGTATCGGGCTTCTGGTTCGTTTGATGAAGTGATGCTTAAGCAGCGCATGGAGGACGTTGGTATCTGGGATGCCTTTGGCGGCGCTATGTTCTTGTCCAAGGTTATGGACAGGGCTGGCACTACGGGCAACCTTCCTCGTTACTGCGACATTGTTTTAGACAAGAGCATGAAGCGCAGTATCGTAGAGGCTGGGGATGCTGTTAGCCGTCTTGGTTATACAGACCTTCCACCTCTTGAGGCTTTAGACCAAGCCGAAGAGCGTCTTCGTTCTTTGTACAAGCGTAGCGGTAGCGCCGATGGTGTGTATGCCCATGACGCTATGAGGGAGTATCTAGACCGCGTGGACTCTATCCAGCGTGGCGAGTATGAGGATACTGTGATCCCAACAGGAATCTCATCCCTAGACGAGATGCTATCTGGGGGCTTTAGGCCTGGGTGGCAGGTCGTAGTTATGAGTTGCCCTGCACACGGCAAGTCTTCACTAGCTGTGAACAACTTCGGCATGACTGCGGCTAGGGCAGGATTCCCTGTTTTGATCTGCTCATACGAGATGAGCGAGATGGAGGTCTACGCTCGCATGGTGGCTGCTGAGTCAGGTGTGCCCGTTCATGTACAGCGTAGGCCAGGAATGGACCCATATGACCTGTCTCGTGTGAAGAAGGCCGGTGACGATATCGCGCCACTGCCTATCATCGTAGAGGGTCCTAAGTGCGGTAGCATCTCCGCTATCCGGCGCGCTGCTAGGCGTATGGCTGTAGAGCATGGGCGCATGGGGATGGTCATCGTTGACTACCTCCAGTTGATGCGCGGGGGCTCATCGAGGCGTGACGGCACACAGGAGGAGGGGATCGCCGCTAACAGCCGTGGGCTCAAGCTTCTGGCGGTGGAGCTAGGGTGCGTCGTTGTCCTGCTGTCTCAGCCCGTCCTAGAGGCCAAGAGAGCGCGTAAGCGCCCCCACATCTCGGATGCCAAGGGCAGCGGGGCTATCGAGGATGACGCGGACCTGACGTTGATTCCTTGGCTGCCCAGCAAGGTCGACAATGTGGACCGGTCATTGGCGGAGATAGGTATCGATAAATTTCGTCATGGCGCTGCGCGCCATTTAACCCGCGAGGACGTGCGCTTCAGTGGTGCTCGTATGCGCTTTGAGGGGATGTAATGAAAGACTATTACATGGGAGTAGACCCTGGTCAGTCAGGAGCGGTTGTTGTCATCTCTAAGTCTGGCCAGTGGATGGGCACTGTTCGCCTGTCTGAGCCATCTAAAGAGATAGCTGACTTTGTGTCTTTCTGGGGGAGCAACGTGCAGCTATGCATGTTTGAGAAGGTAAACGCCATGCCCAAGCAGGGGATAGCGAGCACGTTCAAGTTTGGCACGTCGTTTGGTTTCTGCATGGGGATTCTTACTGCCTGTAGGGTTAGGTATGAGATGGTGACTCCTAACCAATGGCAGACACGTATGAAGTGCAGGACGAAGGGTGACAAGAACATAACGAAGGAGTTGGCTGGCAGGCTGTTCCCTGATGTGGAGAAGATTACTCACAGGGAGGCGGATGCCATGTTGTTGGCTGAGTATGCTCGCAGGTACTCATTGGGGATCGAGTGAACTACTTTTTTGTTGCCCACATATGTGCAGTAGCACTAGCTTGGGAGTCGCCTTCTCTGTCTCCTGGTCGGTTCAACACTTGCACAGAGGTTGGTATGGCGGCCATCGCTAGGGGGGTAGATCCTCCTCTGGCGGTGGCCCTGTCATTCACAGAGTCTAGGTTTAATCGCTATGCCGAAAGCCATAGGGGTGCCCATGGGCCCCTTCAAATCAAGCCAACTTTCCACTGCCCGGACAGGCGGTTAAAAGGTTGTGACTTGATTAAGGCTGGAATTGGGGCCATTATCCGTTATCGTAATCGGTATGGCTCAGACTGGCTATGCCATTGGAACTCAGGCAACAGGTGCTACCGCAAAAGCAGGCGGTTTGCCCGTGTTGTTAATAAGAGGCGTAAGCTTCTCAGGGGAGAAAGATAGTGGCGACGACCAAGAAGAGCGCGACGAAGAAGAAGGCCGACAAGAAGACCGAGGCATCGCCGGTAGGCCGTCCAAAGAACCTAGTGAAGTTGACAGCCAAGGACGTCCCATATGGCGTCTGTGGCATGGTTGAGGGCCTTGCCCACAAGATGGATCTAGACTCAGAGACCGTCGTTACCCTCGCGCTTCTCCATGTCTATCAGCAGCAGCGAGTCTCCGGCTTGTTTGGAGTTCAGCAGCTTCTTGAGCGACAGAAGGTATACCTTGGCTAAGCGCGCCACAAAGATTGAGCGCCCAGGGGAAGAGGACATTGAGATTCTTCCAATCTCTCAGTTTGAGATTGTAGAGGGTCTTATTGCCGAGGGGATCAAATCTATCAAGGAGAGCCTTGATGTCCTCTTCTACAACCCTGGTGAGATGGATCCTGACCTAAACGCTCTTGCTACTAGGGCCATAGCCCTTAGCGAGACCAAGGGTCTTGAGTCCGCGCTGTCAGCCGGTCAGATCGGCATGCATAAAAAACATAAGATGTGCATCCCAATCCTTAAGAACATGCGAGAGCGCCTAGAGGCTAACGCCCCTGATGGCGATAAGATCGGAGATATGGATCTCGGCGTGTTCGGCCAAGACATCGTGGACTTCCTAACAACCATGCATAAGGTCATGTGCGATGGAACAAGCGACAGAAAGCGAAGAACCTACCAGAAGGCATTCACCGCCCATAAGCCGGTTCCCAAGGTTTAACGCCCACCTAGCCAACGCCGTCTGCCAAGGAATACGCAACGGCTACACGCGCAAGATTGTGGCGAGCCGACTAGGCCTTTGCACTAAGACCGTGACCAACTGGCTCGACCATGGCTCTAAGCCAGACGCACACCCGCTAATGCGGCAGTTCTATCTAGACTTCTGCTCCGCGTATGAAGAGGCGACCACAACCCTCGTAGACTGCGTCAAGTTCCACGCACAGGACGACTGGAAGGCCGCAGCATGGCTCCTTGAGAGAACCAGGGATGAGTTCCGAAGGTCTCCACGCATGGAGCGCCATGTGAAAGACGAGCTTGATAGGCTGGCCATCGAGAAGGCTGAGGCCGAGGTGCAGTTCACACACGCCAAAGTGCTGGCCCTGCAAAAGACCGTGCTCGACCCAAAGGAGATTCTCCCCGTCCTTAACGCTGTTCTGGAGCCGCCAAAAGAGGAAGAGTAGTGGACCAAAGGCTAGAGCAGGAGATATCCAGATGCGCCAAAGACTTCCGCTATTTTTGCCAGCACCTGAGCATCGTGGACAAAAAGGGGCGGATGATCCCCTTCGCCATGAACGAGGCTCAAGAGAAGTTTGTCTCTCATGTAGAAGAGAACCCATGGACCTACATTCTCAAAGCACGCCAGCTTGGAATGACGACCATGATCGCAGCACGGTTCTTCTGGCGAGCACTGTTCACTCCCAACTTCAGAGTGGGTGTGCTTGCTCACAGGACCGAGTCCGCACAGGCTATATTTGAGATATACAAGAGGTTCTATGAAAACCTTCCTGTCTTTCTTAAGTTCCCTACTGAGAAGGCTAACGTTCGCGAGCTATCTTTCTTCCATGGTGGATATATCCGCGTTACTACGGCAAACTCTGAAAACTTCCGCGGGACAACCTACCAAGCACTCCACTGCTCGGAGTTCGCGTTCTGGGGAGATGTAGAGAGAGCAATCGCGTCTGCATTCCAGACTGCCGGACCCAATGCTGAGATATACCTAGAGACCACAGCCAACGGCATGAACGATGCCCATAGGCTATGGCGAGAGCAGAGCGGGTTCTCAAAGCTATTCTTCCCATGGATGGATGACTCAGCCTATGTGGCCAGCAAGCCCAAGGGCGGTGTTAATCCTAAGATTAAAGAATACGCCAAAGAGTTTGGACTGACCGATAAGCAGGCCAACTGGGCGCACAGCACTTACATGTCTAAGTGCATGGGGAACTGGAATACGTTCCTCCAAGAGTACCCAGCCACGGCAGAGCAGGCCTTCATCTCTAGCGGTGAGACTTTCTTTGACACGGTATACCCCCATGTACAGCTAGAGCGGGGATACAAAAACTACATCAAGCCATCCAAGTTCCGCGTGTACTCCTTGGGGGTTGACGTTGCATCTGGCTCTCCATCTGGGGACTTCTCTTCGTTTTGCGTGATGGACGTAACAGACAAGAAGTCACCCACGGTATGCTCGACCTTCTACGAGCGAATGCCCCCTCATGCATTCTCTGAGAGGGTGAGGCAGGAGGCCATCAAGTACAACGCCTTGGTAGTGGTAGAGTCCAACTCATACGGCCTGTCTGTTCTTGAGCACCTTATGGGCAACAGCTACGCCTATATCTTCAAGCGCACTCAATACGACAAGATGGCGGAGCGATGGGTTGAGAAGGTTGGCTTCTCTACAAACGTGTCTACAAGGCCGGTGATGTTATCCAGGCTTCATGAATACATCTCAAAGAGATGGCTTGAGCCTACCGATGACAGAATGAAGTTTGAGATGAACACGTTTATCTACAACGACAGGGGCAAGCCAGAGGCCGCTCCTAAGAAGCACGATGATATGATCTTTGCCTATGCGCTGACGCTTATGGGGTTAGATCAAATCGAGCAAGTTAAGGACGATGTTCAGTCAGAGAGACCTAGCAATCTGCGCGAGATGTTGCAGTTCGAGTTAAACACTGGCAAGGTCTTCAAGAAAGCGGACGCCAAAAAGAACACCGATAGGTGGGGAGTTCCGCTGTCAATGCCTTCTCTGATGGATACATCAGGGTCGTAATAACCCGCCCACGTGGCGTTAAAAGGAGAGTGCTATGGGTTTTCTTAACGATGAAGAGGTTGGTGCGCTAGGTGACTTTCTCGCTAGTGAGGAGGACTTCACTGAAGAGCAGCAGCCTGAGTTAGAGGCCCAAGATGATTCGTCCGAGCCCGCTGAGGACGTTAATGAAGAGGCGGAGGCTGGAGAAGTAGAGGCGCAAGGGGATCAAGAGTTCGAGGCAGACGACAGCCCTGCCGAGGACGATGACCCCACCCCGGGCCACCGTGTCCCGTATGACCGGTTCAAGCAGGTCCTTGAGGCTCGCAATGCTTACAGATATGAGATTTCTCAGATGCGTGAGCAGATGCAAGAGCTTCAAGAGCAGTTTGATGCGCGCCAACAAGCTCCAGTGGCACCTGCCAAGCAAGAGCCTCAGGATGAGAACGAGGCGTGGTTGCAGTCGGTGATCAACGACGATGACCCGTCCTCTAATCCATATTCTCAGCAGTTCCAGACCATGGAAGACCGGATGTACCAGCAAGAGGTGCAGATGGCTCGCTATGAGTTGGAGGCTGAGATCTCAGACGCCCAGAGCGTCTTTCCTGATGTCCCGCGCGAGGTGATGCTACAGGCTGTGGCGAGTGACCCTAATGTGTCAGCCTTGGAGGTTGCAGAAGGATACTCGGCCTTTATTGCTGAGGTAGAGGAGGCTGCTCTGGCCGACTATATCTCGCAGCATGGAGTGCCGCAGGAGCTTGAGCAAACCGAAGAGCCTCAGGCAGAAGAGGTACGACGACCGGCGAGGGCCGGAGCAACTGTCGAGTCTGCTGCTCAAGAGGCAACAAGGCCTGCTAGCGTCAAAGACGCTTCAGAGATGCTTAGGGAGTTCATGAAAAGTAGCAACCCGTTTATTTAGGAGTAGCGCCTTATGGCAGCAAATCAATCAACTCTTTCAGCGATCCTGAAGGAGTTCTATCTTGGACCCGTACAAGAGCAGCTTAACAATGAGATGCTCATTCTTCAGACCATGGAAAAGTCTACCGTAGACTGGAATGGTCGAGTCGCTATTATCCCAGTTCATATCGCTCGTAACCGCGATCCTGTGACTGGCACTAGCGGCGTTGCTTTCGCGGCTGAGGGCGGCAATCTGCCGACCGCTGGTGCTCAGGGCTATGCTCGCCTTGAGGTTAACGCCCGCTTCCTCTATGGCCGATTCCAGATTACTGGACCTGCCATGTCGGCTGCCGGTAAGGGCGGTGCAAACTCGTTCATTGGCTGGATGGATGCCGAGATGAACAAGCTTGTCACCGACGTTAAGGACACTGCTGATCGCAACATGATTAGCGGTGGTCGATGCGTTGGCTTCATCAACGAGCGACACAACAACGCGGCTGCTGCCACGTATGAGTTCTTTGGTGATATTGCAAAGCTTGAGACCATCCGAGCCGCTGTGGCTGCGACTGTTGGTGCTCCTGAGCTTCGCGTTGATATTGTCCGCATGGACACATACGCCGCGAACCTTAATGCAAACGGCGATGCGTTCCTTAGCGTTGCTAGCACCGACGCTACTGCTGGCACCTTCACCGCTGGCGCTGGCGCTGCGGGCACAATGGACCTGTCGGCCCTTCCGGCT
>Ga0208794_1001011_pt1 | contig 14268 bp, 6 predicted proteins | sample 32_taG_FD_184106 | JGI IMG/M metagenome (GOLD analysis project Ga0208794, IMG submission 184106) | Marine viral communities from the Gulf of Mexico - 32_GoM_OMZ_CsCl metaG (SPAdes) (version 2) | ecosystem: Environmental > Aquatic > Marine > Oceanic | place: Atlantic Ocean: Gulf of Mexico... | reverse complement strand
GACTAATACGGAGTTGAACTTCAGTTTTTCAGAAAGCAACTCGACATGTTCAAGCTGGCCTTGCAGCACCAGCGAAAGCACTTCCATCGATGAAACATTGAGTGCCTTTGCAACGTGGCCGATATCATTCATGCCTTTGCTTGGCACTCGAATTTCGTCCCCAAACCGCCGCATTTCAACAATGAGCTGGTCAAGGTCGTCGACATCGACACCTTTATAGCGCGCTGTACGGTTTTCACCGTCTTCAACGACAGTTCTTAAGAAGCCTTTTTCCAGTAGCAAAGCGACCTGAGGCCGCGTGCAGCCGATGCGCTCTGGAATCTTGGCGACTGGAATTGCGCGCTTCAACTTGGCAATAAGTTCTTCTGCTGGCTCCGCCTCAACAGTTCTCCGACTATCTGCTTGATATACATCTTTGGGCAACATACCCGACTGTGACAAAATATTGGCTACGGTTTTCGGGTGTACCCCCATTGATGTGGCTAGGGAGGCAACGGTATGCCGCCTTCGTTTTTCAACAACCCGTCCAAATAGTACAGCTCCGGGTTTGATCGGATAATGATCTAGGATAAATTCGCTTAGAGTATCCAAAATTGGGCCAACCGGCTTATCCGACTTTCTGAACTGCACCCATTGATAAAGCCTCCCAAATGTCCCTTGTGGTCCACATTTAACCGCGCCCTTTTGAGGCTTCGTGTATAGATACTCTAAGGCTTGCCGAATGCCCGCGTCACCATTTGAAGTAAACTCAAATCCGACCTGACCGGCTCGGTCCCAGTCGTCATCAGTCAGTTCTGGGAGTGACGCATGGGGACCATATTCAACACATACTCCCAACATTTCAGTCGCTTTACACGCAAGGTCGATCTGTTGGGCGTCCAACCATGACGGCCCAGTGGCACCAGCAAAACGCGCAGTGACGTATTCTTGGAGAGCGGATGGTTTACGCTTTATTGAGTTACGCCAAAGCTCTTCCAAAGCTTTATGATCAGGTGTGTGTGCCCATACATTCAGTTCAAGGCCGACCCCACTTTGGCGAGGCTTCCTATATAATGCCACACCGTGGTGTTCGCACGTTCTGATCGCGCTAAAGGCCCATTTGCTACGCCCAATACCAATGGGCATACCTCCCGGGCGTCCTGAAATATCAGACAACAGACACGCTGGGCAGAAGGTAACTTGGCTTCGCAGCAAAAATTCCTTGAAAAAGACCTCACCATTATATCGATAGAGGCGATCCGAAACATGCTGAAAACTTTTGGATGCCAGCTCATCCGCAGGCATACCACAGATAGGCGATAGCCGGTCACAAATCTCGCGGCGACCCAAATTCAAATCTTGCTGCCTTAACCCGATAAATCTGAGGAAGTTGTCGAGTGATAACCCGAAATGTAAATGTCCAAAACGGTGCAACCAGGAAATCAAGCTCTCACCTGGCTCGGGAAGTAAGCATGGCTTCAACAAGTCCATTCAGCGTCTCCCGACCTGACGGGTTTGCCGCTTGGTCCGCTCTGCTTCGAAATTTTCTGCATCCGTATCAAGCTCAATCGCGGCCCAATCAGTAGCGGCAAAGACGTTTTGCTCCCAGTCACATCCCTCCTGCATCCCCCAAGCTGTTGCGAAATGCTCCCATGTCAGAACTCGAGTTCCCTCCTCCAACGCGCTTTCGATAGCATTGATAACCGTTTCAATTGCTCGACCAAAACGGTGTCGGCTTGCGTGGATCAAGCGAAGTGCCAATGTGTCATCGACCTCAGGTTTTAGCCCGACCTCCGCACAATACTCTTCGATCATACTATAGAGCGGCCCCTCATCCACTCCCTGACATAAGGGCTTTGGTACGACCTTGGTTAGCCGCCGGTTCACTTGTTCATCAAAACGCGTGATTTCCGCCAGGCGTTGAGTGCCACTGAGAATGGGGATTACGGCGGAGTCATTCTGCATCAACGATTTCAACATTTTCAGCATATCGTCGATTTCACGCGCAGAACCGGAGAGAAACATGTCGTGTGCTTCATCAAACCAGAGAACAACGATACCTAAAAGAGCGAGCCTGTGTCGGACGACCCCCCAGATTTCCCAGGCAGATGCTCTCGGTGATACGTCTACTAAACCTGTAGCTTTTAGGACCTCCCGACCGAGACTCTTCAGAGCAGCCGGGCTAGGAACTTGGATTCGCAGGAACTTCGGCGGGTCGCCTGCCGAAGTCGGTTTTAATACAGGGTGTGTTGATAGCACTCGATCCACAGCAGTCGTTTTGCCCGAACCCGAGCCTTCGATAAGGGCAATGCCGCGAGTTTCAAGGTTGCCTGTAAACCGCATCGGTTCAGCAATAAGGCTCCCTTCGTCGTCATGTTTTAAGAGCCGGTTTAGCTGCCGCAGAATTTCTTCGTCGCGCTCAGTAGAAATGTGATGACCCCGGAGTGTGGCGAGAGATTTTCTCCAGCTATGTTTTGCTACGCGGCCCATTATTGATCTCCCTTTTCGATTTTCCAGCTTTTCTTCATGGTCGTTTCTGGTTTCGCCGGAGCAGGACGTGTTGATTTCGTAGGTGTAGCCTCAAGCCGGGCTTCTGAAGGTTGCAATGTTCGGCCGAACTGGCTCGAAGCACTTGTGGTAGGAGCTTCTGTTCCAGCAATATTGAAACCGCAGAAAAGAGCTTCTTCAGCAGACGCAATGCGCTCTGAATTCCAAGGCTGTGTAATTAAACCGAACTCCAGAGTGCGTTCGCCATTCATATTTTGAATGGCACTAATAGCGTTGCACACGACATCGTCGCGCCATTTAAGCTTCGCGGGGTCGCTTGTCTTCAAGCTGCGCCGCGCTGTGAGCCATTGCTGCGCATGCACCCCATCGAAAATACCAAGCACAGCCTGTACCTGATGCCACTCATCACCCAAGCGAACTTCGACGGCACCGATATCATTGGCCAGCCATCGTACATTCAAATCCTGCTTACCAAATTTGTTGTACCAATTCGAAAGCATCTCCGAGTGGTATTTGACACCGAGAACTGTCACACCGTATTTATCCAGCTGCCGTTCAACTGTTGTACCAAAAGCGAGCCGGTCATTGCGTACGGATGGGCTTGCTTTCAACGGATAGTTGCCAACTTTCATGTCATCTTCCCATTGTTCGAGCGGTGTTTTACCTCCCAAGCCCGAGTGTGGCGTATTATGGTAAATATCTACAATCCACCGGACAAGGGCGAAACAAAGGTCCTCAGGCTTCAGACAGGCTCGTGCCTCTGCAGGATGACTTCCTTTTTCCAGTACGGACGAGAACGTTCGGCCGTTCAACCGAGGCAAAAGGCCCATCGACGCTGTTCGGAAAAGGCGTTCTACGGTTCCCCTCATACTTGGCAATCCAGCAATTGAACGTTCATGAGTGATGCCCAAGTCGCTACACGCGGCCAAGAAATTCAATGCTTTGAAGGCTGATCCATTATCGGTCACCAGCGTCTCTGGTGTAGCAGCCATATGCCATCCCGAAACAGCGCCGACGGCATCCGCCCAATCGCCTTTGTCGGAGGTCGTCATGCGGAGACAGTCAAGAGCTGCGCAGGAAGTCGGATTAAGGGTCAATTTCATACCCAAAACGCAGCGTGTCCGACAATCGATAGATGCCGTGATCCACCAGCGTCCCGATTTATCGTCGAGACCTAAACGTTGAAGCTCTTCCATCGTAAAGAGCGACTTGAGCCCTGAACCGGCCAGAATGGTGATCAAATCGATATTCCACTCATCCATCTCTACTCGTTCATATGGACGATAGACCTGCAACCCAGAGCTAACCGGTTTAAACATCTTTACTGCCTCTTCGTGCCCTTTCCTCTTCAAAACCACTTGGAACTTATCAATACTGCCGATTGCGTTGCGAACAGCTTGGCGAGAAGGAACTCGATGCGGTGTCAAGCCTTGAGCTTTGCGTTTCAGGTTCTCGTTGTGGAATGCTACTTTGACGTCGTCTGCCGTAGTCTTTTGGGATGGCCGGTTCAGCGATAGATAGCTTTCGTAAACAGTGCGCATCAGTAGCTCCTTCTCCTCGGCACTGAAGTAGCTTGTCCGGTTCCCTCGATTTGCAACGGAGTCGGCCAAACCTGTCATTCCGAAATCGTTGAACAAAGCGAGCCATTTTCGAAGCGTTCGCGGATGCACAGGCGCTACCGACGGTGTGACGCACCCGCCACGAGGTTTTCGACGCAAACCATCGCGAATTTCGTTTTCGCGCAAAATTGTTTCAGGGCTTGGAGCCTCCTCTAACAAGAACGCTTGTGCGCGCCGACAAATTTCGGGCATATTCTCTTCAATCGAAGCATCATTCACTGACACAAGCGCTTCATCCCGCATTTCCACCAAAGCTGAAACCAAAGCGTGCCTTACATGAAGCCGCTTACGTTGTTTGACGGAAAGATGCGACATTTGAGTGCTAACGCCTGTAGGACGATGCGCCGCCACATCAGAGTTATAGAAATCAGGCTCATGCAAAATCTGTTTGCTAGCGTTCAAGCGAGAAAGAAGGCCAAAATCAAATGTTTCTGAGATGCCTGATCCGTCTGCATCCATCAAGACATAGCCATTTCGTGTTTGATGCGCCAAGCGCAAAGCACGCCCTCGGATCGTGATCTTGTCGTGAGGCTTGATGTGAAAACGGCCAAAGTAGGTTTCAGAGTAGCTGGTCATTGTACGACCTCCATTTTGTTTACGAGAGTTTTGGGGTTGATAATTTCATGGTTCACAGGACGGAGATGATGATCCCGAACTAAACGGAGCAGAGCACGGTAGCCCTTCTCGTTTAGACCGGTCCTGACGGTTAGATCCCGAAGCGAAAGAGCTCCCGAAAGTTCAGATACGGTCTTCAAGGCAATGCGATCTGCTTCGGAATCAAGTTCGCGAACAGCCGCTAACTGCCTAGCGTTATTTTCGCTGATTGGATCGATGTCCCTCTCAGTGACCAACCTGACCTCGTCACAGAATCCGGCATCAAGCGCATGACGTGTAACGTCCTGCATTTCTGCAAGAAATTTGCCGGAGAGAAGACGGACCTCAGGTTTGACGGTAAAGGCAATCTTGCGGCCATCGACGAAAACCGCGATAATGTCGAAGTAGTGTTTTTTGTGACTTGCACCCTCGCACCATTCGAAGAGCACCTGCTCTTTGATTTGCGCGACACCTGGCAAGTCATTCACCACAAACAAGGTACGCAGTTCGAGATGGGACTCCGCCTGAAATCGACGGCCGTTGTCACTTCCTAAAATGACATGAGCCGTACAGTGGCCTTTGGAGGCCTTCGCAATAGATCGATCTGCCTGCGAAGCGGCAGGTAGTCGAATACCGGCTGTATTGGTATACATTTTTCTTCCCCACACTTGACCAGGTGACAGCCCAAATCAGGGCAAATACACCAAGTCGATTTCGAATATGACGTGTGAAAGGCGGCTTAACCGCCGTATCAGACGACTATTCGCGTGAGGGAATTGCTACGACGATAACTTTGGGTAATTGAAATTCCAACAAAGCTACAGTGCGCTTCGCTAACTCCAATAAAATAAGGATAGGATTTCATGATGAAGATTCCGATACCAATTGAACACTAAGTTAGGGATTCAAGGTAACGCTCAATCAAGGTAGCAATCGTTAGCCAAACAGATGATCGAGAGCCCTTTAAAGGCCCCATATCTGGGTAAGTGCAATATGATCAGCTACATTCTTCATACGTATATTTAAAAACAACTTTTTTGGAAGCGCAAGACCAAAAATGGAAAAAATTGATTTTGCTAAGATATCATCAAATTTTGGTGGTCGGCAGAGGTGTAGAACCAACCTATTCATTCTTGCAGTCAAGTTGACTCAAAAAATTGATTTTGAAGAAAAATTCCCAAAAATGGTCATAACTCACATCAAACTTAGCGAGAGAATCAGCTGAGAAACCGACATCGATATGAGGTGATTCGGTGGAAATGAAGCAGATATTGGATACGAAATTACCAATTTAGGGCACTAACGGTTTAAGGATAGCGAAATCAGAAAAGGTTTCGCTATCGTTTAATTTCCCCGCATCCAATTCTTTTACAATTCATTGCATGATCCGGACAGAGGATTAGGCGTAGCCTAATCCTCTGAAATTATAATTCTGAATTTCAGCCTATCCATGGATAAGCTATCCTTATCAGATACTTATTGACTCAACCTCTTCCAAATCCCACAATTTACCCATCAGCGGATTGTCAGTTTTGATAGTCTGGAATTTGGGATTGGAAGTGGAGGATACAATGACGTTTGCGAACGAGATGAACGAAAGCTCAGATCAGCGCGTTCTAGAGTGCGGCCCAGGTTACACAAGGAACCCGTGCACTGGTCCGAGAGCCAACTGGGTAATGCCTGCTGAAATCTATCGCGATGGCGTTCTGCGAAATTGGACTTATGCCAGCATCGCATTTTTGTACTTTCTGATGAAGAAATATCTTCAATCCATAAGATAAAATCCGCTATTGAAATAGTTGATAGATGCAAACAATCGAATACATCCAGTTTATAATTGGCTGGAGAAAAACAGCCCCACCATTTTAAATGAATGAAACTATCTTGAACAAATTTTCCAAACGCATTGCGCGATTTCCCTCAGCGAGCTTTTACGCCTAACGTGAAAACACAGCCCAAGAATTCAGTTAGTACGCCCGAAGGAGCCCCCCCATAAACTATTGCTTGTAAATTTCGCTCAATTCCATGTCAGACTATTGGCACTATGTAGTTCGAAAGCCCCCCACTACTCGGGCTCGCCTACCAATACGCCCTCTACCACCTCGTCGAGCACCTCTTGTCTACATTGATCCTGATTATGGCATAGTCGACGGGGAGATCAGGCCTGGATCGTGAAACTGGGATCACCTTAATCTTGGCCACCGAATTTTGCGTGATTACGTTACAAATCAACGAAGTATAAATGATCTCATGCTCACTAGGTACCAGTTGACGGAACAGCTCAACTCACAATTGTCGCGGTAGAAGCTTGACGGCGCAGATTATCTCGATCTATCAGTGAAGGATGACCTATAGATTCCACATAACTCTGAGCGCTCGAATACCGTTTTGATTTTCAAACGGATTTTCGGGAGTGCCATGGTGGGACGCGGGATTTATACACCCTTCAGCAGTAGATGACTGTGTAGTCGACGGTTCAAATCCGTCCATTCCTACCAACCGTTTGGTTGGTAGGGTAACCGAACGAACAAAATTTCGGCCCCATTTAAAACTGATGCGACTGTTCTCGCCCTTATTACAGATCTCATGTCACTGATGACCGCTTCCGGTCACCTGAGACCTTGAGTAAAGTATGTCTGCTACGATAAAGCTGCGTATGGTGTCGAATTCTGATCAGCGTTGACCACGCAATTTGTAGCTCCATCAGCTAGGCTATGGTTACTTCAGCGTTATTTGCACCCATCCACAGTTCTCAGCATTGCACTCAAGGGTGTAATTTCCAGCGGCTTGCGAGCAGATAGAGCACATCGCACGACCTCTTACGGTCGCTTCCAATGCCTTCTACGCCCTACCACTTACCGGACTGTCCGGCAACAAGAGCACGAACAGCGACGCTGGCGAATTGCCCTTGGTCAATCATACCAGTCTCTCGAAACACCGTTTACACACATGCCGCCTCAAGAGCACCGATATCGGGGACAGAACTTCGGACATCACGAATGCTCGCCATGCCCCACCTCCCTTTCCGTAGCTTTGAAATTTCATCATCTAGTCCGGGCTCTAACGGTTAACCAATGTGGGATCGGTTAGGGATTGGCGTTTTTGTGAGCGGGGGTTTCTTAAATCTGATCGCAATTGCGTATGTTAGGTCCATACTGCGACAGCAACTTACGCACATAATGAACTTATCGGCGGATACGGATCCCCGGCAAAAGAGAGTAACTGGCCAAAATGTGAACTCCCCCCATATTATCGTAACGAATGTGCGCTGACAGCATCACCACTAATTTCTTGCGGACTACCACGCAAGGTAGCCGGTTTTTTACCCTATTCTAGTTATTGAAATAGGGTAAAAATTTTTGCTGAATGAGAGGTTCCAGACTTGCTCGTTTAGGACTGAAACTCAGCCTCTAAGTCATCGCAGAAAACTCCAACCATAAAGTAAATCAATCTACGTTCGCGCGAAAGTTTGAGATCCGGAAACCCTACGGCTCAAAGTGATACCTCTGCGTGCCTAACGGCATCAAAGTCACCCCATGTACAGGTAAAATCCAATATTGTGTTCGCGCTCCTCGTCAAGAAGGGCCGGAAGCTGACCTTCGTAGCGCTCTGCATTGCGACCCGTAGGGCGGATTTTGCTGCCTTATGCTGCGGGCGCACATCCTCCATTGCAGTTGAGAAGACCTCTTGGAGGAAGGGCGGAAAGCGGTCGTTCGCTACATCTAGAGCCAAGGTCACCAAAGTGCAGAAACCAGACTTTCCCAAGTTTTGAGCTTGGCCTGACCTGAAACCCCAACCAAGTTGTAAGTTGCCCCGGTCAAACCCCGTACAGATCCTCGGTATCGTAGTAGCGTAAAGGCTGACAACCAGAAATCTGTGCAAGAGGCTTTGGCACACCCATTAAAGGTGATAGAAATTCCCAAACGTAAATGAGTAAAAGAGACTGAAGTGAAATTTTGCAAAAACTTTTTATGTAACTTACTAGGCTTTTTCGATGAAAAAAGAGAGACAAGACCGCAAAGCCGTCGGTTCGTTGACCTCGCGCCAACCAATCAGGCGGACGAAAATGGAATATATGCAGAAGCGCTCAACTTCGCAATAAACAATGCAGATGTATTTAATATCGCCCTGACCGGTCCTTACGGCTCAGGCAAAAGCAGTGTGATCAAGTCTTTCCTCAAACGGTACAACAAGAAACGCAATCGGGCCGCCTTGGAGATATCACTTGCATCATTCGTATCAGACCTTGAAGCGGACAGGGAGGACCCGTCCGCCAAACCAAAAGGTCAGAAAGTCGAGATTAGTAAACAAGAAATCGAAAGAAGCATTCTTCAGCAGATGCTCTATGGTGCCGACGCAAACAGATTACCGCTATCCCGATTTAAACGCATTCAAACGCCAAGTCGGTGGGCATGGGCGTTTTCCTTACTGATCATGTTTGGCGGCGCGTCGATATGGTATCTGCTCCAGCACACGTCCGAGATTGTGCAAGGAGATTTTTTCAAACCTTTTGGAAAGTCGAACTGGCTCAATCTCAGCGCGTTTATTATTGGGACCTTATTCATCTGGCTGATTATTTATCGGCTTTATATTCAAAGCTTCGGGCTGACGTTGAAAGGAATCAGCTTAAAAGACGCCGAAATCGCCCCAAAAGCGGCAGACGAAGAGTCGATCTTGAATCGCCATCTGGACGAAATCATCTATTTTTTTCAATCAACTTCCTACGACATGGTCGTCATTGAAGACTTAGATCGTTTCGAAAATCCAGAAATTTTTGTGACACTTCGCGAAATCAACAGATTGATCAATTCAAACGCGGGTGTAGAGCGGCAAGTCCGATTTTTGTATGCCTTGCGCGACGACATTTTCGGGAACACGGACCGCACAAAGTTCTTTGAATTCATCGTACCCATTGTACCAATCATCAACCATTCAAACTCAATCGATATGGTTCTTGAGCAAGGGCAGCGCTTGTCGATTGTCGAACGCCTCAATCAGCAGTTTTTGCGAGAGGTTTCACGCTACCTGACCGATCTCCGGCTCATCCGCAATATATTCAACGAATATGCCATCTACATTCAAAACCTTGAACGGGAAGGTGAAAACGATCTTGATCCAAACAAGCTTCTTGCGGTCCTGATTTACAAAAACGTGATGCCTAAAGACTTTGAAGCACTTCATCGGCAGAAGGGAGCTTTAGCAAGCTTGCTGGGTCGGTATGATGAACTGGTTGAGCGCTGTGAATCCGACTTGAACGACCAGATCTCCGGAATTGAAGATGAAATTTCTCTGGCCAAAAAACAGCTACCTAAAGACATCCTCGAATTGGAAAGAATTTACGCTATGGCGCTGGTTGAGAATCTACCCACAAACCACTCACAACTTCGCTTTAACAACAAAAGTATCCCCATTAATCAACTTTCAAAGCGCGAAGATCTGGGGCAGATTATCACGGCGGCTAGCCTCGCCACAGCTCCACACCAAAATAGCGGATGGACCCACTTCAATGTTGGCGACATTGAGAAGCTAGTTGACGAACGATTGACTTATGCGGAACGTCGAGAAGAAATCGCGAAGAAATCGACCAAGTTCGTCGGTCAATCGGTCAAGAGAACTCAGGAACTTAAGTCGAAAATTTCAACTTTGCGGGTCCGACCGTTTTCGGAGGCCGTCCGAGCAAACCCCGAGCTTGCGGATGATTGTTTTGTCGACCTCGGCGACAACAAGGAACTTATGAAGTTCTTGGTTTTCGAAGGATATCTTGATGACACATACTACCAGTACATTTCGCTCTTTCACGAAGGCCGCCTGTCTCCCCAAGACAACAAATTCCTCAGAAAAATTCGCAGTTTTAATACGCCTGAACCGGATTTTCAGATCGACACCCCCGCAGAAGTCATCGCCGCAATGCGGTCGGAGGACTTTGGCCAAAGCTATGTGTTAAACCGCCACCTTTTCGATTTTCTGTTTGACGCACCATCGCCTTACCGAATGCAGATCAACGCTGCCTTGCGGTATATCGCAGAAAATTTCGATGATTGCGGTCCTTTCTTCAATAGCTACTATGAAAGAGGCCAAAAAGTACCCCAATTGGTGGAGTCGCTCATGGCACTGTGGAAAGGGTTTCCGGCCATTGCCGCCGAAAGCGACCAGAGCGTCTTACATGTTGCTAGGCTAGCCGCCTATGCGCCAGAAGCAACGCTAAGCGAGACACCGTTTGCAGATGGTCCCGTTGCCGCCTGCCTTTCCATGGAAACCGCTCATGTACTCGGACAGGGAGTCGAATTTGATCCATCAAGATTGGAAATTTTACGTGTTGAAGTCGCCGACTTATCAAGCTTAACCGACTTCCCAGAGGTGCAGAAATTCTTGATGGACGGGGGATTATACGCAATCAACATTTCAAACGTTCGGTTCGCGTTGGAACAATCCAAGAATTCAGCCGAGTTGAAATCACTGGATACACAACACTACACCACGGTCTTGGAATCCAACAACAAGAGCTTGCTACATCGCGTAGAGGCCGATTTCATAAGGTACATGCGTCATGTGTTACTAAAGCTTGAGGACAACACTAAAGAGGGCGGCTCTGCCATCTTGGCGGCGATACGCCATGATGAAGTTGCCGTCGAATTTCGAGAAGACTTCTGGAGTAGACAATCGACAATCTTGCCGCTGCTATCTGAAGTGCCTCATCACTTTCACGCCTTTGGACTCGAGCACAAACGTGTCGCAGCGACGTGGGAAAACTGTCTCACGTTTTTGTCTAGCGAGAGTTTCAATGCAGAGCGCCTCACAGCTTATTTGACAGATCCAAACGTGATGAAGGTCCTCTTGAAAGAAGCCATCCCAGACCACAAAGATGCGCTACCGCTCTCTCGCTTCCTGCTCAACAATGCCAGTTTCAAAAATGGGACATATCGATCTTATACTGCCATTCTCCCTTGGAAATTTAATAACTTCCCCGCAGCTTTTAGCGCGGAAAAACTGAAGATACTCATTGAAGAGAAACGAATTTCGTTCTCGACTGAGAGCTTTGAAAGCTTGAGTGAACAGCCCGAACTACAGGTGTCATTTTCCGCGACGAATATCGACGCCTTCCTAAGCAATTCGAGCAACTACGAGGTTGATGATGGCTTTCGGATGGGACTGCTACGGTCGAAGATCTCTGACGACAAAAAGAAAATAGTCATCCGAGATATTGACCCAGAGTCTATTACAGCAGACCCATCATGCGCGTCAGTAGTTGGACCTATTTTGGAAAGGACGGGTTTTGAACCCATAGAGCTTGGCTTTGATGTAATTCGTTCGTTGGTAGTCAACTCCAAGCCGATTGCGGTGCAGACGTCATTGCTAAACAAAAGCAGGGACTTTCTGTCTGATGACCAAGTTCGAGGTATTCTAGCTGAGTTCGAAGAACCCTACCGCGACATCGTTGCATTCGGGAAATCGCCCAGCATTCCAAATACCTCCGAAAACAGGTCATTGATTGAGTGGCTGGAGCAGCGGCAGATTATTTCATCTTGGAAACTAACGGTCACTGAAAAAGAACTGCGAATCCACACGTTCAGGTCCAAGCCGCAGGAGGGTGCGTCTGAATAGCCCCTAGATTTGTAGACGCTTTCTTCCTTAACTTTGAGGCAAGGAGGCCGTTGTGGGGAAGCCAAATTAAACAGGGCAAGGTCGCGATGGTTCTCCGCCAGTTCGAGCCGTACGCGGATTGCCCAGACGTGCTTAGGCTTCAGCGGGAGTTTTTGACCGACGATGCGCCCTTTGTTCCAAGCGGGCCGAAGCGCGCGAATGGCCGGTAAGTTTGGTGTTTGCATGATGAATTCTCCGATCCACCATTCCCTCTCACAGCGGCAACCAAACGTTGACAGCCCTGTATATCACAAGATGTGCGAAAACAGCGAAAGTCCGGAAAGAGCCCTGAGCCGTCATTGAAGATTGCCAAATTAGATAAGAGCGGCCTTTATCAGGAACTTGATTCAGTTAATAAGTTGAGGTGCGAAGTCAATATGACCAGAGCTATGCAATTTAACTCAGTAGCCAAGATCAACTCGCTTTTCTGGATAACCTCGCTTGGGGGAAATGAGATTGGAGTGACTAATCGCATCCTTGAGGATCTCGAGCCAAGCTGCGCATCGCGCGGCTTAACGTTCGAGAAACTTGCCCCTACGACCGCATCCGAGTTGCTGATCGCGCTCGATGAGATTGCGGCACGTGCCACCTCTGGCATGCTGCCTATTATCCATTTCGATACCCATGGATCAGTCGATGGTGGAATCCACATTGTGCAATCAGGAGAGAATATCAGCTGGCCGGATATCGCGGATAAGTTGCGCATCATCAACGAGATCACTGGCAACAATCTGTGTGTAGTCTCTTGCGCCTGCTTCAGCTTTCACGTTGTTAGTGAAATCGATATCAATAGAAGCGCACCATTCTACATCCTCATCGCTCCCGAGCAGGAAATACCAGCCGGTGACATTGAATCGAATATTGTCAAGTTTTACCAAGACATGCTTGATGAGGAAGATATCATCACTGCACATAAGCGCCGGTTTGACGGGACCTTGCGGGTTTTCCACTGCGAGAAAATGCTGGCTATCGTGTTGGCCAAGTATGTCAATAACGCAGGCCTCGGCAAGCAGCGAGCAAGACGTAAGGAAGATTTGGTGTCAATGGCCATCAATCTCGGACTCCCTAGAAATCGAAAGAACCTTCGGGCGCTGCGCAAACAGGCTAACAAACTCATCTCTGTGAGAGAAGATCTAATCAAACGCTTTTTGCCTACCTTTCTTTGCGGAAAACGCCCGGGCTTCAGTATTGCACAAATCAAGGATTTGGTTATCGAAGCCCGCGCCAATGGGCTAGAGCCTCAGGGTCCTTACGCTAGGCAAATTGGCATAAATCCAGCCAGCCTGTCAGAATTTCCAAAATAGCACACACAAGGAGACGTAGATAAGATCACGTACTTTGTAGATGGCATGCTGCCACTGCTAAAGCCATTTTCGCTTGCCACGTGGCGGCGTCTGTAGGCACGAACCAATTTGTGATACACTGTGAACGGCAGTCTTGTCCGCGATGCAGCCAGCGGACCACCCATTTATTTCGCAGAAGCGGCGAACGTCGGCTATGCGGGTAGCAACCGCAGCATCTTGACCGAGAGGAGAAGGTCCGGTTTGGGCCGTTCGTGTCGACTAACATCTTGGACGGAAAGCAGGCCTTAGCTGCGGGGGCGCAGATTTACTCTCAGTTGCAGCAAATACAAACCTTCATCGCGACTGCGGCATTAGCGCAGCAACGAGGTTCCCAGTCTAGGAGTACTTTTGTCGGATCAGTCCTCCCAGCCCCTGTTTTCGCTTAGCTTGTTTTGCCTCAAGATGAGCACGCAGACAGGAGATCGCACGCTTAACACGCCGGGCAAGAATATTGGCCTCGACCTCAATCAGTTTGGCGTTGTTTGTATGGTGGACTTTGATTTCACCACCAAACTTGCTATCCAACAAAGCTACCACCTTATCTTTTTCCATTTCACGCGCGGAACCTACTTCCTCCAGCTGTT
>Ga0208794_1001006_pt1 | contig 14306 bp, 13 predicted proteins | sample 32_taG_FD_184106 | JGI IMG/M metagenome (GOLD analysis project Ga0208794, IMG submission 184106) | Marine viral communities from the Gulf of Mexico - 32_GoM_OMZ_CsCl metaG (SPAdes) (version 2) | ecosystem: Environmental > Aquatic > Marine > Oceanic | place: Atlantic Ocean: Gulf of Mexico... | reverse complement strand
GCCGACCGAGCTCAGGACCGCGAGCGGCGCGAAGGTGGCGACGTCCGGGGCGAGCGCCATCCCGGCGGCCCCGCCGCAGGCCGTCGCGGCCGCACCGACCACGACCAGGCGGGGGTGCCGGGCGGCGCCCAGGCCAAGGGCGGCGCCGCCACAGTAGGCGAGCGAGGCGCCTGAGGAGATGTAGCCGGCGGTGCGGTCGTCGAGCGCGAGCGAGGCCTGCATGTCGGGCAGGAGCAGCCCGAACGCCAGGCGCACCAGCCCGTAGGTACCGGCGACGAGGCCGGTGCCGAGACCGACGAGCAGGGCGTCCGTCGGGAGAGGTGATGAAAACGGTCGTTTCACTTTGGTGAGTCTAGGGTGTGGGTCATGGCTGTGCGCGCGAGCACCGAGGAGAAGCTGCTCGACGCGGCGGAGGCGCTGCTGTTCACCCGCGGCATCGCCGCCACGCCCGTGGACGAGATCCTCGCGCGGGCCGGCGTCTCGACCGCCACGCTCTACCGGGCGTACCCCAGCAAGGAGGCGCTCGTCGCCGCCGCGCTGGGGCGTCGGCACCGAGGGTGGCTCGCGACCTGGGAGGCGGCGGTCGAGCGGGCCCCGGACGACCGCGGCCGGCTGCTGGCCGTGTTCGACGCCCTCGACGACTTCCGCGGTCGCCCCGAGGGCGCGCGGTGGTGCGCCTTCCTCGCCACGGCCGCCGAGTACGTCGACCCGCCCGACGAGGTCGCGGCCGCGGTCCGGCTCGACACGGACACGCTGCGCTCCCGGCTCCGGGAGCTCGCCTCGCTCGTCGTGGGGGGCGAGGGTCGCGCACGCGACCGGGCCGCGGGCGACCTCGCCGAGCGGCTGCTGCTCGTCGTCTCGGGCGACCTCGCCATGCGGCTGCGCGGCTCGGTCCCGTCGTCGGTGGCCGACACCCGCGTGGCGCGATCCGTCGCCGAGACGCTGGTCGACCAGGCGGTCGCCGGGTCGACCGGACGCGGCTGAGGGGTCCTCAGGGCGTCGTGTCGGGCAGGTCGGGGTCCTCGGGCTGCGTCGGCTCGCCGCTCCCGCCCCGGGGCAGGCGCCCCGCCCGGGCCAGCGACTCGCGCAGCAGCATCTCGATCTGGGCGTTCACCGAGCGCATCTCGTCGTCGGCCCACCGTCGTACGGCGTCGGCGACGGCCGGGTTGAGCCGGAGCGGGATCTGCTTCCGCTCCGGCCGTCCGGGCACTCCGCGTGGCATCGACGTCCCTCCGGTCCTCGGGGTCCGACCCGGCTCAGCTGTAGAGCGAGCCGACGTTGACGACCGGCTGGGCGCTGCCGCCGACGAGCACCGTCATGAGGTTCGACGTCATGGCCGCGCGACGCTCCGGGTCGAGCTCGAGGGTGCCCTGCTCGCCCAGCTGGTCCAACGCGTCGGTCACGAGCCCGACGGCGCCGAGGATCATGACCTCGCGGGCGTCGAGCACGGCCTGGGCCTGCTGGCGCTGCAGCATCGCGCTGGCGATCTCGGGCGCGTAGGAGAGGTTCGAGAGCCGCACCTCGACGACCTCGAGCCCGGCGATCACGACGCGCTCGCCCACCTCGGACGCCAGCTCGACCGACACCTTGCCGCCGTCCTCCCGCAGTGTGACCTGGGTCGTGTCCTCGCCCTCGGAGCGGGCCGTCTGCTGGTCGTACGGGTGGGACGCCACGACGTGCCGCAGGGCCGACTCGGCCTGGGTGCGGATGAACTCGTCGTAGTCGTCGACCGCGAACACGGCCTTCGCGGTGTCGGCCACCTGCCACACGACGATCGCGGAGACGACGACGGGCGAGCCGGTGCGCTCGTTGACCTTGAGGCGCTCGGTCTCGAAGTTGAGCACCCGCACGGGCACCTGGCGCCGGGCCGAGAGGGGCACGGTCCACGACAGCCCGGTGCGGCGGATGGTGCCCATGTAGGTGCCGAAGAACGTGACGACGCGGGTCTCGCCCGGACGGATGATCGCGAAGCCGGTGAGGAGGACCGCGCCGGCCAGCACGAGCGCGACCCCGGCGGCGACGAGCGTGCCGGCGAGAGCGCCGCTGCCTCCCGCGCTGTCGCCCTCCACCGCGCCCACGACGATCCCTGTGGCCCCGCCGAGCAGCAGCAGCACGGTCAGCAACAGGATCGCCCAGCCTCCCGTGGCGAAGGCGTCGCGCTCCGAGATGTCCACCCGCGTCGGCGTGCCCGCCAGGGTGGGGCCGAAGCCCTCGTTCGGGCTGTCGTCGGTCATGTGCTGCTCCCTCCGTCGCGGGCGCCCTCCGCCCAGGTCCGAAGAACATATCAGAGTGATATCACTCCCGGGTGGCACGACCTCGTCTGTCAGGATGACCGGCATGAGCGACGAGACCAGCACCTCGGGAGCCGGAACGCCGTCCTACGACCCCGCCGCGGAGGTCGTGGAGCTGTGTCGTGAGCTCATCCGCATCGACACCTCGAACTACGGCGACGACTCCGGACCCGGCGAGCGCAAGGCCGCGGAGTACGTCGCGACGCTGCTCGACGAGGTCGGCATCGAGTCGCGGCTCTACGAGTCCACGCCGGGTCGTACGTCGCTCGTGGCGCGCTGGGGCGGCTCGGAGGGCGACCCGCTGCTCGTGCACGGCCACCTCGACGTCGTGCCCGCCGCCGCCGAGGACTGGCAGGTGGACCCGTTCTCCGGCGAGATCCAGGACGGCTACGTCTGGGGTCGCGGCGCGGTCGACATGAAGGACTTCGACGCGATGCTGCTCTCGGTCGTCCGCGCCCGGGCGCGGGCCGGTCACGTGCCCGACCGTCCGATCGTCATGGCCTTCACGGCCGACGAGGAGGCCGGCGGCCACAAGGGCGCGCAGGTGCTCGTCGAGGAGCACCCCGACGAGATCGCCGACTGCACCGAGGCGATCGGCGAGGTGGGCGGGTTCAGCGCCACCGTCCGGGGCCAGCGGGTCTACCTCATCGAGGCGGCCGAGAAGGGCATGGCCTGGATGCGGCTCACGGCCCGCGGCCGGGCCGGTCACGGCTCGATGGTGAACCCCGAGAACGCCGTCACCGACCTCGCCGCCGCGGTCGCCCGCATCGGCGCCTACGAGTGGCCGGTGCGGCTGACGCCGACGATGGAGGTGCTGCTCGCCACCGTCGGCGAGATCGCCGGCGTCGCGGCCACCCCCGAGAACGCCCCCGCGCTCGTCGAGGAGTTCGGCGGGGCCGCGCGCATGCTCGGCAACGTCATCCGCAACTCGACGAACCCGACGATGCTGAGCGCCGGCTACAAGGTCAACGTGGTGCCGACCGAGGCGACCGCGCACGTCGACGGCCGCTTCCTGCCGGGCTACGAGGACGAGTTCTTCGCGACGCTGGCCGAGCTGACGGGCGAGAACGTGGAGATCGACTTCGTCAGCCACCAGCAGCCGTGGGAGACGCCGTACGACGGGCGCCTCGTCGACGTGATGACGCGCTCGCTCCTCGCGGAGGACCCGGGCGCGGTCGTGGCGCCGTACCTGATGAGCGGCGGCACCGACGCCAAGCACTTCCGCCAGCTCGACATGCGCTCCTACGGGTTCGCGCCGCTGCGGCTGCCCGCCGACCTCGACTTCACGGCGCTGTTCCACGGCGTCGACGAGCGGGTGCCGGTCGACGCGCTCGAGTTCGGCGCGCGGGTGTTCGACCGCTTCCTCGGCGAGGCCTGAGCCCCCGGACCGGCAGCCCGGCAGTCGGCACGCCCGGCCCGGCGGCCAGGCAGCCCGGCTCGGTCGGGAGGGTCAGCTCGCCCAGAGGGTCGCGCGCTGCCGGATGATCTTGCGGCGCACGACGATGCGCCGCACGCCGTCGGTCGCGATGCGCACGCGGTCGAGCTCCCAGCCGCCGTGCTCGGCCATCTCGACGAGCAGCTGGCGCACCGCGTTGCGCGAGAGGTCGCGGTGCAGCGTGACGTGGTGGAACTCCCACTCCACGCCGCGGGAGAGAGCTGTGCGGGAACGGTCCATGCCACGTACCTCCGTCGCGTGTCCGGGTGGTGCTCAGCGGGTGGTGCTCAGCGGTGCGGGTCGATTGTGCGTCGCCGGGCCAAGGCGGTGGGTCGGCTAGTCGAGGGCCGAGACGTCGTCGAGGGCGTCGACGAGCTCGTGGGGGAGCGCCTTCTCCTCCACGCCGAGCAGCCCGCGCAGCTGGGCGGCCGTCCGGGCCCCGACGATCGGGGCGGTGACGCCCGGCCGGTCCCGCACCCAGACCAGCGCCACCTCGGCGGGCGTCCAGCCGAGGCCGTCCGCGGCCTTGGCGACGGCCTCCACGATGCCGCGGCCGCGGTCGTCGAGGTAGGCCTCGACGAACGACGAGAAGTGCGACGAGGCCGCCCGCGAGTCCGAGGGCGTGCCCGAGCGGTACTTGCCGGTGAGCACCCCGCGCCCCAGCGGCGACCAGGGGAGCACACCCAGACCGAGCGCCTCGGCGGCCGGCGCCACCTCCGCCTCGATCGCCCGGTTGACCAGCGAGTACTCCACCTGGGTGGAGGCGAGCGGGGCCCGGCCCGGCACGGCGCGCTGCCAGGTGGCGGCCTGGGCGGTCTGCCACCCGGTGTAGTTCGAGACGCCGACGTACGCCGCGCGCCCCGAGGTGACGGCCTGGTCGAGGGCCGAGAGCGTCTCCTCGAGCGGCGCCCGGTCGGACCACACGTGCACCTGCCAGAGGTCGACGTGGTCGGTGCCGAGGCGCTTCAGGGAGGCGTCGAGGGTGCGGAGCAGCGACCCACGGGAGGTGTCGCGGTTGTCGCCGCGGCCGGCGCCGCGGCGCTGGCCCAGGCCGGCCTTGGTCGCGAGCACCACGTCGTCGCGGGCGACGACGTCGCCGAGCAGGGAGCCGATGAGCTCCTCCGAGAGGCCGTTCCCGTACGCCGCGGCCGTGTCGACGAGCGTGCCGCCGGCCCCGGTGAACGCGACCAGCTGGTCGCGGGCCTCGTGCTCGTCGGTGTCGCGGCCCCAGGTCATGGTGCCCAGGCCCAGGCGCGAGACCCGGAGGCCCGTCGTGCCGACCGATCGCTGCTGCATGCGGGCCAACCTACCGACGCCCGAGGCTCCCGGGCGGCGGCGACCCGCCGGGGCCGGTGACGTGACGCACACCGCCCCCGCGCGCCCACGAGCCGTGACGGGGCGCCGGGGCCGTAGGCTCCTGCGACGTGTGGGACTACCTCGAGGCCGTCGTCCTCGGCATCATCCAGGGCCTGACCGAGTTCCTCCCGATCTCGAGCAGCGCCCACCTGCGCATCTTCCCGGAGCTCTTCGGCTGGGGCGACCCGGGCGCCGCGTTCACCGCGGTGACGCAGATCGGCACCGAGATCGCGGTGCTCCTCTACTTCCGCAAGGACATCTGGCGCATCGGCAGCTCGTGGACCCGGTCGCTGTTCCAGCCCGAGCTGCGCGGCCACCTCGACTCGCGGATGGGCTGGTTCATCATCATCGGCTCGCTGCCGATCGTGCTGCTCGGCCTGGCCTTCGAGGACGCGATCGACTCCGCGCTCCGCAGCCTCTGGATCGTCGCGACGATGCTGATCGTCATGGGCATCGTGCTCGGCCTCGCCGACCACTACGGCGGCAAGGAGCGCACGCTGAAGGACCTCACCGTGCGCGACGCCGTGCTCATGGGCGTGGCCCAGGCGGCGGCCCTCGTGCCGGGCGTCTCGCGCTCGGGCGCCACGATCTCGATGGGGCGGGCCCTCGGTTACGAGCGGGAGGTGACGGCGCGCTACGCGTTCCTGCTGGCCATCCCGGCCGTCGTGGGTGCCGGCGTCTACAAGCTGAAGGACGTGCCGGGCAGTGACAACCCGTACGGCTGGGGCCCCACCATCGTCGCGACCGTCGTCGCGTTCTTCGTGGGCTACGCCGCCATCGCCTGGCTCCTGCGCTACATCTCGACGCGCTCGTTCCTGCCGTTCGTCGGCTACCGGATCGTGCTCGGCGCCGGCGTGATGGCGCTGCTGGCCGCCGGCGTGCTCAGCGCCTGATCGCCGCCCTCGGCCCGCCTGCCTGCCCGGCCGGCCGGTCGGTCGGGCCGATGGCCTACAGCCAGCCGGAGCGCTTGAACGAGCGGTAGAGCCCGAACGACAGCACCGCCATCAGCAGCAGCGCGAGCGGGTAGCCGAACGTCCAGTGCAGCTCCGGCATGTGGTCGAAGTTCATGCCGTACACGCCCGCGATGAGGGTGGGTCCGGCCACCAGGGCGACCCCGGCGGAGATCTTGCGCATGTCCTCGTTCTGCTGCACCTGGATACGGGCGAGGTGGGCCTCGAACGCGGCGGCCAGCAGCGACTCCAGGCCGTCCACCACCTCCGCGACCCGCTCGAGGTGGTCGCAGACGTCGCGGAAGTACGGCGCGGTGTCGCCCGAGACGCCGTACACCTCGCCCGCGGCCATCCGGCGCACCGGCTCCCGCAGCGGCAGCACGGCCCGCCGTACCTCGGCCAGCTCGCGCTTCAGCGTGTAGATCCGCTCGCTGTCGTTGGTGCGCTCGGGCGAGAACACCGAGCCCTCGACCTCGTCGACGTCGACCTGCAGCTCGTCGCCGACGCGGCCGTAGGCGTCGACCACGCTGTCGCAGAGCACGTAGAGCACGGCGGAGGGGCCGTGGCTCAGCACCGACGCCCGGGCCTCGAGGGCGAGCCGCACGGTGCGGACGTCGTGGCCCTGCCCGTGGCGCACGCAGACGACGAAGTCGGCGCCGACGAAGACGTCGATCTCGCCCGTCTCCACCGCGTCGTCCTCGTCGACGTACCAGAGCGTCTTCAGCACGACGAAGAGCTGGTCGTCGTAGCGGTCGAGCTTGGGCCGCTGGTGGGCGGTGACCGCGTCCTCCACGGCGAGGGGGTGCAGGGAGAACTGGTCCGCGACCGCGCGCATCTCCTCGGCCGAGGGCTCGTGCAGGCCGAGCCACACGAAGTCGCCGGGCTCGCGGCGGGCGAGCAGGCCCGCGACGTCGTGGGCCGGGAGGTCGGTCGCGACCCGCGAGCCGTCGCGGTAGAGGGCGTTGTCGACGATCACGTCGGGCACGCTAGGCCCTCGGGCGCGCGGGCGGAACACGCCCCGCTGGGGAGCCACGCCCTAGGCTCGCGACATGCCCACCGTCATCCTCCTGCGGCACGGCCGCACCACCGCCAACGCCTCCGGCGTGCTGGCCGGCCGGTTGCCCGGCACCCGGCTCGACGCCACCGGCGAGCAGCAGGCGGAGACCGCCGCCGCCCGGCTCGCGGTGCTGCCGCTCGCCGCCCTCGTCTCGAGCCCGCAGGAGCGCTGCCAGCAGACGGCCGGGTACGTCGTGCGCGCGATCGGTGCCTCGCGGGAGGAGCCGGCGCTCCTCACCGACGACGGCCTCGCCGAGTGCGACTACGGCGAGTGGCAGGGCCGGGCGCTGAAGGACCTCGCCGGCGAGGACCTCTGGAAGGTCGTGCAGCGCCAGCCGTCGGCCGCCGAGTTCCCCGGAGGCGAGTCGCTGCGCGCGATGCAGCAGCGCGCCGTCGACGCCGTACGGCGCCGCGACCAGCAGATCGCCGCCGACCACGGGCCCGGGGCGGTCTGGCTCGCCGTCACCCACGGCGACATCGTCAAGGCGGTGCTGGCCGACGCCCTCGGCATGCACCTCGACCTCTTCCAGCGCCTCCACGCCGACCCCGCGTCGCTGACGATCGTGCGGTACGGCGACGCGCGCCCGACGGTGCTGCAGTCCAACTCCCACGCCGGCGACCTGACGTGGCTCATCCCGCCGCCGGCGGCCGACGCCGCAGCGTCCGCCGGCGCCGAGGACGACGCCGCCGTCGGTGGGGGAGCCGGGCCCGGCGTGCCCGTCCCGGCCGCGGTTCCGCCCTCCCCCTAGGCTGTTCCGCATGCCTCCCTTGGTGCACCGCTTCGACCCGCCGGACCGCTTCGTCGTGGGCACCGTCGGCGAGCCGGGCGCCCGCACGTTCTTCCTCCAGGCGCGCGAGGGCGTCCGCATCGTCACCGTGGCCGTCGAGAAGCAGCAGGTGGTCGCGCTCTCCGAGCGGGTCGACGAGCTGCTCGACGAGGTGATGGAGAGCGACCGGCACACCGAGATCGTCCCGGCCCTGGCGCCCCTCGACCTCGAGGACGTCGCGCCGCTCGAGCAGCCCATCGAGGAGGAGTTCCGCGCCGGCACCATGACGCTGTCGTGGGACCCCGCCGACGACCGCGTCGTCATCGAGGTCTTCCCGTTCACCGAGGCCTCGGTCGTGCAGCCCGGGCAGCCGGAGGAGGAGATCGACGAGCCGGAGCCCGAGGAGGTCTTCGTCGTCCGTCTCACGGCGGGCAGCGCCCGGGCGTTCGTGAAGCGTGCGCTCAGCGTCGTCGAGGCGGGCCGGCCCACCTGCCCGTTCTGCGCCCAGCCGATCGACCCCGACGGGCACCTCTGCGTCCGCGCCAACGGCTTCCGCCGCCGCGACCCGTGAGCGAGGACTCCCGCCCGCCCCTGCCACCGCCGGCCGCCCTGGTCGAGGGCGACCTGACGCTGCACGGCCGCGTGATGCCGGCGTCCAACGCCACCTTCGTCGGCGAGATCGGCGACCTGCGGGTCGTCTACAAGCCCGTGCGCGGCGAGAAGCCGCTCTGGGACTTCCCCGACCACAGCCTCGCGGGCCGCGAGGTGGCGGCGTACGAGCTGTCGGCCGCCCTGGGGTGGGACGTCGTGCCGACCACGGTGCTGCGCGAGGGGCCGCACGGTCCCGGCATGGTGCAGGCGTGGTGCGAGGTCGACGCCGAGCAGGCCGCGGTCGACATCGTGCCCGGTGACGAGGTGCCGGACGGCTGGCGCCACGTGTTCGACGGCCTCGACGCCGAGGACCGGCCCGTCGCGCTCATCCACGAGGACACACCGGTGCTGCGGAGGATGGCCGTCTTCGACCTCGTCGCCAACAACGCCGACCGCAAGGGCGGCCACGTGCTCGAGATGCCGGGCGGCCACCGCCACGGGATCGACCACGGGCTGACGTTCCACCACGAGCCGAAGCTGCGCACCGTGCTGTGGGGCTGGGCCGGGGAGCCGCTCGCCGAGGACGAGATCGGTGGGCTCGCCGACCTGGTCGAGGCGCTGCAGGGCGACCTGGGGGAGTCCTTGAGCCACCTCGTGCGCGTCGACGAGGTCGCGGCGACCCTGCGTCGCTGCCGGCGGCTGCTCGAGGAGCCCGTCTTCCCGACGCCGTCGGGGGAGTGGCCCGCCATCCCCTGGCCGCCCTTCTGACACTGCCGCTGCAAAGTCGTGCGCGTCGGTCGATTAGGCTCCCCACCATGCGTGCGTGGTCAGTCCCGAGTGTCCCCTCCCTCCCGGTCCGGGGTCCCGAGGTGGCCGTGCACGACACCGCCTCCGGGCGCCTCGTGACCACGAGCCCCGACGGTCCGGCGCGGCTCTACGTCTGCGGCATCACGCCGTACGACGCGACCCACATGGGGCACGCGGCGACGTACGTCGGGTTCGACCTGCTGGTGCGGGCCTGGCGCAACGCCGGCCACGACGTCACCTACGTGCAGAACGTCACCGACGTCGACGACCCGCTGCTCGAGCGCGCCACCAAGGTCGGCATCGACTGGGTGGCCCTCGCCGAGCGCGAGACCCAGCTCTTCCGTGACGACATGGAGGCCCTGCGCGTCCTGCCGCCCGCGGCGTACGTCGGCGCCGTCGAGTCGATCCCGCTCGTCGTGGCGCTCATCCAGCGCCTCGAGGCCGCCGGCGCGGTCTACCGCGTCGACGACGACCTCTACTTCTCGGTGACGGCCGACCCCGCGTTCGGCGGCGTCTCCGGCTGGGACCGCGACCAGATGCTCGAGATCTTCGGCCAGCGCGGCGGCGACCCCGAGCGCCCCGGCAAGCGGGACCCGCTCGACTGCCTGCTCTGGCGGGCCGAGCGACCGGGCGAGCCGGCGTGGGAGAGCCCGTTCGGTCCGGGTCGCCCGGGCTGGCACATCGAGTGCTCCGCGATCGCGCTGGAGCACCTCGGCAGCGCCTTCGACGTGCAGGGCGGCGGCAGCGACCTGGTGTTCCCCCACCACGAGATGAGCGCCTCCGAGGTGCAGGTCGCCGACCCGAGCCACCCCTTCGCCCGTGCCTACACCCACGCCGGGATGGTGGCCTACGACGGCGAGAAGATGTCGAAGTCGCGGGGCAACCTCGTCTTCGTCTCCCAGCTGCGTCGCAGCGACATCGACCCGATGGCCATCCGGTTCGTGCTGCTCGGCCACCACTACCGCAGCGACTGGGAGTGGACCGACGACCTGCTGTGGCAGGCGGCCGAGACGCTCGAGCAGTGGCGCAAGGCGCTGTGGCTGGGTGCAGGCGCGCCCGCCGACGCGGTCGTCGCGCAGGTGCTGGCCGCGGTCGCGGACGACCTCGACGCCCCGACGGCGCTCGCGTCGGTCCAGGCCTGGGTGGACGCCACCCTCGGCACCGACGGGCTCGCCGACACCTCGGACCCCACCGCCGGACAGTCCGTGCGCGACGTCATCGACGCCGCCCTCGGCCTCTCGATCTGACGCTGACCGGGGCCGGGCCCGACGGCCCGATGCGCGGCGTCAGCCGTCGGTCGAGCCGCGTCGCTTGAGGTAGCGCTCGAACTCGCGGGCGATGGCCTCGCCGCTCGCCTCCGGCAGGTCGGCGGTGTCGCGGCTCTCCTCGAGGGCGCGCACGTACTCCGCGATGTCCTCGTCCTCCTCGGCGAGCTCGTCGACGCCCCGCTCCCAGGCGCGGGCGTCCTCCGGCAGCTCGCCGAGCGGGATGCTCACGCCCAGCAGGTCCTCCAGCTGGCCGATCAGCGCCAGCGTCGCCTTCGGGCACGGCGGCTGGGCCACGTAGTGCGGCACCGCGGCCCAGTAGGACACCGACGGGATGTCGAGCTGGGCGCACGCGTCGCCGAACACGCCGACGATGCCGGTCGGCCCCTCGTAGGTCGACTCCTCCAGCTTGAGCCGGTCGACGAGCTCGGGCTCGGTGGCCGTGCCCGTGACCGGGATCGGCCGGGTGTGGGGCGAGTCGGCCAGCAGCGCGCCCAGGGTGACGACCATCGAGGCGCCGAGGTCGTCGCAGGCGGCGAGCAGCTCGCCGCAGAACTGGCGCCAGCGCATGTTGGGCTCGATGCCGCGGACCAGCACCACGTCGCGGTTCATGCCCGGGGGAGAGGCGATCGCGATGCGCGTCGTCGGCCAGGTGAGACGGCGGTGGCCGCTCTCGTCGGTGCCCACGACCGGGCGGTGCATCTGGAAGTCGTAGAAGTCCTCGGGGTCGATGGCCCCCACCACCCGGGCGCTCCAGGCCTCCATGAGGTGGTCCACCACCCCGGAGGCGGCGTCGCCCGCGTCGTTCCACCCCTCGAAGGCGGCGATGACCACGGGGTCGACCAGGCCGGTGACGTCGTCGAGCTCGATCATCCGGCCAGCGTAGTGCGGCCCACCGACGACCACGGCAGCAGCGAGGATTTCTCGGCGTTCGCCCCGCAGTGTCACGATCTGGAACAGCGGTCCATCCCCTGGGACCGCGACGGAAGGTAGACCTCGTGACCGATCCGCACCACCGCCCCGACTGCACCGCCGACCTGACCCGCGCCCTGGCGGAGCGGATCATGGTGATCGACGGCGCGATGGGCACGGCCATCCAGCGGGACCGCCCCGACGAGGCGGGCTACCGCGGCGAGCGCTTCGCCGACTGGACGGGTGAGGACCTGCAGGGCAACAACGACCTGCTGACCATCACCCAGCCCCAGATCATCGAGGCGATCCACCGCGAGTACCTCGACGCCGGCGCGGACATCATCGAGACCAACACCTTCAACGCCAACGCGGTCTCGCTCGCCGACTACGACCTCGTCGACCTCGCCTACGAGCTGAACTACGAGTCCGCACGCCTCGCCCGCGCCGCGTGCGACGCCGCGTCGACGCCCGAGAAGCCGCGCTACGTCGCCGGCGCGCTCGGCCCGACGACCCGCACCGCCTCCATCAGCCCCGACGTCAACGACCCCGGCGCCCGCAACGTCGAGTGGGACGCGCTCGTGTCGGCGTACACGACGGCCGCCCGCGGCCTGCTCGACGGCGGCGCCGACCTCCTGATCGTCGAGACGATCTTCGACACCCTCAACGCGAAGGCCGCGATCTTCGCCGTCGACGCGCTGTTCGAGGAGCTGGGCCGCCGCTGGCCGATCATCATCTCCGGCACCATCACCGACGCCTCCGGCCGCACGCTGTCGGGCCAGACCACCGAGGCGTTCTGGTACTCGGTGCGCCACGCCCGCCCGCTGCTCGTCGGCCTCAACTGCGCGCTCGGCGCGGCGGAGATGCGACCGTTCCTGGCCGACCTCGCCCGGGTCGCCGACACGTTCGTCTCCGCCTACCCGAACGCCGGCCTGCCGAACGCCTTCGGCGAGTACGACGAGGTGGCCGAGGCCACCGCGGCGGTCGTGGGCGAGTTCGCCGAGGCCGGGCTGGTCAACCTCGTCGGCGGCTGCTGCGGCACCACCCCCGCCCACATCGCCGCCATCGCCGGCGCGGTCGAGGGGAAGACGCCGCGCACCTGGGAGCCCGCGCGTCCCGCCCTGCGGCTCGCGGGCCTCGAGCCCGTGACCGTCGACGAGCACAGCCTCTTCGTCAACGTCGGCGAGCGCACCAACGTCACCGGCTCGGCGCGCTTCAAGAAGCTCATCAAGGACGGCGACTACGACACCGCCCTCTCGGTCGCCGGCCAGCAGGTCGAGAGCGGTGCGCAGATCATCGACGTCAACATGGACGAGGGCATGCTCGACGGCATCGCCGCCATGGACCGCTTCCTCAAGCTGGTCGCCTCGGAGCCCGACATCAGCCGGGTGCCCGTGATGGTCGACTCCTCGAAGTGGGACGTCATCGAGGCCGGCCTGAAGTGCGTCCAGGGCAAGCCGGTCGTCAACTCGATCTCCATGAAGGAGGGCGAGGACGCCTTCCGCCACCAGGCCACGCTCGTGCGCCGGTACGGCGCCGCCGCCGTCGTCATGGCCTTCGACGAGGACGGCCAGGCCGACTCGGTGGAGCGGCGCAAGGAGATCTGCGCCCGCGCCTACCGGATCCTCGTCGACGAGGTCGGGTTCGACCCGGACGACATCATCTTCGACCCGAACGTCTTCGCCGTCGCGACGGGCATCGAGGAGCACGCCACCTACGGCACCGACTTCATCGAGGCCGCGGCCTGGATCAAGGCGAACCTGCCGGGCGCGCGCGTCTCCGGCGGCATCTCCAACGTCTCGTTCTCGTTCCGGGGCAACAACCCGGTGCGCGAGGCGATCCACGCGGTCTTCCTCTTCCACGCCGTGCGGGCGGGGCTCGACATGGGCATCGTGAACGCCGGCGCCCTGGTCGTGTACGACGAGGTCGACCCCGAGCTGCGCGACCGCATCGAGGACGTCATCCTCAACCGTCGACCCGACGCGACCGAGCGGCTCCTCGAGATCGCGGAGCAGCACCGCGGCACGGGCGAGGTGGCCGAGAAGGTCGCCGACGAGTGGCGCTCGCTGCCCGTGGGCGAGCGCATCACCCACGCCCTCGTGAAGGGCATCGACGCCCACGTCGAGGCCGACACCGAGGAGCTGCGGCAGGAGATCTCCGAGCGGGGCGGTCGGCCCATCGAGGTCATCGAGGGCCCGCTGATGGACGGCATGAACGTCGTCGGCGACCTGTTCGGCGCGGGCAAGATGTTCCTGCCCCAGGTCGTGAAGTCGGCCCGCGTCATGAAGAAGGCGGTGGCCTACCTCATCCCGTTCATCGAGGAGGAGAAGGCCAACGACCCCGCGCTCGCGGCGACGAAGGACACCAACGGCACGATCATCATGGCCACGGTGAAGGGCGACGTGCACGACATCGGCAAGAACATCGTCGGCGTCGTGCTCGCCTGCAACAACTACGAGGTCATCGACCTCGGCGTCATGGTGCCGGCGCAGAAGATCCTCGACGCGGCGAAGGAGCACTCGGCCGACATCATCGGGCTCTCCGGCCTCATCACTCCGTCGCTCGACGAGATGGTCGGGTTCGCGAACGAGATGCAGCGCCAGGGCCTCGAGATCCCGCTGCTCATCGGCGGTGCCACCACGTCGCGCGCCCACACGGCCGTCAAGGTCGACCCGCGCTACGACGGCCCGGTCGTCTGGGTGAAGGACGCGTCGCGCTCGGTGCCGACGGCCGCGGCCCTGCTCTCCCCGGTGCAGCGCACGAAGCTGCTCGCCGACGTGAAGGTCGACTACGACGCCCTGCGCGCCCGCCACTCGGGCAAGCAGGAGCGCCGGCTGCTCTCGCTGGAGACCTCGCGCGAGCGCCGTACGCCCGTGGAG
>Ga0208794_1001005_pt1 | contig 14311 bp, 16 predicted proteins | sample 32_taG_FD_184106 | JGI IMG/M metagenome (GOLD analysis project Ga0208794, IMG submission 184106) | Marine viral communities from the Gulf of Mexico - 32_GoM_OMZ_CsCl metaG (SPAdes) (version 2) | ecosystem: Environmental > Aquatic > Marine > Oceanic | place: Atlantic Ocean: Gulf of Mexico... | reverse complement strand
TCTTTAAATGAATATCTTTCTTCACGTTCTTTTTTGAATACCATGTAATCTGATTCTATTGCAGGCTCATCAACTAAAGCAATTTGAAACTCTATTTCTTCTTCTGATGGTAATTCTAATTTTATTAATTCCATATCTTTAAAACAATTAATTTATTTTTTTGTTAATTTGCTATGATTGGATTCTCTATAATCCTAATAGATTCTAAATAATATTCTTCTTCACCGTAGAGAACATTCCATCCTTCTTCATCTGGCTCATCACACCAATACAAATGATCTACTCTAATCATTCTTAGTTCTCCGGTGTCGTACATTAACCAAGCGAATGAGCCTGGTGGTGGTAGTTTAATTTCATCCATACATTATTAAAACAATCTAGTTGTGAAAGTGTAAACTATTTTTTGTATATTTGATTGCTTTTAATTTTAACTAGCCCCCCGTTCCAGTTTGTTCGTTTAATGGTTCGGGGGTTTTTTCTATCCAAATGTAGCTTGGGCTTCTACAACTGATACACTATTCTGAGCATCTGTTATATCAGATTCAACTACATAAACTTTTCCAGGTTGATTCAATAAAGTAGAACCAAAACCGAAATCATTTACATTTGGCGTTCCTTGTGCATTATCTGTAGATTCTGCAAATACATCTGCACTAGTTTCTGGCAAACTTGGTATATCTGGAGATTCACCCAATACTTGAGCCGCTTGAACACTTCCAGCGATTACAGCGGCAATACCCGAAGCGATAGCCCCTAAGTTACCTGGAAACGGAATAGGAGCACCGGCAGCAATAGCAGCACCAATACCTCTAGCAGTATCCGCTGCAATCTGAGCAACCGCAAAAGCTTTATTTATTTTATCTTGTCGTTCTAATCTCTTAATCTCGGCTTTGGTTAACTTCTCGCCTCTAGCAACTTTCTCTTTAGCTCTCTTTAGCTCTTTAGCAGATTGGAAGTTAGCAAGTTTCTCTGTGGCATTTAATAAGTCTTGCGCACCTTGAATAGTTAACTGTCTAACTCTCTCACGTTCTTCTTGAATTTTATTCTCAGCATCTATAGCCATTTGAACCATAGCGTCTGCTTGGGCTTGCGCTCGCTCCCTTTCTTTGGCTAACCTCTCTTCTTCTTTTAATCTTCTCTCTTCTTCAAACCTAGCATTAATTTCATCTATCTCGAATTGCTTTGCTTCTTCAAGTAGTGCTATATCTATGTTATTTTGTTTGGCTTCTTGTATTATTCCGAAATACTTATCTTCAACAGCGTTTAATTCTTGTTGCTGTCTATCTAATTGTCCATCAAGATATTCATTCTCAAGCTTCTCAACTTCAGCTAAGATTTGTGTTTTATCTATTATCGCTTGATTGTTTTCTTCTTGTGCTTCTGTATTATCTTTTGTTGCTTTAGTATTCTCTTCAAAACGCTCTGTAGTTTCTTCTACTTCCTTTTTAACTTTACCCTGAACTTCATTAACTTGGTCTAAAGCATTAACTTCTTGTTGTAAGCCAGAGATGTATTTAATCATTTCATTCTCTGCTTGCTTTTGAAATTCAATAGCTTCTTTATAAATACCAGAATTAGCATCTGCTCCTTTTTGCTGGATCTCTAATTGCAAACGCATTCTTTCAGCAATACCTTCTTGAAGTATCTGTTCTGCCGCTGCCAACTCTGCTCTGAGTTTAACCGTTCTAATATACTCTTGAATCATTTCTATAGCTTCTCCAGTTGCTATAGTTTCTTCATTAATATATCCAATATGATTAGGCATAATAGCATTCAACTCATCTAGCGCTTTCTTTCTATCTTCAGTGCTTGCGGTTGCGTCTGTTAATGTTGCGGCTAATACTCTAACTTTAGCTTCTTCTTCACCTGCTGCCTTTGCTCCAGCTTGTGCTGCTTCGTTTAGTTTTTCTTGTGCTACTTCTGCTGCGGTTGCATTCTTTTCCCAACTTAAAAAAGCCGCTGCTATTGCCGCTATCGCTGTGATAACTAAAGCCCAAACACCAAGTGCTGCTTTGCTTGCTGCTGCTAATTTCTGTTGGAGTGCTATCGCTATTTGGCTAATCTTATTACCTCTAGCCATTGCATCATTCCAAAGCTTTCTAGCAGACTGTAAACCTTCAATAGAACCTTTTAAAGCCATTGATACACCAAGAGCAGTTTCAATTCTCTCAGCCATTTCTGCTAAGTCTTCATTACCGCCAGAAAGTAAAACCATTGAAGTAGCTACATCACCGATTGCACCGGCAACACTCCCGACCTCACTGGCAACTTGTTCGGCATCTAAAGCTTCAAATCCAAGCTCTAAATTCTTGACCTGTTTAGATGTGTTTATTAGTTCTTGATTCAGTTTCTTATATTCTTCTGAACCTATCGCAGCATCTTTTAAAGCTTCGTTTAATGCTTCCGCTCTTGTTTCTAATTCCCCAAGAGTTTTCGCAGCACCTTGCGCTTCTATGTCTAGTAATATCTGTGCTTTCTCTGCCATCTTATTTTTCTTCTTTCCAAGTTATACCTACTGTTGTATTTGTTGCCGTTCCTGATACTGTTTTAGCAGCTATTACAAACGTTTGTTCTGGTAGCAACTCTGTTTTTAATTGTGTTAAATCAACAACCTCTGAGCTATTTGCAGCCACTACAAAGGCATCTATTAATGTTCCATTGGTTACGGTTGTACCTGTTTTATCTGCTATTACGATTGAATTATATTCATCCTCAAATTGAAAGTTTTGAACACCTGCTACATCTGCATCCCTGAATATTTCAACTATCAATCCCTTGTTGTGTTCGTTATCTATTGACACCAATAAAGGAAATACTTTCCCTAAGTTAAAACGATCACCATAAACAACTCTATTTTTAATAGTAATTAAGTTTGTAAAGTTCGCACTTCCTACACTAGATACCGTGTCAACATCTGCAAAAGTATTGTTCTTGATAACCTCGTCCCCTTCTAACATTATTGAAGCACTCGCACCCTCTACAGTTAAATTAGTTGTACTTCCTAAACTTGCGGCCGTCCAACCTACTTTAAGATTAGGACTTCCTAAACTTGTGCCAGTATGAGTGTTTGCCCATTTAATAGTATGAACTAATTCAAACTCCCCTATATTAGGATTATAGATAAAGAAATTAATATTTGCCGCACCTAGATAACCAAATTGAATTTTATAAACGTTTAATTGTGTCGGGTCGAATCCAGAGAATGGAGCAGAATCCCAAGACGCTTGTGCTATGTGTCCGTCCGTTTTGTCTACTCCTGCGGTTTGTTCAACTATGCTTGCAGTAACTCCACCACTTATTGAGAAAGTTCCCGTCTTATTCCCAACGCTTTTAGATATACAATATACCATATCATCTACTTGGTCGAATCTCCACTTCCCGTTTATTGTAGCATTACCCTTTAATCCAGTTATGATCTCGTCTGCGTTTTCTTGTACGCTTGAATTTGTTACTGTAATTCCTACAGAATCATTGTCCAGTGTTACAGTGCAAGTTCCTGCCCCCGTTGCTGTGACTGTGATTAATTGAACCTCTGCAACTCCATTATAAGAATGAAGAACACTAAAAGAAGTACCATCATATCCAAAGGCTAAAGTTTCAGTTAAAGAAAACAAGCCCCCGAACTGTAAAGAACTCGCTACGCCCGTAGTAAATTTAGCGGTTAATTGAGCTTCAACCCCTTGTCCTGGTCTGTAGTTTAATGTTTCTGTTGATCTTAATACTCCGTAACCTCCAGCGCTTGTGCCTGTTTGACATCTGAATAAATTCCCGTTATTATCTGCGCTTCCTCCCGTTGCTTCAAATATCTCTAAATCATTTAGCTCCGCAGGGTCTATTTGATACCTGTTAGCAATCTGAACAATAGGCGTTTTGTGGCTTGTTATTTGCTCACCAAAAGCCCCGAACTGATCTTGTCTATCTTTTATGTAGCTCATTATACTATGTGAAATTTAGAAGAACCATCCCACATTAAAGCTATAGTGGTATCTTCGTTTATAATTGTTATATCTGTATCTCCGTCTATTGTTGCTCCACCCCCTGCAATTATTAATTGATTCTCTGAAGCGTCTTTCTTGATATAATAAATTCCCCCTTCAATATAATCTAAAGTGGTTGGATCAAATGTTACTGTTATATCCGCTGAAGAAGTGTCTACAACATAAGCTTTCACATCTGGCTGATAGGTTGTATCTGCGCTGATTTCTTCAACATCACTTGGCAAACCAATTGAACCAGGCTCAACTTTGACACCCCCAATATAAGTTACATTTGGTTCTTCTACTTTTAAATCTGATGTATTGATTAAAGTAACGTTATAAACACCAGCATCTATTATATTATTATCTCCACCGGTTATCTTAACATTAAACGCTTCGTTGTAAACTTGGTTCTCATCTCCTTGAATATCTACAAACCTAGCGGTAGGTGAAACATAGTTTCCTTCTCCAACTACTCTAACACCTTCCCCAGAAGTATTATTTCCGTTTGGATTATTCTTTGTCTGTGTTCCTTTTATTGGGCTTGTTTCATCTCCGTCTAACGTTCCTACAGTCCAGTTCGTGTTAGAGTTATAAGTTTCATCATCTCCTATTATATCTCTCTCTTCTGTTGTTACCGGATTAGCTGTTTCTAAATAAAGAAACTCGCATTTAGTTAACTCTTCCCCAGTTGGGTTATAATTATAAATCTTGTTTAATCTCCAATATGAATTATCAAACCAATACAATTTATCAAACGTCCATTCTGCAAAATCTTTCGGCTGAACGTTAAACCATCCAGTTCTTATTCTACTATTGTTTGATGTATAAGCCTGCATCTGAATAGCATAATACTTATTAACTAGATTGTTATCGGTTACTTGAATCTGGTTTATATTATCATCATAATAGACTTCTTTAACCAGACCAAAGTTAATATCTTCAGTGGCGTTAAATGGATCATCAAAATGACCGGCGTATGGGTAAGTTCCATAAGTATCAGCATCATATTGATAAGGCCAATACAATCTTTGTTCTACATGATTCCAAGAATCAAAACAATTCTTTAAACCACCGTAGTATAATATTCTAATTCTATGCTCTGTTGACTTCGGAAAGTTCTGATCGTCTAACTCAATTATAGTAGACATTACTCTGTCGCTATTCGGAGAAGCTACTAATGGAGTTGGTGAGAATATCGGCTGTATTTTCTTCTGTTTGTTTACAAAGTCATTAGTTGATTTCAACTCTCTTTGACCATAAACTTCTTTCCAATCTGCGGTATACTTCTCATTGAAGTAATCTTTATCCGGTGTATAAGTAAACAGATAATCTGTTGCGTCTAGCTTACCCATAGGCTTGTCAATAGTATCTCTATCAATTGCCCATAACTCTTGAATGTTTACTACATCAGTTCCTAAGAAGTCCTCTCTTGGCTCTATAAGTAGATTCTTATTATCTAGTGGGTCTACATCAATCCATAAATTAAACATCTTGACTAATCCCATAAAGAAGTCTTTCTGCTTAACGTTTTTCGGGATTATCTTTGAAGTCTTTAAAGTATTGCCTGGTACTAGTGTTGAATTATTAACAACCTTTGAAAAGAACGAACCAACAGAACAATTTAATTTAGCTTCTGCGGTGTAATATGTATTGAAAGCATCTTTACACATTTGATCGTTCTGCGTTGCTAGTCCAGTGTATCTAGCTTTCCATCTTACGTCTACAGTTGTTCCAGTAGTTACTAGAACGTTATTTAACACAACTTGGTATCTATTCGGTGGGTTTAATACTCTAATTGAAGCGCTCTCTAGTGCTGGGTTAGATACTTCCCAAAAGAATGTAGAAGTGTTTCTTAGATATTCCTCTGTTGTTTGGTTTGATGTTATCGTTGGACTTGTATCTGTTGTTCTTGCTCCCGTTGTATAAGTAGAAGGATAATCATCATACTTAATGTAAAACGGCTCAGAAGATGTTAGTGTTCCATCTACATAGATTTCAAGTCTACCTTCAATAGAAGAAGTCATTACTACAGAACTTCCAGTAGTTGGCGTAAATGTAGCGGATAAATCTACTGTAGCTGCAAAATCATAATAACCAGTATTAACTGCTGTAAAAACTCCCGTTGTTGGGTTATAGTTACCACCGGCATCTGATAACTCGTTGGTGAATTTTAATATCTCTGGTGTAGTGAAACTCATCCCTTTATTCAAGTTATCACTTATTGTAGTGCCGTTTTGAAACTCCGTTGTATTAGCGCTAAACTCTCTATCTGCTATTTCTGTTTCATCTAATTGGAAGCTTCTTGGCGAACTTGGTATAATTAGACTTTTAAAATATGTTGAATCAAAGAATGTACTTGTATAAGTATATCCATGTTTGGCAAAGATAGCATCTACATATTCTTTAGTATAAAGGGCGCAAGACATTTGAGTAGTATCAAAGTTGCTTAGATTCGGTGTCATTCCATAGTTAATCAATGGATAAACATAACCAGTTCCCAAAGCAAACGGAATAGAAGAAGCTACTAGATTATCATAAACCGAAGTTGCCCAACTTAACGCTTGAATGTTTTTAGTGAATAAGTGATTCCATCTCTTTAGCTCGTTAGTGGTATCTGAGAACTCATATAATTCAATCAGTTCTTCTTCACCCATATCTTTGAATATGTTGGCTAGATCAGAGAATAAAACTAAATTGTAGTCTATATCTACTTCATTCCTGAAGATGATTTCTTTCAATTGACAATAACCAGACAGAATATCTTGTCCATCTACCTTGTAAAGAATATCCGCTTTTACTGTTGGGTCGAATGTACCATCTGATAAATTGACTTCAAATATAGCTCCAAATACTTCTTGAGCTTCTGGGCTGTTTGGTATTCTAGTAGATTTTGAATAAGTTGCTTTCCTCTTGTCGGGGTTTTCTACATCAGTTATAGACTTAGTTAATGCGGCATTGATAGATTTTGTCAATGGTACATATTGATTGTTAATGTATAGCTGTTCTCTATTCATTATCTTCTTTGTCTAAAATTCTCATGACCTAAGTCAATATCTATTTCTAGTTTAAATAACTTATCTATCTCTAAATCTTGTTTAGTCCAGTTAGAGGTTAATACATAAACCGGTTTAAAAGCTTGGTTGCCTTGTAAGTCTGTAAACTCTAAATAAACCAACGGGCTTTCTATTAATTCTTTTAACCAAGTTTGAGTAGCTTCATCTAGCCAATCTGTTCTTAGTTTTACTTTATCTCTTGACTTCACTAAATAATCGCTAGTCCCGTTTCTTCTATGATTCCATTCTACTGCCCCGTTAGTATCGAAGTAGTTCTTAGCTCTTGTATATTTCTTTCTAGTTGCTGTACTAGATTCTTGGCTTCTCGCCTGAAAGTTAAACGCATCAAACCCACCTAACTCATTTAAAAAATGTACTCTATATTGATCGAACTTGCAAGGCTCTTCTATTGTTACTGTTATCTCTTCACTTACCGGTTGATTCAATGAACTAAATATCTGAAATGTATAAGTAGCAACCGAGCTAGTGATAATCGGTTGAGCGCCTGAAACGAAAGCACCACTATAATTATTTAAAGTCTCTGGAGCGAATGCTATATCTGTCATTCTCGCTTCAGTCGTTGTCATTGTAAGCGGGTTATTTACTTGAACAGTTTGTAGTGTACTACCTGAACTATCTTTTGTTACTATCTTAACATAATCCACTGTTGACGTTGTAGAAGCTAAAAGAGTTATCCAACCAGCATCATTAATAGATACTTTCGGTGTTTTGTAGTTTGTTAAAAATTCTACATTCGCCCCATTAATAGTATTACTAAGCCAAGTATTAAAAGCAGTAGATTCATTCTTTTGATCTATCCAATCATGTGTTGGGAATGAAGCAGACCAAGCATAAACATCATCTCCAGTTACAACCCCTTCTTCTTGTTCTACCGGTGGTGTTCCAAATTCTTCTACAACGTCTATTCTGAACTTTCTAACCGGTGTATCTATAGAGTGTTCAAACATATTAGTAGAAGTTGGGTCTTGAATTGCTTCTACTATAAATGAAGCTATGAATCTACTAACATCAATATAACCAATATTATCTGGATCTGGATTAACTTTAAATGTAGCTTCTAAGTTATCTTCAATATAAAGCTTAAATACAAATCTAAAATTAGCAGAAGCTACATTAGAGCTAGTGCAACTCATTTCAATTCTATTATAGACAGGGTTAAAACTCTCTGGATATGTTCTTACTGTTATTGCCATTATTCCGCTGTTCCTTTTTTAATTGCATTTACAAAGCCTAATTCAATCTGGCTTGCTCCAATCTCTGTTAACATTTCTACTAATCCTTCTGTGTAATCTTCATCTACTACTTTACTAAACCAATACGTAGGTTCTATACCTTGTCTAAATACACTCTCTTGCACTGCGTACTTGTTTAAACCTCTTTTATTAGCCCATGGTTCTATTCCGCTTCCAGATGAATCAAACAATGGTGGACGTTTATCTCTAAATGTAAATGGCGAAGATGGTGCTTTCTGCCTCCATATCTTACCCTTGTTGTTAGACTTCTTCCATTTACTTGTTGTCTTTCTTGCTCCACCAGCACCCCGAACACCCTCATCTAAATAATTACCATATTCATTAAAGAACAATTGAAATCTAACTTGACCGCCAGAGATTTGAGTAACTGAGAATCTAATAGACTTGGATAAAGCAGAATTAGAATATCCCTCTTCTGCTAATGATAGTTTAAGCTGTTCTTCAAACTCACTACCCCATGCTTCAATAGCTTTTTCAATAGTAATAGCAAACCCAGTTACTAAGTCTTTATCTATTCCTTCTGTTATTGTAAACTTCTCAGCCATCTATCTTCTGTTTCTCTCTGCTATCTCTCTTTGTTGTTTTATATCTTGTTGCTTATCATGGTAGTAAACGCACATCTGCAAAAACGGTATTAATTTCATTTGTTCAAAGTACTCCCATTTAGTCGGGTCGTTGTTGCTCATTGCATCAATTACTGTGAGCCATCCATATCTGCTTCTAAACTCGCTTGAAGTTCCGACATTTCCACTATCATCTTCTTCATTATTTCGGTTGAATAATCGCTTAAAAGGTTGTTCAACTTCTTTGAGAGCGTCAAAAAAAAAATTGATATTGGGTTAGCAACTTCCATTGGAAGCGTTTTAAAGTCTTTAATACCCTGTTCTACTTCTTCTTCGTTTGGCTCTACTCTATAATTACCAATGAACGGGAACTTCTTTTTAAAGCCAAATCTGTATTCATCACAAGCTAGATATAGAATCTGATGTAGATTGTCTTTAGTACCTCTCTTTGCTGCGTTCTTTATTGCTGTGTATTTAGCGCCAGATAATTCTTTGATCTTTATTATCGGTCTATATCTCTTCCCGTTGTGTTTAAAGCTTAACGGTAGTAAAGTCGGCATTGGAGTATTAAAAAGCTTTGTTAGTTTCTTTTGATCTTCTATAGACAACTTTCTAGCTTCTTCTACAGTACAATCTAAGATAGCGCAAGTTCTTTTGTATAATAGATCAAATCGCTCTTCTATTGTTTCTGGCTCTTCATCTATGTACTCCAAATAGTGAACGAATCTATCTAATGGTACTTTATTCCAATTCTTTGGTATCATATCTATAAAACAATTTTGATTTCTATTTGTTAAGCAAATACATACTTACCGCTGTTATTTGTTTTCAGCTTATTCAAAGCAACATATCGAACACCGTCTATTCCATGATTCATAAAATCAACAGGCTCATTGATAGGTGCATTTGTCTGCTTATCTACTTTGTATTTGTATGCTTTAAATTCTTTAACCAGGTTAGGACCAACCAAGAATAACTTATATCTCTTTAGAATATCTATTCCGGTCATAATTGAGCCTTTTTGATTCTTAGATTTGAGGTGCTTATTAGCGCCCTCTATTCTTAACCCCATTCTTCTAAGCTCTTCTATTGTATCTGGTCTAGCACTATCTGCTATGTATCTACCGTCTTTTGGAAGCTCTTTGTATAAATCAGAAGTAGTTAATCCGGTTTGATATAGAACTTCCTTTAAATACAGATCATCATTAAATCGATACACTTCAATAGCTGCTGATGGGTCATGAGTAAACCCAAAGTCTAAACCGGTTGCAATGTATTCAGCATCCTCTGGTACTTCTGTTTTGATCTCCCAGTTTCTAAATACTAAACCTTCAATCTTTCCTGTCTTACCTCTAGCATAAACTCGCCATAGTTCTTCATCTACTTGTTTAAGACTTTCAATCTTATCTCTGATCTTCTGACTTAAAAACGGATTATGTTCATGCCAAGAACGAATGAACCTAACAGTTGTCTTATCTGGTGGGTTATCTCTCATCTGATGAATCCAGAACTCTTCGTTTGGGTTGTAGTCTACCCATGTTCTGATTCTAGTTCTCATGTGTATTTCATCAAAGATTGGTTTGGGAATACCGTTTACTTCGTTGAAAAAGCTGTAATCTCTTTTACCACTCTTAGCGTCTTGATAGTCTAAGAATGATTTAAACTGCATTGTAGAACCCGAATTAAACTCATAGATTCTATCTGTCTTGTTGTAACTCTTAATACATGATTGAAGCTCTTTAGAACTTGCTACTATGTTTTGAGCATCTGTTAAAGCTCCTACTTTTAGATTAGGTATTGATTGACCTACTACTAATATTGATTTATTCTTTTGAGATATAGCAATAGAGAATAAGACTTGCATAATTGAATAAGTCTTACCGCTTGATGTACCGCCTTGATTGATTATAACATCTTCTTTAGCGTTTAGATTTGCTGTGTATAGGCTACTAACTTGCATTTATTCATCTTCCCATAAGATTACACCGCCAAGTATAAAAGTCAATATGAATATCAACCAAAGTATCATTCTTTATCTTCTAAATCTGGTGTTCCTTTCACCTCGTTAATTTTAAGCTCTGTTACTTGAACATTCTGGTTCTGTGTTACCTCTTCTAAATAACCCCCAAAGTTAGTTAACCATAGTTTAGCCCCTGGGAATGTTCCAGCCCAATACATTTTCTTTTCGTTCCAATCAGTCATGAATAATCTAAATGCTTGAATGACGTAAGAGAATAGCGGAGAACGTTTTTCATAATCATACATAGATTGTCTACTTGCAAAACCTAAATATAAAGCACAACCTGACAGAGTGTAAACACCTTTACCCATCTTTGAATATTGGTCTGGTCGTTTTTGTTGATCTTCATAGGAGAGATATTCAGCAATCTTATTTGCCATTTCTTCTGGTGTTTTATATTCTGGCTCTAATCCACCATTCCAATTCTCTACGAACCTATGAAATAGATTACCCTTTATAAACTTACCCTTCTCATCTCTCCCTTCCATTTACTTCATTTGTTTAATTATCTTGAATATCAAGAAACCGATTATAGCGAACATTGTATAGATGAATATTGTTGTCATAGTACTTCTACTTTTAGTTTACATCTGAACTCCCATACCTCTAGTTTATCATCCCACTTTAGTTTTTTTGGTCTTGCAGATTTAACTTTAACCCTTCTCTCTTTTGTTTCACCATCTACTTCTACATTAGCCCATCTCATCTTTCTAAGCTCTTTAGCTCTGTCTTTATGATAAGTCTCTGGGTCTTTACATTTGAAGTCTAAGACATATTCGTTACAGTATAAGTCTTTAATTGTCATGTTAATTGTCTTATTAATACATGTTGAAATAAATCTAAAATCTCTTGAATAGTTATGTCACCGTCTTTTATCATTCTTTCTATTTCACCTCTTGGAAGTTCTTCATCTTCCTTCCTATCATAATACAGGAAATCGGCAACTAAATCTTCTACCGTATTAAATACTAACTTCCTCTTATCCATTCAACAATTCTGTTAGTTTCTTAACTCCTGCTCTATGATGGAACTTAATACCTCTCTTAATACACTCTTCTTGTAGTTGTCCTACTGTATAATCTGTAAAGTCTTCTTTGTATGGATCTGGGAGAATATCGTCAATCTCATCTTTACTCAACTTCTTTAAAACACCTTCATGCAGGGGTTTTTCTAAAATCTCAGTTTTTAAAAATACTTCCGAATTAGACGGGTTATCACTAAACTTATATTCCTTTTGCATTGATTCAAACTCAGCACAAAGACATTTCATCATATCACCAATACAACTTCCACATCCTCTATTGATCTTCTTCACACCCCATTTCTTTTGCCAGTTAGCTTCATAGATATCTGCTAAAGCGTTCTTAACATCTCCCTGTGGGTATGCTCCCTGATTTCTAAATGCTTTTAGTTCTTTACTGAACTTTAATAACTCTTTCATATTCTATTTAATATTCTTCTCTGTAGCTCAAATGCTAATGGAATACAAATGACTAACGGTTCATAACTTGTAATCCAAAATGGTATGTATAATTTCCAATTCTCAAACTGAAACCATACAAAACTTACTTGTAAATTTAATAAAAATATTCCAAACGCAACCCAAAAAGAGATACAAAATGCACAATTAAATGGCTTTTTATTTGGTAGTAATCCGCTGTCTATCTGAATATAAAACAACTGATGCAAGAAATATGTTAAGCAAACTCCGTATAGTACTATCATGTTCTTAATTTTTTAAATATATCGTTCAATCTTTGGGAAGCTGTTTGTCTGCTTATCCCTGTTCTTCTTTCAATCTCTGAGTAATTACCCTCATCTAAATATAGTTCAATCCATAATCGCTCCATCTCATCCAGGTTAGAAGCTTTAATTCTTTGGATATATTGATATGGATCTACTTCTATTTCTTTATCTAATTGCTTTGGTTCAAATACCAACTGTACATATCGTTCCCGTTTGAGATTGTTTAGATGCTTGTTTCTTGCTATTACATAAACATAAAACCGAAGCTCACAGATTTTAATGTGTTTAATATCTGGGTTATCGTATAGCTTTAGAATAACGTCATGAGCTAAGTCTTCATAGTTTACTGTTATATCTCTACAGACATTTAGAACTAATGGATATATTTCTTCTATGAATTTTTGCACTCCAATATCTTATTCATTAATTCTACCTGTTGACGTTGATCGCCTTTAGATTCAGATTTAAATATGCTGTCTTCTGTTATCTGAGCTTTTAACCAATCTCTTTTCTTCGGTATTAAAACTATCTCTTTGCCTTGTCTAGCAGCTTCTAAACTGAATACTAAATCACTCATTCTTTTGTACGGGCTTAAAGCTATATCCGGTTTGAATAGATCAGTTCTAAAAGCGCTACAACCAGTTCCAGCCACATCTAAAATATACGGTTGCTTTATCTCATGTCTAAAATCAAACTCATCATGATCAGATTTATAGTACTTATTTCGCTCTCTTTTTAATATCCTACCATGACAAGTTACAATAGATTTAGTTTTCTCCACCCATTCAATCATTGTTTCAACATAGTTTGGTGGATAGATAATATCATCATCACAAGTAAGATAGTAAACTGGTTGATTGAAAGCGTCTACATAAATGAATTTAGCGTTATCAGTTAAGTTTTGATTGATTGAATTATCATAGACTAATATCTCAGCTTGCCCCATTAAACTCTTAACGGTTTCTTTAAGCTGTTTCTTTCGCTTGCCATTTGTTGCTATACAGACTATTCTTTTCATACTCTAACCAAGCCTTTTATGTTGTGAAGCGGTGTGATTCCTTCGCCATCTTTCACATCACAAAGCATTAAATTATTCTCCCTTAAAGACGTTATCAACATATTAGCGTTGCTAAAATTAGCCACTACCCAAGATTGACCGTCTAAACCTCTATCTGAATCTACTGGAAATAAATTATAATTGATTCTTTCTAAGTATTCTTTTGAATACACCTTACCTGCTCCTGCCGGTTCACCTACTCGATTATTTTTATACCCACCCCAGTAGAACTTCTTACTGGCAATATCATCAAAGTACATATCAGTGAAGCCTATCATATCATATTTAGACCAATTCTCTTTAACAAAGTTTAGATAGTTCTCATCAAAATAATCATCACTACCAAGAAGAATAACAGCGTCAAAATCAATATGCTCAAGCAATTCTATCCCGTAGTTCCATTTCTTGCTTAATGGTTGGTTTGGATATTTGAAAGCTTTATAACCGAGAGAAGCTAACATATTACCATCACCGGCATCCGAATACACAAAAACCCTATCCACTTCTGGACAGAGTTCTAAACACTTCTTCACGGTTTTACTTCTACCATGAACACAACTCAACGCTATTATTTTATCTTTCATTTGATCTTAAAAAATAAGCTGGATTACCTACCCA
>Ga0208794_1001001_pt1 | contig 14341 bp, 19 predicted proteins | sample 32_taG_FD_184106 | JGI IMG/M metagenome (GOLD analysis project Ga0208794, IMG submission 184106) | Marine viral communities from the Gulf of Mexico - 32_GoM_OMZ_CsCl metaG (SPAdes) (version 2) | ecosystem: Environmental > Aquatic > Marine > Oceanic | place: Atlantic Ocean: Gulf of Mexico... | reverse complement strand
CTGGTAGGCAAGAGTCTGATGTCATTCCTTTTGTGGCAATCAACGGTCAAGACGATCGCTACAAGCCAGCACAACTCCTTGCTGATATGGCAGCACGCAAGGGCCTGGGCCTTACCATCAAAGGTTGCTTAGTCACCGAAGCATGGGAAGACAAAGAGTCTGGTGAGCGCAAGCACAAAACACAGATCTTGCTAAAGAACTTCACCATGGGTCCAAAGCAGAAGACAACGCAAGAGATTCAGCCTCGCGCTGAGATTCCTGAGAGCGCAGAACCCAAGTCGCTTTGGTTGCCAGCAACTGATACTGACGAAGATCCCTTCTGAAGCTAGACTTCCAACCTAGGCATCAATCAGTAACGTCGCGTCCGGGACAAGTCTGATGTGTAAGCCCTAGAACCCACGCCTAACAACGTCGTATGACCCCAACTAAAACCAAACAGCGTTCAGCCGCTGACTTTGCTCTGTTCAAAAGCCCTGAGTTCGTCTCCGGCTACAAGAGCATGGCCACACTACAGCCACTAAACCAAACGGATACACATGGTCTGTACTTGGAAAACAAGTACCTGACTGTCTGTAAGTGGACTGCCAAACAGTCTGAGTTTGAAAAAGGCTCAGTCATCTTTGACTACGAGCACACCTTTGGTAACAACAAGAGTCCCGACCTGGGCATCTTGTTGGTCCGACCCAAGCTCCAGATCCTCTGGCGCTCACCGTTGATGGTGCAAGAACGTTTTGGTAAAGGCTCAGGCTTGAACCAAATTATTGGATCTTTCAACGATCCATCCACCAAACAGCTCTGGGATACAGACAAAGCTAAGGCTGAAGCTGATCCCAAGTACGACCGTATGTATCAAAGCCGGACTCTGTATCTGGTAATGATTCTTAAAGAAGATCGGACTCGTGCCCATGAACTGCCCATTGTCCTGACCACTAAAGGTCTGGCAGCATTGCAAATCTCTCAAAACCTCAAGCACTTTGAGGAGATGATGGGTTACACGATGGACAAGTTCACTGGTGCAGCTGTGCCCCAGGTGTGGAACGAACAGTTTTTTAGCACCACTGTATGGCAGCCGACCTTCACACGTAAGCGTGCAGGTGAACGAAAGAACGAGATCTGTGGTGTCGAAAGCTGTGAAGCACCGGACTTTTCTGATGCTGATGCAGCTCTCGCCTCGATTGATTCCATGTCAATCCCTACAGAGGATCGTGAGTCAACTTGGAAACTGATGACGGACTATGAAGGATTCATCGCAATGCACTCCGCGCAGAACGTTAGTCAGCTTAATGGTGCGTATGGGGTCAAAGAAGGAGTCGAAATTCTTCCTGCGTCCCGAGCTACTGACCGATCCGTCGATGAAGCCATTGATGTCACCGCCAGTTCAGGACGAGACAGCCTAGGAGCCGACACCAAGCTTTGATTCCATATTGTCTAGTGCATCCTTCACTAGACCTTGAATGACGGTTTGTCTTGTGGCCGCGATCTCTACCAGGAGCGTGGCCACTTCTTTTAGCTCGCTGACACTGCTACAATCTTGGATGTAACGCTTCATCTTGACCTTCCAGAACTCCTCTTCTGGGGATGTTTTAAAGGTCAGCATAGTGTTACTTCATTTCAATTATTGTATCAATGTTTGAATTTTTCTGCACAGTATTAACACAAGTTTTCTATACTGTTGCTGGCTGTATGGCTGCAGCCGTTCTTCACTACATCACACAACAAACCAAAAACTATGCCAAGACTTACTGAGGTCAATCTCAAACGACTCAACACACTTGAGCTTTATAAGCACCATCACGCTCTTTCTGCTTCTGTTAATTTTCTTACAGATCAAGCTAAAGCGGATGCGCTTCAAGAACTAGAGGAATGTGCTGGCCTACGATCCTCAAAGATCGATGGCCTGCACTATGCCATCACTAAGAACGAACGCCTGGTAGAAGTCGGCAAGGCTGAAAAAGCCTTGCTCGATGCTGCCATCAAGCGTCACGAAAACGAAGTGGATGCCATCAAGTCACTTATCAAAGAGTTACGGCGTCAGGGCCACGCTCCATCCAACCGTTTAACAGGCAAAAATTTTGAGTTCACAGTCTCTCCAATCAAAGATCAAATTGAAATTTCAACCACTCCAGACGATTGGACTCCTGAAGAACAACAACAGTTTGCTATTGTCAAAGAGGTAGTCACGACAACGATTCTGAAAAGTGTAAACGGGGCGCTTATCGAATCTTCTGAACGTGTTACCAAAACAAAAGTCCCCAATCTAGATGCCATTCGTGACTTACACAGCCAAGGCAAAAACTTACCACACGGTGTCACCGTCAAATCAAACTATGCCATCCGTACCCGACGTGTCATCAAAGAAGATCTGGAATAAATACCATCCTTCTTTGCAACGTAGTTTCTATCATGACCTTGAGTGTCCTGCTGATGAGCATGATGCCAAGGTGCGAATGCAATGTCACAAGCATGCAGTTTCTGATATTGAACTTCAGAAAGAAGCAATTGAAGCAGAGATTGACATTGAGAAAGCTCAAGACGTTCCTTATAACGGCAACAAACTTGATCGTTTACATGAACGCAAGATTAAGCTAATCAATGCAAAGCGTTACCACCAGAACGCTTCTAATGCTTACTGGTATTATCTCCAGTAAGCTATTACTAAACCGTGGGTGTCACATGAACAGTAAAAACTTTGAGGAGTTAAACCATTACATCCTTGATTCATTTACTAAAGGTGGCACCCCACTACCTACAATGCTTGGCAACAAGCAAGAGTGGATGACAACAGTTATTACAGCTGGTCTACTCGCTAATGAAAATGTTGCTTCATCAATTGACGCCGAAGGTATTGTTGACGCTGCTATTAACTATGTCAATATCATTCAAGAACGGCTCGGTCAATATCAAAAGCATCAAGTCTCATCACTAAATCATTTGCTTAGCAAAACTAGCGAGGGGTCTGATCAAACCGGGGGATCTGCCCAGGGACACCAGGGATAGGAGGAGGTAACATTCCTGGTTTCATCATTCCATAAGCATTTGGATTAGCAAAAGGACTACCCAACGGATTCATTGGATTACTAAACGCCAAATTACTAGGGTTCATATTGCCTAATGCCATAATTGAACGCCGTTGTGATAACTCTCTTGCACTTTTCATATTATGGGTCATAGGCCTAATGCCTCCCATCATTTCAGGCGGACTGGGAATTTGGTTATACATCTTGTTCAAAACTTATATCTAAATTATAATTTAGGCACTTCTATTTAAATGCAGTGCCTACCATTGAGATTCAGATGACAGTAGATATTGAAATGGATTACGACTCATTTACTGGACGAACACCAGAAGAATTTGCAGAACTAGTTCATGATGATGTCATCACTGCTATCTGGGAAATGCGTGACGATGAAGTTAAAGGATTATTTACTGATGTCAAAACAGTACGCACATACGAAGACGCACAGTTCTAAGATAGTTACACCAACAAAGAAGCGATGAACACTGACTATCTGAAAGACTGGGATGTCAAAAAAGAACAGCAGAAAGCTGATTTTATGGAACACATGTACCGGTGTTCAGGTCGTACTAATAGCCTGTTCACTGGACTATGGCAGGAGTTTTGCATAAAAGAAGCTGGTCCTACCTGTCGTGATGCTTGGTTTGCAAAGCAAGAAGCTATTAAACATTTTCAAGAACTAGAACTGCAACAAAAAACGGTTACAATCAAAGAAGAATTTGTTCCCACTTTGCATGACTAAATATCAGTCATCAATTGGCTCTGAGTATTATCAAACTGGCAATAAAGAGTCAAGAGAAAACATGCATGACACCAGCAATGCTGCGTCCATGCAAGATGCAGATGCTCATTACAAACAATACCGACGTTGTGTCAGTTCTTTTGAAGAAATAATTTCAGAGAACACAGAGCCTTATGACATTCTTAGTGAGAAAAGACTCACTGGTGAGGATGTTCATAAGGCGTTCATGGAAGCTATTGAGTCTCAACGAGCCTGGCACCAGGCAGAACTTACTATCCTTGATGAACTATGCAGCCTCAGTACCGGTAATCGGGAAGTCTATCTCGACTAAAGGATCTGGTTTATTACCACAGATCTCAACTGCTCGACGATAAAACTGATTGTCTCGCTTGAACTCAGGTAAGGTTTCAAAGTGGGCTTTGATTTTTTCCCAGTTTTCTCGTGTGTCGCTGTCCATACCAATTAGCAAAAGCAAGTTTACCGTGAGCTTTGTCTGCTTTACGAATAAGTTTTTGAGCTTCTTCTCTAGTCAAACATTGCTCTGCTAACACATTAAGTGTTTGCAATTTTTTATATTGTTTTAATGGATTCATTTTTTATTTAAAGATACTCCTGTTAATAACGCTAACACTGTCGCCGTCATTGTTCCAAAAGTTATCTCATATCGTTTTGAAATTTCAGGGCATGCTCTTAGCCCACCATTCTTGGCACAGTATCTAACACCTGCACCAAGAAAAAAAATCTGGGCAGCAAAGATACAGCCCAGGAACGATAAAAGAATTTTTTCTTTTTGGTTCACGGATTCAACAGTGCATCAATTTATTTAATTGCCTTACTAATACATTAAGTCTTTGTAATTTTCTATGTTGGCTTTATAGATTCATTCTGCTCTTCTGTTTTTGTTTTCCAAAAGTATTCTTCTGATTCTCCAAGTCTTCCCCATTTCCCATTAGGATATTCCACATTAAAGTATCGAGATGATACTAAAAAGTCTGGTGTTTTAAGTGTTTCAGGCGACAAAGATGGGTCAATAACACGACATCTGTTGTTGGGGTACGCTGCAATCTGACCGTTCTGCAATCCAATAATGTTGAAGGATTTATGTTCGTCTGGGGTTTCGGCAAAAGAAAGATCAGTCCTAGAGCGGTCCCCATTAAAACTGTCAATAGTAAACAAATATTCCCCAGAGATAGTGTCGTGGGTTTTAGTTCTGACTTCCCATCCCATTGTGTAGACAAGATTTTTTTCCAAAGTGGTAATGTCATAACTAAAACAATTCCAAAACTGAAGTTCTTCTAAGGGTAAGTCTGGCGTCGGTGTCTTTGGAGCGGAGGGAGAGTCTGAATCCCATAAAAGGAACGCTGAGATTGGTAACTTGTCGAAGATCGCACCATACTCTGGTAGGTACGTTTCAAAATAAAAACAACGACCAGGAAGAGACTTAATGCTAACCCAATAACCAAGAACGTATTCATCAAAGCCTTCTCTTAAATCTTTAAGATATTCTTTCCTTACCCAGACTTTAATAGGCGGTACATTTGAAATTAATGTTGACACGGACTATCAAAATTTTTCATCCTTATTTTAGAATAAATATCAGTAAAAGCAAGATAGGCTCATGCAAAGCGGAGTTGTTCCTGATTACTTGCAAGCTGTACCTAACCGCGAGCCAGAACCAGTAGACCAGAATCCACAGCCCAAGAGTAAGAAGGAAGATCTCGGCCCTTTGATCCAGGTGATGCTGCAAGTTCTTAGCTGCATCCAACAACTTCAAGTGCAATCTCATCTCATACACTTTAATTATGAAGCATTTAATTTTTTAGGAGTGCATAAACAATTAAAAAAACAATATGAACAACATTTAGATCAATTTGATCATGTGGGTGAGCTGATACGCAGCTTAGATTACATGACAACCATGTGTCAAAAAGGATTGATTGGTTGTTATAAAAAATTCAATCACTGTGAAAGTTACAGTCCTAATGAAATGCTACTGACTTACATCAGCAACTTAGAAGATGCAGGAATGTTGGCTAAAAAAATGGGTGATGTTGCCAAAAAGTACAAGGCACCTGATGTTGAGCACTATGCAGCAGAGCTAGTTGGTGAAATGTTCAAAGCTGCTTGGCTTTTCAAAGCTACGCTGCGGCGCTCCTAAGATACTCAGCTGCTTCTTCTAAATGCTCTGGTTTATCTTTCATGTGACCCAGGGCAAGATTGCAGTGATAACACAATAACCCTCGTACATTCTTTGTTTTATGACAATGATCTACAAATAATCCACGCTTTGTTGGTGGCTTCTTGCAAATTTTACAACACTGGTTTTGTTTTTCAGCCATAGCATCAAACATTTCTTCTGTAATGCCATAGCGCCACATAAGATTGTGTTTTCTTGCCGCCACTATTTATAACCTGTTCTAATAATAATAACAAAAAAAGAGGGCCAATTGGCCCCCTATTTTCTTCCTTTTGACCGTCCGTTCGAGAATATCTTCTAAACAATATAAATGTAGGTTCGACTTACCTACTCCTTAATAATAGCCCAAATTAAATCATCAAAACGCCCTGACTCACGCACATCAAAAATACGAATTCCTTTCTGCTCTTCTGGACTAAACAAATTGGTTAGCTCCTGGAGCAGGGGCTCATCAGGAATATCTTCCAAAATCATTACACCACCTGGTTCCAAGAGGTGATAATAATGATCGGCAACGAACGCAATATCATTACGATGGTGACTGCCGTCGTCAATAATGACGTGATACTTATTTTTACCAAGTGTGCGAAGAGCGGTTGCACTATAAGCATTGGTTTCGTAGAAGTCGTACCGATCTTCATCTAGTTGATCCCAGATTATAGGATCCACTTGGTCTTTGATGTCCACTAAATCCATCCAAACACCCGGCATGTACTCTTGCCATAACAAAGCAGAGCCTCCATACTGCACGCCGATCTCTAGTAGCTTGCAATCAATGAAGCGATAAGGCTCCAAAAGATATGCATAGATCCCAGTGTAATTATGAATGGTTGCTTTATCTGTACCACCTGGTTTTTCAAACCCATTGATGCCAAGATCATCTAGCAGGTTTACCATCTCACCATCTGGTTCATGCCAATGTGGCAAATCCATGTGTTCTTGCGCAGTCATATAGTGTTTAGTATATATACTTTTGTCATACGGTTGACAATAATGATGGGCAACTTTTGGATTATTATAAAAAGTTTCCCACAAATTTTTAACTGTAGCGTCTCCTGTTCCTATCCAAAACTCACGGTCATATCTAAAACCACTCTCTAACGCTTTATCCGAGAGACTATTGATGTAAGAAGCTTTTGCCCACCAGAAACCACCACTAAAATGAGGATGGTAACCCATAGAAGTAGTTCGTTGCCAATTAATTCCAGCCAAGTCATAGCCGTCTTGCAACGCTTTATAACACTCACGCCAATTCGTGATATTAAAGTACTGCATGCATTTCCGCCAATCTTCTGTAAACCTTGTTCGTCTTGACGATCCTTTTGTGTGGAAATAGAGGACATAGGCGTCGGGGTTTTCGGCACACCAATTTCGTAATGCTTTAAGGGTTTCAGTCTCCTCCTGTTGATTCTTGTTTGAGCATGCAACAGCTTTATCTGGAATGCTACAAAGGCTAAGGCTGCCATTAAACCCAATATGGAAATGCTTAAGTTTGTCATATAACCCGTTGGAAACTAACGCTCCAAGTTGTTCGTAATACATGTCTTCCCAGCCTAGACCAGGGAAGACATGATAGAAACAACCTACATTAAGAGCGGTCAATTTCAATTTCAGGGAACATTGTAATTAGCCTACCTTTATACCCATCGTTTATCAACGACTGAGCAATAGCTGGGGCAAAATTGTGGGCCATAATAATGATATTGTCAGGTTTGTCATACAACAAAAAGTTTCTGTCCCTAACTTGAATCTCAGTACCAGGGATGTACTTCCCTTGTTTCTGAGGCGTATCGTCTATACAGTAAGAATTATTTAGTTTAAAAGAGTTCAATGCATTTAAGTAGACACATCCTTTAGCGGCTGCACCAAACAGAGCTATGCTTCCATCAAGTCCTGCAATAAACGATTGATCTTTAATAATCTTGGTCCAAACAAGCGACATAAAGCGGTTGTAGTCAAAATTCTCTTCTTTCTTAATAAATTTTTCATCGGCCTCGGTGGTGCCATACTGCTCCTTATTTGTGATCCAGCAACGCATCGACCCGCCATGGATCGAGACCTCTTCACAATGAAAGATATTGAGGCCAAATTTAGACAATAATTTTTTTAAAGGTTTGATCAACCAGTAGTAATAATGTTCGTGATAAAACTGGTCGAACTGCAGTGTCTCCAGAGTCCTTAAGGTATAAGGAAACTCCAGAATCCAAGTGCCATCTAGCTTGGCGGCAATTCCTTCCACAAACTTCTCGGCATCTGGCGTGTGCTGAAAAGCATTGGTGGTAATAATAAAGTCAGCAGTAGGAACGGGCGCATCTTTACTCCAGAACTCATTAATAAAATGAATGCCTTTTTCTTGGTTCTTCTCAGCAAAGGAGTTACTGGCATCAACGTTGTACATCTCCAAAGGCCGACCAGCTTCTTCTTGAAATGTCTTAAGAAGAGTCCCATCATTCCCACCAATATCAATGATTCTGGTGGGGTTCAGGTGCTTAATGGCCTGCCACATCCGCCGACAGTGACGAATATATGGTTTGCTAACGCCTGAATGATACAAATAATCTGCGTATAACTCCTCGGGTGGTACTGATGTATCAAGATGAATCAGTAAATCGTCGTCAATTAATGCACGCACCGGGTAGCAAGGAGATGATAAAGCTTCTTCAGCTGTATCTTTCAGGCTATTGACAACAGGTTGTACGCCTAAATCTAATAAAATATTAGATCCAGCGAAGCTTTTGTCTTCTGACTGGGTCGAATTCCCAAAATGAGAGCGGATAATCTTTTCCGAAAGGCCGGACATATTTTTCTTGGGTAGGAGTTCCACCCCATTTTTCTATATAATACTGACAATTCTTGTGAAATGTATACTGATTTTTCCTTTGAAATTCAGATGAAGAATTTAAAGTGCTGGACCGATCGTGATAAGCCCGTAATGGGATAGTAACCACACTTGCATCAGACTGAATAATCCGATGACGGTAATCATTGTCCTCATAATAACCTGGGAAGAAATTTTCATCTAAGTAGCCTACCTTCGATAAGAGATTAGGGGTCCAAACAAAGCCACACATACAATCGGTTGGTGTGTTGCCCAAAAATGCGCCATCTGGAATCTCAGGAATCTTATCTAAGACTCTCTGCCATTCACCAGGAGCAGGGTGCCAGTCGTAACCTGTGACAATCCAGTGCTTGCAATCCGTGTTGTCACGAATAATTTGATTCACTGACCCTGGATAACCAGCGTTTTGATTGTTCTGCACAATCACAACTTCTTGGATATGCTCAGGTTTCTCATCACAGATTCTGTCGATTGCATTTTCAACAGAACTATCACGTTCCATTGAGTTGTCAACGATATAGTACCGCTTTAACGGTACATCAATCGTCTTGAAATGCTCGACTAACTTATGTCCACCAACCAAAATGGGGACTCCGATACACTCTAACCGATCCATTTTGCTGCTAAGCTAAATTTAATATACACAATCGTGATGATTGTTGATAACGAAAGTCCGACAGTCTTTGACATTTACAATGATGATCCAGAAACCTTTCTGGCTCTTAACAGTAAGCCTGCTCGAATCGTTATTAATGGCAAACGTCATTACGAAACTCCTTTCCTAACTGGTCCTGCTGCTTCCGTTACCACCATCATTTCAGAAACCGCATCGGAAGCCAACAAAAAAAAGCTAGAGCTGTGGTCCAAGAATAACCCTGGAGTTAAAGAAGCTGCAGCAGAACGTGGTACTGCGATACATAGCTGTATGGAGCATTACCTGAAGAAAGAAGACGTAGACGTTCCTCAGCAGTATTCAGACTACTGGACTGGGATGCCAGACATTCTGAACCAATTTGACGAAGTAATTTGGGCCGAAACACCGCTTTATGACCACCACCAGTTCGCTTTATCCGAAGACGGTATTGGGCGCGTGTGGGGGCGGGACGAGGAAGAGAGACCATGGGTTGGTAGTCCTGACATCATTGGCATTGCCGGTGGCAAACTAACGCTTGCCGACTTAAAAACTAGTACCAAACCATACTGTCGATGGTGGCCTAAAGAATATCCAAAGGGTTCACCCGAGTGGCGCACCAGGCTTGGTGGTTATATGAAATTTAAAAAATGCTGTCTACAACTGGGTGCTTACGCACTAGGCATTGAACAAACACTCAACATGAAAGTGGCACAAGCTGCCATCTTAGTTTCAACACCTGAAGATACACAATTGTTTAAGATCTCTAGACGACATCTTGACTTCTGCCAAAAAGATTGGCTAAAAGTCGTAGCCGAATACTACGAACAAATTAGCCAAGAGTACGAGCTTTAACCTTGATCTTTCATGGCGTCAATAACACGTTTATTAACTCCACCACCAAGGTTCATATAGTTTGTCAACCACTCGTTAACATCAGCTGGACTATTATCTTTTAATGCTTCTTGATAGTTTTTCCATTTATATTTACCACCAAACTTTTTACTAAGTTCATCCATTTCTTTGTTGAATTTAACCATTTGTTTTGGATCAACTTCACCTTTAATACCAGCTCGACTCAACTGGTTTTGCATAATATCAACAAGCCTTTGAGCATCATTTTCACTGTCATAGTTTTTATAGCCTGCCTTGCGTTCTAATACCTTTAACGGTAATTCGCCACCTTGACTTTTATACCAGTTCATTAAATCTTTTTGATCTTTCAGAACTTTTTCCGTGGTACTTTTACCTTTCCCGTCCCAGCCTTCGTAGTAATCGTTATCGACAGCATGCTTAATAGCTTTAATATCATTCCTAATTGACTTATTATCTGTTCTTAGGTTAGTAATTCCTGCATATTGGGCACCTTTATACATTTCTTTTTCACTTAGACCTGCATCTCTTAATGCGTTATACAACTTAGTTGCATCACCACCCATCTGAGCACGTCTTAAAAACTCATTGAAATCTTTGCTGCCATCAAAAGCAGGTTTCTTTTTAAAGTCATCGGGTGGTTTTTTACCATCAGTTTTTGTCGTTACATTCTTATAAAGACCAGGTGTTTCTAATGGTTGTTTACCAGGCTTGTTTGGTAAATCATCCATGCCACCATAAATTTTATCTTTATCCTTTTTATCTTCAGGAGGAGTACCAATTACATCATTAGGATCAGGTGTCAGCATCTGAGTAATAGGTGGCAAATAATCTTCGGGCCTTAACATATTTTGATTTTGTAATTCTCTCATTGCTGCATATTTCCCACCTTCTCCCCATAGTTCTTCACTTTTTTGTTGCCGTCTTGCAGTAGCATTTTCCCGCAACATTTCTAAACGATTTTTTTGTTGCTGAAGACGTTGCTCAGCTACTTCATCAGAAAAAGCATCTTTAATCGCTAAGTCTCCTTCAAGACGAGCTGCATCTTTCTCTGCTGCACTAACATAACCAGGACTGCCTGGAAGAATTCCACCATCAATAAGCTGTTGGGTATAACTATGAGTAAGTGTATCTTCAGCTGAAACACGTTCTATTCCAAGCGCATCTATGCGTTCTTGAGTGCTAGCTTTAATATCTGGAATACGATCTTGGTAATCAGTAAACGGTTCACCTGTTTGACGACCGGGATTAAAAGGAAATCCAGAGCTAGGATCGAGATCACCGTAATCAACTTTTAAACCTAAATCAAGACCGGCATCTGGTGTACTACCTTCACCAACAGGGTTTTTATCAGTAATCTCTTCAACAATTTTTTCAGCTGGAGTATCACTATCGTTATCAGGAGGAACACTTGGTTCTTCAGAAGTTGGATTAAAATCTTGATCGTCTTCTGGAATTCTTGATCGGCGCAATTTATTGTCTAAAAAAGCTTTGCCTGCACCACCAGTGTAATAATCTTCATTACCTGCTCTAATTGCAGTACCACGTCGATTTAAATTTTCTTCGACAGCTTTAACTTCATCGCGAGTAAAACCTCCTTTTTGTAACCTTTTATCTAATCCCGCTAAATTGCCACCAGCTTTTTCAAAAGCTTTCATGTCTGATTTTGTAATGCGTCCACGCGCATTAGCAAACTCGTCAATAAAACTGCGAGTACTAATCCTGCCACTATCTTTAACAGCTACATTATCCATGCTCGGAGCTGCATTCCGAACAGTCTGCATTACATTTTCATCAACTTTATATTCACGTTGACTAAACGGATCTACAAGATCTGATCCACCTTTTCCTTCTAAGGCGTCACGCAAACCTTGCATGTCGCCACCGGCTTCACGGTAAGCTTTAATATTCTTTTTTCTTACTCGTCCTTTCTTATTAGCAAAGTTTGCGAGAAACGTATCTGCATCAACCGGCATGCCGACACTGACTCCAGGTGCATAGCTCGATGCATCATCAAATACGCTGCTTGACATTGTTACATATCTTTTTGTCTATTCTATGACGCATCAGTCTCACTCACAAGTGTACAGAAAAAGTTGCAACCTAAAATTTTGAGCCTAAACTGCATAAGTCCACACACTTAAAATGACTCAACTACAACCTGGTGAAATTAATCTGGATTTAATTCCAGATGATTGGGCACTAACACCAATTGGAGATAAGAAAAACCCTTACATTTCTGCGTGGCAAAACCATCCTTTTACTAAAGAAGAAATTGTAAAGGAATTAGAGTCTGGTAAAGCCAAAGCTGTTGGTTTAATCAGCGGTAATTGGTACAACAATCCTGATACTCTCGTTTGGGTAGATATTGATGGTGAATCTGTTTGGCCTGTTATTGAAGAAATGTCAGGTACTTCTGACACTAGTATTAGTTTGCCACCTACATTAACCATACTTTCTGGTAGACCTGGACGAGAACGACGACTTTATAAAGTTTCAAAAGATAAAGCTAAACATTTACAACGCGGAAAATATAGTACTAAACCTGTTGTACCTAATGAAAAGCTTGAGATCCTTTGCGATAACAAGCGCCAGGGTGTACTTATGGGGTTCCATCCAGAAACAGCTGGCTATTACACCAAAGGAGACGAGGACTTTCGATACGCAAAATCCCTTCCAGAAATTCCAGAGTGGATTCTTAACTTCATTCGTGTAAAAAATATTCAGCAAGGAAAGCCAGAACATAGTCATCAACGTGTTTACTCTCCTGAGTTTGCAGTCGAAGTCAAAATTGGTGATGAGCGCACACGCTACGAAATGGAGCAAGCGCTAAAGCATATGTCCGAGAATGGACTAATGGATGATTACGATATGTGGATCACCATTGGTCAAGCCATTCATGACTTTGATGACAGCCTTTATGAACTATGGGATTCCTACTCACAATCATCAGACAAATATGATCCACAAGTAACATTAGACAAATGGAATAGTTTTGGAAGTGGACGAGGCGTTGGTCTCGGAACTCTCTTTCATCATGCTCAGGAAAACGGCTATCAGTTTAATGCTGCTGCCATTGAGGCATTCTCGTCTTCTGATGAACTACTCGACGCTCAATCTAAGGCCTACACTAAATTTCAAACTCAAGATCCAATGGCTCAACTTTTACAAAACGCACTAAATGCAGCAGAAGATTACGAAAAAGAACAGAAATTTACTGCGCCAAACAACTCCAGGAACAAAAACAATTCTCCTGATAACCAGCTTGTGCTTATTATTGCGCAGGTGTTACAAGGAAATATGGTGTTCTCCACTACCCATAACAGCTTTATGGAGTACAAAAAAGGATCATGGGTACTAGTAGAAAAAGAAGCTGCTGAAGCTAAGGTTGAAAATTATTTCCATGACATGGCAGCCAACCATTTACCTAAAGGCTGGGATAACAACCGTGTTGTATCTGTTACTAAATCACTTAGCCGTTACTTGCGAGACGACAATGAATGGAACATCGACCCTAATCTTCGTTGTTTCAAAAATAAAGTTGTTGATATTGTCACACTTGAAACGTTTGAGCACAACCGTAAGTACCGGCTAACCCGTAAGATCCCATACGATTACAACCCAGAAGCAGACTGTCTTCACATCAAACAATGGCTTAAGGATGTGCAAGGTGGAGATCAAGAAATTATTGAAGTCCTAAGGGCTTGGTTACGAGCATGCCTTGTTGGTGCGTATGACATTCAACGCTTCTTGGAAGTTGTTGGCCCTGGTAAGACTGGTAAGTCTACATTTGCGTCACTGTGTACTGCACTCGTTGGCCTTGAAAACACAGTCGCTACTGACTTTGAAAATCTTCGCAGTCGTTTTGAATCTGCACGATTCATTGATGCAAGTCTCTGTCTTTTTAATGATGTAGAACGTTACGCCGGAGATGTATCCAAGTTCAAAGCCATGACTGGTGGTGATCCATTACGGGCTGAACACAAAAACTCTGGTGCCAAAATTCCACCTTTTATTTTTAAAGGCCTGTGCATGGTCACCG
>Ga0208794_1001000_pt1 | contig 14342 bp, 16 predicted proteins | sample 32_taG_FD_184106 | JGI IMG/M metagenome (GOLD analysis project Ga0208794, IMG submission 184106) | Marine viral communities from the Gulf of Mexico - 32_GoM_OMZ_CsCl metaG (SPAdes) (version 2) | ecosystem: Environmental > Aquatic > Marine > Oceanic | place: Atlantic Ocean: Gulf of Mexico... | reverse complement strand
GCCACGATACGTCGCGCTGATTGGCATCGGGCGGCGATCGGACTTCGGTCGTGACCCGAAGCGCAATCACCGCCACGATCACAACGCCAAGAAAAAGTCCCAGCGGAAGGGGCTGACGCGGCTTGTGATCGTCGGACACAGGCGCGCTTATTCGCTCGACGTTTCGGTCGTCACCGCCAGCTGCTGGATATCCATGAACCTCCCCCTATTGAATTCCCATCGTCAGAAACGCACGCCCAGACCCGCGACCACCTGGTGCCGGTCGAACCCCAGCGACACCGTTTCGACCCCGTCGCTGACGCGATAATCCTTGTAATCGCTGTAGCGATATTCGGCCTTGGCGTAAAAATTGCCGCTCAGCCGCTGTTCCAGCCCGGCGCTCAACCGATAGCCGTCGCGCGTGTCCGATGCCGAAAAATTGTTCGTCGCGTCGGTCTGGTCGACATAGCTCACCCGCGCCTTGCCGTTCACATAGGCCGCGCCGACATAGAACAGCGTCGTCTTCGCGAGCGGGGTGCCGACGCGCACGCCGGCGGCAAGGTTGCGCTTCAGCGAAAAGCAGGCGGCGTCGCTGCCGAATATTTCCTCGCACCGCTTGTTGTCGGCGAAATCGACCGACCCTTCCAGCCCGACATACCAGTTCGGCGCGAGCCGGAGATCATAGCCGACGGTCCCGCCATAGGTGACGCCGCTGGTCGATTCGTCGACCGCAAAGTCGTTCGCCGGATCGCTGCTGTCCTCATAGGATAATTTCGCTCGGGTGCTGTCGAAACCGACATTGGCTTCGATGCGTCCATTGGGAAAGCCGCCATCCTGTGCTTGCGCAATCGAAGGCGCCGCGAATGCGACCGAAGCGGCCGCAAGAAATACCAGTCGCGTCATTTAATCCCCCTTTATTCGGATCGTCAGTTGGTCGCCGCCATTACATTTATTTGCTTTTGCTGAAAATGCCGAACCGGCGGCGCGGACCATTTCAACAGAAACTGTGACTTTCCCGCTACAGTAATGATGCAAGCGCGGCGCCCAGATTTCCCAACATCGCCAACCCCAGCGCCCCGCCGACGATCCACAGCCACGCGGGGCTGTCCGGATCTTCGTCGCGCGGGTCGGGCCAGACGCGCGGCATCAGGCGCCCCGCCCCGTGCGATCGCGCCAAGCCTCGGCCTCGACGGCCGTCGCGAACGGTCCGGCGACCATCCGCACGCTGCCGATGGTGGCATAGGGCGCGCCGTCATGCTCGGCCGCCCAGCGCTGGCGCAGCACGACCGCGAACAGCCCGCCCAGCATCTGCACGCCGATTTCCTGATGGTCGGGGATCATCGCCTTAATTGTTGCCCTGGTCGTTGAGCCGGTCGGCTGCTGTTTGGGCCGTGTCGCCATTGTCATACGCCTCGATCAGTTGCTCGCCGGTGACGCTGTCGACGACGAACCAGTCGCCGTCGGGGTCGGGTCCGTGGACTTCATATCGTGGCATGCTTCGGCCTCCCTCGCGGTCACGCGCGAACGCCGCACCGCGTTATCCAGCGCCTGCTCGACCGCGAAATTGGGCTCGAATCCGACCGCGCGCAGCACGCCGCGCAATTGTGTCTGCAATTTGGTGACGCGGCAATAGCGCCCGATCGTGTCAGTCGGGCTGCGCATCGGGTGGCGCATCTCCCGCCAATAATCGTCGAACGGTTCGCGATCCCCCTTGCTGAACGCAAAGGCGACCGCCAGCGCCAGCCGCACCGCCGGATCGGCGCCAAGCGGGCCGTCGGCCACGCGCGAAGGCCCCTCGGCCAGCACAACCAGCGCCTTCCACAACAAGGATCGGTCGTCGATTCGCATGCCGCAGACATGCCATTTGTTCGCGCAATGTTCCAGCCGGTCAGTATCGCCGCCGTTGACGGTCCATATGCGTGAGGATGGCCCACCGGTTCAGCCGCGCCAGCCGCAACCGCTGCGCGACGGCGCTGATCAGGATCAGCGCCTTGTCGACGACCTTCGCGATCATCTCCATCCCGGCATGATCTTCGCCAGCCCCTCGTCGACCAGCATGTCGCCCACGTCGCGGCCGTCGACCGCCGCACGGCACAGCGCGCGCCCATAGCGATCGTGCCCGTCGCACGCGACCGTGACCCTGTCCCGCCCCAGCAATTCGGTCAGCCGGTCGCGGGCACGCTCGGCGAGCTGCTGGTCGCACCAGCCGTCGCGCTCCGGCGCGCAGCGCGGGTTGTCCGTATAGTCGGGCGCATCGACCGGCCCCCGCGCCGCGACCAGCCGTATCTTCATCCCGTCGCATCGAAAGCTGTCGCCGTCGTGCACCGCCACCGCCGCGCATCGATTGCCCAGTTCGGCGCCCGCGATGTCGCTCGCCGCCCCGCTCCCCTGCGCGACCAGGTGCGACGGCGTATCGCCGCCCGCCGCGAAAAAGGGTGTCAGGATCAAAAGTGCAAGGCCCATCATCACCCCGACGATAAACCCGCCGACGACCATCCGCCCGACCCGTTCGCGCCGAACCGACGCCATTTTGGTGACCCGCGCCATGCGCGATGTCTGGCGCATGGGCGAAGACGAGGCAAGGTTAGACGTCAGGCGGCACAAACAAGGAACGGCGTGCGGGACTTCTGCGGGGCTCTCATTGCCATTTGTTTTCGTTCGGTTCCCACCGATTGCAGCTATGCCCCCTTGACGTGCATCGAAAATCACCGCATTTGCGCCGCTCCCACGCATTGGGGCGCTTAGCTCAGTTGGTAGAGCATCTCGTTTACACCGAGAGGGTCGGCGGTTCGAGCCCGTCAGCGCCCACCATGTGCGGAAGGCCACGTCCCTGAAATTCAGCGCTGCTTGCGCTCGATCGCCTCGACGGCGTCCTTGGCTTCGGCCAGCCCCATGCCCGTCTGTTCGCGCATCCGCTTGATCGCCTCGATCTTGCGGCCAAGGCGGAGGAGGACGATGATTTCGGCCTCATCGATGTCGGTGCGGGTCGCGCGCGGCGGCGCGAGCCGGGCGGGCGGCGGTGTGGTCAGGTCGCGCCGGTCGCCGCTGCGCCGCTGGAGAGCGAGCGTCAGCGCAATGCCCGCGACAAGGCCGAGGACGAAAAGGATCAATGCGCCCATCGTCCTCGCCTATGCCTTATGCCGCCAGCTTGCGCAGGACGTAGTGCAGGATGCCGCCGTTCATATAATATTCGACCTCGTTCGCGGTATCGATGCGGCAGAGCGTGTCGAAGCTGAAGGTCGAGCCGTCGGGGCGCGTCACTTCGACCGTCACCGTCTGGCGCGGCTTGAGATTGGCCACCCCGCGGATCGTGAACTGATCGTCGCCGGTCAGGCCGAGCGTTTCGCGCGTGTCGCCGCCGGTGAACTGGAGCGGCAGCACGCCCATGCCGACGAGGTTCGAGCGGTGGATGCGCTCGAAACTCTCGACGATCACCGCGCGGACGCCGAGCAGGTTGGTGCCCTTTGCCGCCCAGTCGCGTGACGAGCCGGTGCCATATTCCTTGCCCGCGACGACGACGAGCGGGGTGCCGTCGGCCTTGTGGCGCATCGCGGCGTCGTAGATCGGCATGACTTCGTCGCCATAGCGCGACATGCCGCCTTCGATGCCGGGGACCATTTCGTTTTTGATGCGGATGTTGGCGAAGGTGCCGCGCATCATGACTTCGTGGTGGCCGCGGCGGGCGCCGTAGCTGTTGAAGTCGGCCTTGCTAACCTGATGTTCCATAAGCCATTTTCCGGCCGGGCTGTCCGCCTTGATGCTGCCCGCGGGGCTGATGTGGTCGGTGGTGATGCTGTCGCCGAGGATCGCGAGCGGTTTGGCATTCACGATGTCGGACACCGGCGCGGGGGTCATTTCCATCCCCTCGAAATAAGGCGGGTTCGCGACATAGGTGCTGCCCGCGCGCCACTGATAGGTGTCGCTGCCCTCGACCTCGATCTTTTGCCAATGCTCGTCGCCCTGATAGACATGCGCGTAGCGGCCGAGGAACATGTCGCGGTCGACCGCGCCCGCGATCGTGTCGGCGACTTCCTGGTTGGTCGGCCAGATGTCGGCGAGGAAGACGTCGTTGCCGTCCTGGTCCTGCCCGATCGGCGTGGTGGTGAAATCCTCGGTCACCGTGCCCTTGAGCGCATAGGCGACGACGAGCGGCGGCGAGGCGAGGAAGTTCGCGCGCACGTCGGGCGACACGCGGCCCTCGAAGTTGCGGTTGCCCGACAGCACCGACGCGGCGACGATGTCGTTGCCGTTGATCGCGGCCGAAATCGGCTCGGCGAGCGGCCCCGAATTGCCGATGCAGGTGGTGCAGCCATAGCCGACGAGGTTGTAGCCGATCGCGTCGAGGTGCGGCTGCAGCCCCGATTTGACCAGATAGTCGGTGACGACCTGCGACCCCGGAGCGAGGCTGGTCTTGACCCACGGCTTGGGCTTCATCCCGCGCTCGTTCGCCTTTTTGGCGACGAGCCCCGCGGCGACCATCACGCCGGGGTTCGAGGTGTTGGTGCAGCTGGTGATCGCCGCGATCACGACGTCGCCGTCGCCGATGTCATGATCCTTGCCCGCGACCGCGACGCGCGCGGGCGCATCCTTGCCGTAAAGTTTCTTGAGGTCGGCGTTGAACACATCGTCGACTTCGGTGAGGACGACCTTGTCCTGCGGGCGCTTCGGCCCCGCGAGGCTCGGTACGACGCTGCCCATGTCGAGCTCGAGCGTGTCGGTGAACACCGGGTCGGGCATGTCGGCCGACAGCCACAGCCCCTGCGCCTTCGCATAGGCCTCGACCAGCGCGATATTGTCGTCGCTGCGGCCGGTCAGGCGCATATAATCGAGCGTCTTGTCGTCGATCCCGAAGAAGCCGCAGGTCGCGCCATATTCGGGCGCCATATTGGCGAGCGTCGCGCGGTCGGCGAGGCTGAGCGTCGACAGGCCCGGCCCGAAATATTCGACGAAGCGCCCGACGACGCCCTTGGCGCGCAGCATCTGCGTCGCGGTGAGCACGAGGTCGGTCGCGGTGACGCCCTCCTTCAATTTGCCCGTCAGCTTGAAGCCGACGACTTCGGGAATCAGCATCGACACCGGCTGGCCGAGCATCGCGGCCTCCGCCTCGATCCCGCCGACGCCCCAGCCGAGCACGCCGAGCCCGTTGATCATCGTCGTGTGGCTGTCGGTGCCGACGCAGGTGTCGGGATAGGCGACCATTTCGCCCGAACCATCCTCGCTCGACCACACCGCCTGCGCGATATGTTCGAGGTTGACCTGGTGGCAGATGCCGGTGCCCGGCGGCACCGCCTTGAAATTGTCGAGGCTTTTCGACCCCCATTTCAGGAAGTCATAGCGTTCGCCGTTGCGATAATATTCGATCTCGACATTTTGTTCGAACGCCTTCGGATGGCCGAATTCGTCGACCATGACCGAGTGGTCGATGACGAGGTGGACGGGGACGAGCGGGTTGATCTTCGACGTGTCGCCGCCCAGCTTGGCAATCGCATCGCGCATCGCGGCAAGGTCGACGACGCAGGGAACGCCGGTGAAATCCTGGAGCAGCACGCGCGCGGGGCGATACTGGATCTCGCGGCTCGACCGGGGGTCGTTCTGCCAGTCGACCAGCGCCTGCACATCGTCGGTCGACACGGTGAAGCCGCCATCCTCGAACCGCAGCAGGTTTTCGAGCAGCACCTTCATGCTGAACGGCAGCCGCGACACGTCGCCGAGCTTCGCCGCCGCCTTGTCGAGCGAGTAATAGGCATAGGACTTGCCGTCGACGTCGAGCGTCGAGCGGGTGCCAAGCGTGTCGTTGCCGGTCGTGGTCATGTGCAGTTTCCCTGTTCGGGCGCGGCGGGGGATGACGGACGCCGGCCCGTTTCAGGAGAGCGGGGCAAGCGGAGTCGCGCGCGCGGTTTGTGTTGGCGACGCCTTACGCCGGGGGCGGGGAATTGCAAGGGGGTGGGGGGTGGTTGGATTGCTATGCGGCGGGTGCGGGCGCGGGCGATGGTGGGGGGTGCGAGGGGGGGCGAGGGATTTTCTCACAAAGACGCAAAGGCACGAAGGCGCGAAGGAAAGCCGAAGCATTTACCCGCTTCGTCACCCCGGACTTGATCCGGGGTCCATGCGGCGCCGTGAAAGCCCGCTGCGCGTGTGGCGCGAACTGCGCGGGCTGAGCCAGTTGAAGCTGGGGGCGGTGTCGGGGATCAACCGGGTGCAGATCGCCGACATCGAGGCCGGGCGCGGCAAGGGGTCGGCCGAGACGGCGCGGAAGCTGGCGGAGGCGCTGGGGGTTAGGGTGGAGATTTGGTTTGAGGTTTAACATGATCCCGATCTGGGGATTGTTGCACATCTCACTACTTTCCACCAACCACAATCCCAAACTATTCCGCACTCGTGACAATCTGGAAACATGGAAATATAGAAGCGTTATGCTGATGCGCATATCGCCACTTGAGTTTCTTGGTAGAACTCCAACTGGAAAGACAAAGCCTGCGTTTATCGTTTGCGAAGATGACCAGGGGAACGAGATAGAGGTAGTTGCCAAGTTATCTAAATCCTCAGAACGAGGTGTTACGGGATTAGCAATGGAGGGGTTTGTTGCTTGCTTAGCAGCCGACTTGGGTCTCCACGTCCCTCGACCCTATGTCATTCAGTTGAACGACGAATGGATCGAGGCCGCACGGTTTGCCGATGGATCGTGGGCCGAGGATGCGACCCAAAGCGCCAGAGCAGCATTTGGTTCAAAGCGACTTCCTGACGGGTTTGTGACTTGGGTAGCTGGATCGGCGTTGGTTGGTGAGGCTGGCTCTCAAGCCGCATCAATTCTCCTTTTAGATGCCGTCGCTAAAAATGCTGATCGCAGGCCTGAGAATCCAAATTGCTTACGCTTTGGGGATAAAATCCGAATTATCGATCATGAATTATGTTTCCCGCAGTTCCTGATCGGCGTGGGCGACGCGTGGCAACTCGGCGCGTTGCAGCCTCTGGCGAATCCCGGTTGGCATATATTTAGGGATGCGCTGAGGGGGCGAGATATTGACTGGCAGAGTGCGATCGATGCATGGGGCGCGCTCACTGACGAACGGATCGAAAGCTATGTCTCCGCGATTCCTTTGGAATGGGAAGCCTCGATTCCGGCGATTCAAGACGCAGCTAATCGTGTTCGACAGGCGCGCGATAATGTGGGAGACTGTGTTGCCGAAGTGCAAAGGGTGCTGAAATGCTGAAGCGGCGCTACACCTACACGGTCCTTAGATATCTGCACGATCCGGCGACGTTTGAGTTTGTGAACGTCGGCGTTGTGATGCTGTGTCCAGCCTTTGATGATCAAGACGCTCAGCTGTTTGCCCGAACGCGGACATCTGTGGGTAGGCTGCGCGAATTTTTTCCTGTCAGTAGGAACGAATTTCGGGAGTTGATGAGGACGGTGAATCGGCTTCTGCAAAAGGCCGTTCGAAATGTCGCTGATGAGAGGCTGTTTAGATCGTCAGGAGATGCCCTCTCATTGGCGCACTCTGTCGTGCCTCCCGATTCCAGTTCGCTTCAATGGTCTCCGTTGTTGGCCGGAATGACGGCGGATCCGCAGAAGACTTTTGAAAGCATTTTTCGCCGTATGGTCACGAAGTACGATGTGAAAACACATTCTCGACGTTCAGATGAAGAGATTTGGCGGCCTGTGCGTGAAGAGTTGCAGCACCGCAATTTGCCGGTGGATTTGGAGCCAAAAATAATTGTGGGCTCCGATGATAAAATCGAGTTTCAACATGCTTGGAAGAACGGCGTTTGGCATGTTTACGAACCGTTATCGTTGGACCTCGCAGATGCTGAAGGAATATATAGGAAGGTCCACCGCTGGTTGGGTCAACTTGCTTCTGTGACTCCGGAGGCGACCGAACAATTTCGGCCACACTTCATTGTGGGCGCTCCGACGAACTTGGCTTTGCAGCCTGCATATCATCGCGCGCTTAGAATTTTGAAGAAGTCACCAGGCGATGTTAAGATATTTGAGGAGAATGAAGTTCCTCGTTTGGTCGACAAGATTGAGGACGATGTGAGGTCTCATAGCTCTTCGCCGAGCTAGAAGTTACGGTGATAGGTGCAGCAGTTCGCAGGCACCCGCTGCGTCACTCATTCTACCAACCCCAACTCTTGCCCCGCATGGAAAATGTGTGATACCTCAACCGCTTCCCCCACCCGATAGGCAATCGGTGATCCAGTCGTAGAGGCGGTCGAGGTCGTCGGTTGCGGTCTGGCGCCAGACGACGCGGAGCGGCTTGGTCAAGCGGGCTTGCCCGTCCGCCGGGCGGGGTCAAACTGCGCGCGGGCATGGGAACAAGCTGGACCCCGGATCAAGTCCGGGGTGGCGAAGGAAAATAGCGCTTTCCTACATTATCCAAATAGGTTCAAAATAGCTCCGATTCATTCCAAGTGATTCGGGAGGTTGAGCTATGGCGCGTGCGGTGGGGCGGGGTTCGCGGGGGAAAGCGGGTAGGAATGGCGGCTTAGGGGATGGTGCGGACCGAAACGGGCCCTCCCCCAACCCCTCCCGCTTGCGGGAGGGGAGCAGAGCGGGGCGGGAGGAGTCCAGGCACTCCAATCCCTTCATGCCGGGGCTGCGCGTGCGGTCGGACGGGTGGACGGCGGCGCGGACGCGGGTGTTCCTGGCGACTTTGGGAAAGACGGGGTGCGTGGCCGACGCGGCGCGGGTGGCGGGGGTCAGCACGACCTCGGTCAACCGCTCGCGCGCGCTGTTCGCGCCGTTCGACAAGGCGTGCGAGGAGGCGATCGCCAATGCGCTGCGCGGGCTGGAGGCGGTCGCGTACGAGCGCGCGGTCGAGGGGCGCGAGATGGTGATCCTGCGGGGCGGCAAGGAGGTCGAGCGGCGGATCGTGCCGTCGGATTCGATCCTCGGGCTGCTCATCAAGCGCGGCGACCTCAAGAACGGGAAGAATGTCCACCTGACCCCCGAAGAGGCCAAGGCCTATGTGCTGCCCGAGGCGGTACAGCACCGCTTTCTGTCGCGCGAGGAATTTTTCCGCGGGGTCACGTTCGACAAGGGGCCAAAGGGCGGCAAATGCGCGCGCCCGACCGCCGACGAAACCGACGCCGAAATCCTGCGCCGCATCGCGATCATCGAACGCTCGCGCAGCCGCGAGGACCTGAACGCCGGATGCTGCCGCATGTGCGGCCAGCCGATCGGCCCCGTCGGGCGCGCGGTGCTGGAGGCCAAGGCGACGCAGGTGATCGCGCCGCGCGACCCGGTGTGGACCGTGTCGCCGCGCGTTGCCGACCATCGCATGGCCGACGATGACGGCGGCGATCACGATGACGATGTCGAGGGCGACGGTCCGGACGCCGCCGCCTGAGCGCTGCGTTCGCGATTGCGCGCGCCGCGACTTGCTGCCACGCTTGGCGCGGCCGGGGATCGAGAGGAGATATTATGCAGACGATGAAACGGGCGCTGCTGGTGGCGGCGATGACGGGGGCTGCGATGACGGGAATGGGAGGCGCGATGGCCGCGCCGGCGCTGGCGGGCGAGCCGACGACGGTGCTGATGCCCGAAGACCCGCGCGCGCGGGCGTTCCAGGAAGAGTTCGGCTATGCCGATGCGGTGATCGCGGGCGACACCATCTATCTGTCGGGGGTCGTCGCGGGGCCGCGCGAGGGCGACGACGGGCTGGAGCCGGGGTTCGAGCGGGCCTTTCAGCGGATCGGCGCGACCCTGGCGCGCGCGGGCGCGAGCTGGGCCGACGTCGTCGACCTCACGACCTTTCACACCGACCTGCGCGGGTCGATCGACGCGCTGGCGGCGGTCAAGAACCGCCATGTGAAGGCGCCCTTTCCGGCGTGGACCGCGATCGGCGTCAGCGCGCTTTACGACCCGAATGCGGTCGTCGAGATCAAGGTGGTGGCGCGGCGCGCGCAGCGCTGAGCCGCGGTCAGGCGGTGCCGCGCCGCGCGAGGCGCACGGGGATGCGCGTTCCGCCGAGGCGGTGGTCGTCATCCTCGAGCGCCATCGCGACGAGCGCCTCGCCCGCGGCGTCGAGGTCGGGCTCGAGCGTCGTCAGCGCGGGGTCGGCGAGCGTGCCGGCGCGGATGCCGTCGAAGCCGATGAGCGCGACGTCGCCCGGCACGCTGCGCCCCGCATCCTTGAGCCCCTGAAGCACGCCGAGCGCGAGCATGTCGCTGGCGGCGAAGATCGCGTCGGTGTCGGGATGCGCGTCGAGCAGCGCGCGCGCCGCGGCGACCCCCTGCGCATGGCGGTCGGCGCCGGCGGGCGGCGAGACGATCGCGGGGGTGATGCCGTGCGCGGCGAGCGCGGCGGCGAACCCGTCGCGCCGCTCGTCGAACTGGCGCTGCGGCGAACGCTGCGGGCCGACGAAGGCCGGGCGGCGGCGGCCGGTCGCGACCAGATGCTCGGCGGCGATGCGCCCGCCCGCGTCATTGTCGCTGCGCATCCAGTGAAAGGGATCGCCGGGGCTGCCCCAGCACACGAATTCGAGCCCCGACGCCTGCGCCTCGGCGAAATAGTCCCACGCCGCGCGGTTGCTCGTCGTGCCGATGACGATCATCGCGTCGGCAAGCCCCGAGGCGACGAAATCGGCGCGGAAATTGGCGGGGCTTTCCTGGAAGCTGACGAGCAGGTTGAAGCCGCGCGCCGACGTCGCGGCGGCGATGCTGCCGAGGAGCGCGAAGTAGAAGGGGTTGATCGCGCTGCGATCCTCGCCCGGGCGGCAGATGGTGACGAGCGCGAGCGTCTCGCTGCTCTTGAGGCGCAGCGACGAGGCGTGGCGGTCGACGACATAGCCAAGCTCGCGCGCAGCCGCCGACACGCGGGCGCGCGTCTCGGCATTGACGCCGGGGCTGCCGCGCAGCGCGCGCGACACGGTCGATTGCGACACGCCCGCGCGCTCGGCGACGTCGAAGCTGGTCGGGCGCAGCATGCGTGCGGTCACCTATATCGTCCTCCCCTGTCGCCAGTCTCTTGCCGCGAGGGTCGGGATTGTCAATCGGCAGCGGGTGCGTCGGGCCAGCGGATGACGATCGACAGGCGGTTTCCGTCCGCCGTCCGCTCCCAGCTTCCCTTGAGCTGGCGCTCGATCATCGAACGGATGAACTGCGTCCCGAAGCTTTCGCGCGCGACGTCGGGGATGGTGGCGAGCCCGGTCTCCGTCCAGCGCAGCACGACCTCGCCCTCGCCGCGCGACCAGTCGACCGCGAGCGCGCCGGTGCCCGACAGCGCGCCATATTTGATGCTGTTGGTCACAAATTCGTGGATCGCGAGCGAAATCGCCTGCGCGCCCTCCTCGTCGAGCAGCACCGCAGGGCCGTCGACGGCGCGGAGCCTTTCCTCGTTCCAGCCCGCGAGTTCGAGTTCGCGGTGGACGATCGCCGAAAGCTCGACCGCGTCGACCGTTCCGGTCACCAGCATCTGCTTGGCGTCGGACAGCGCGCGCAACCGGCCATCGAAGCGCACCTCGAAATCGTCGAGACCCTTTGATTCGCGCAAGGTGATCCGCGCGAGCGCGCCGATCCGCGCGAAGGCGTTTTTCATCCGGTGCGCCATTTCGCCGATCATCAGTTCGCGATCGTCGGCGTGGCGGGCCTTTTCCTCGGCGAGCGCCTGCGCCGCGCCGACGCGCCGCTGCTGCATCCGGTGCAACTGCGTCGCGAGCAGCGCCAGCGCGAGCCCGAAGAGGAAGATCGCCACCGGCCGCCCGATCCGTTCGAGGATGCGGCCATAGGAAATCCGCATCGTCCATTCGCGGTCGGCGACGCGCAGCCGCCGTTCCTCGACATCCCAGCCCATGCGGCCGTGGCGGAACACCGGCATCGCCGCGGGGCCGTCGCCGGCGTAAATCTCGATCCCCTCGATTGCATCGAGCTGCGCGCCGAGCACCGCGGTCATCAGATCCCCGGTACGGAAAGGGGCATAGACAAAGGCTTCGATGGGGCGCGTCCCGGTGTCGCCGGTGACGGTTTCCGGCCGGGTGGCGTCCGGCGGCAGATCCCGGTCGGCATAGACCGGAATATAGACGAGAAAGCCGGGCTGCTTGTGCGCAAGCCCCTTTTCCTGGACGAGCTGGACGATGCCGCTCGCGGCGGGTTGGCCGGTGCGCCACGCGCGCCGCATCGCCTCGCGCCGCACCGGCTCGCTGAACATATCATATCCGAGCGCATTGTCCCGCCGCGGGTTCGCGGGTTCGACGAGCACGATCGGAAAGCCGATCGGCTGGTCGGTCGTCGGCCAGACCGATATGTCCCTGCCGTAATTTTCGCGCAGCATCGCTTCGGCCGCCGCAGGGGTATCCTGCCGGATTGCGATTGCGATCCCGATACCCTCCATCCCCGGCGCGCGCTGTTGCGGGCGGAGCGCGGCGAGATAGGCGCGGATTCCCGGCCCGCTGGACGTCGTGTCGGATTGATAGAGGGCGCGGACGCCTTCGAGCACCGCAATATGGTCGCGAAGTCGCTGGTTGACCTGAATGGCCACGCGGTCGGCGCGGGCCGAATCCTCTGCCTTGTTGTAAAGGAAGCTCGCCGTCGCGGCGGCAATCGTCGCGAGCAGGATGAGGATGCCGACAAAACGGACCAGCACGGCCAACAGCCGGTCTGCCCAGGTCGAAGGGCGCATTGTTGGAGTCCTGCCTGATTGCTGCCGCAGCAGCGTCCCCCCTCCGGCCGTGGTTGTTCCATGCGCACGGGGCGAACGCAAGCGGATTCAGACCTCTGGAAACGCATGTGATTATGGTTGCAGTCTGCAACCTTTTTTCTATGGTGCGGCGTCAAAAGGAGAAGTCGCAATGATTGTTTACGGGTCTATCGTGTCGCCGTTCGTTCGCAAGCTGATCGCCTATCTGGGCGAGAAGGGGCTGGCGTTCGAGCTCAAGGGCGTGGGGATCGGCGATCCCGACCCGGGGTTCCGCGCGGCGTCGCCGCTGGGAAAGATGCCCGCGATCGACGATGACGGCTATCTGCTCGCCGATTCGAGCGCGATCATCCACTATCTGGAGGCGAAGCACCCCGAACCCGCGTTGATTCCGGCCGATCCCGCCGAGCGCGGACAGGTCATCTGGTGGGACGAGTTTGCCGACACGGTGTTCGCGGCGTGCGGCGGCAAGATGTTCTTCAACCGCATCGTCGCGCCGAAATTCCTGCAGCGCGAAGGCGACCTTGCCGCCGCGGCGGAGGCGGAAACGGTCGAACTGCCCAAGCTGCTCGACTATCTGGAAAGCGCGATCCCCGACAGCGGATTTCTGGTCGGCGACCGGCTGACGATCGCCGACCTGGCGGTCGTGTCGCCGCTGGTGAACCTGCGCCACTGCGGAAGCTGCATCGACGCGGCGACGCACCCGCGCATCGCCAAATGGAGCGAAGCCATCCTTGCGCGCCCGAGCATGGCGCCGTGGGTCGCAAAGGAAGAACGGATGATGGCGAAGGTGCTCGCGGCCTGAGCGGACGCGGCGCCCGATCCTTCCTGCGGCATAGCCGTGGGGAGGGCGCTGCCGTTGCGTCAGTCGCCCCTCCGTCAGCGCTGCGCGCTGCCACCTCCCCATCGCTGCGCGACAGGGAGGATTTAGCGGCAGCTCCCCCACCCCGACTTTATTGTCCGGCTAAACGCCCAGCGCGACCTCGCGGGTGATGCCGATGGCGGCCAGGAAGGCGGGGTCGTGGCTGACGACGAGGAGCGCGCCGTCATAGGCCGCGAGGCCGGATTCGATGGCGGCGAGCGTGTCGAGGTCGAGGTGGTTGCCGGGTTCGTCGAGGATCAGAAGCGGCGGCGGTTGCGGTGCGCCCAGCGTGCAGGCGAGGCCGGCGCGCAGCATCTGGCCGCCGCTGAGCGTCCCGACGATGCGGTCGGCGGCGTCGGCGCGAAAGCGGAATCGGGCGAGCGCGGCGCGGCACTGGTTGTTCGTCGTGCCGGGATTGATCGCGAGGAAATTGTCGGCAATCGACAGCGCCGGGTCGAGCAGCGACACGCGCTGGTCGAACATTGCGAAGGGCACGCGCGTATCGACGCGTCCCGACCAGGGCGCGAGCGTTCCCGCGACGAGCGCGAGCAGGGTCGATTTTCCCGAGCCGTTGGGACCGGTGATCGCGATGCGTTCGGGGCCGGTGACGGTGAGCGTGACGTCATGGACGACCGGCTGTCCCGCGACATAGCCCGCGGTCACCGAATCGAGTTCGAGCACGGTGCGCGACGCCGGCAGGCCGGTCGGGGCGAGCCCCGCCGACAGCGGGTCGACAATCTCTATCCGGTCGCGCGCCGCGGCGAGCGCGGCCCCGGCATCGGCGCGCTGGCGCTCGGCGAGGCGGCTGTTCGCGCCCGTGCTTTCCTCGGCGCGCTGCTTGCGCGCGCCGATCAGGATCCGCGGCAT
>Ga0208794_1000998_pt1 | contig 14346 bp, 13 predicted proteins | sample 32_taG_FD_184106 | JGI IMG/M metagenome (GOLD analysis project Ga0208794, IMG submission 184106) | Marine viral communities from the Gulf of Mexico - 32_GoM_OMZ_CsCl metaG (SPAdes) (version 2) | ecosystem: Environmental > Aquatic > Marine > Oceanic | place: Atlantic Ocean: Gulf of Mexico... | reverse complement strand
GACGATCTCGCGCAGCTGCACGAAGCGGGCCTGCGCCTCTTCGAGCGCGGTCTCGGCGATCTCCGATCCGTCGTGGGATTTTGCCAGCGCGCCGATCTTGTCGGCGGTGCGGTCGACCTCCTTGCCAAGCGCCACCTTGCGCCGCTGCAGGATCGTCGCGAGCCCATGGGCCAGCGGTTCGATTTCGGCTTCAAGCCCGGTCCCGCGCAGCTGACCGAGCAAAGCCTCGAAGCTCTCGCGGATGATGTGGTCGGTCAGGACGTGATCCTCCGGGATCGGGAGCTGCGCGTCCCTCTCGGTCAGCCCGAAAAGTTCGATGGTCTCGTAGGTGTTTGCGGTGTCGTAAGCCATGTCTGGTCTCCAGTGTTCGGTTATAGAGCCACCACGTGAGTGTGGGGGCATGGCCGAATGCCTGGTTTCCGAATCTGCCCGGGTCAGGGACGGCGCAGCCGCCGGCTTGCCGGGCGCAAAAGTTTTCCGCGCGCAGCACCCGACACATGCGCGCGCTCGCGCACGGGACCGCCCCCGCCACAGGCCCCGCCCTCGCCGAAAAGTTTTGCGATCCTTGACGCGGGCTGATTTGGGGGCCATCCGGAGGATATGCTTCCGCACTCATGTGTGTGTGTTTTGACGGTAGGTTTGCCCGACCCGAGCAGGCAAACGGCCCGACCGGACGCGGAAGACGGATGAAGCGGCGGGATCGTTTTGGTCTCAGGCCAAAACAGACCAGAGCGAAATCCGGCGGAGCGGCCGGGGAGGGACGTGCTCGCGAGGCGGGCAAACCGGGATGCCGGGTGCGACGCCGCGGTGAGGCCGCATGGCCGAATGCGCGACGGACCGAAGGGCCGTTCTCCCCTGCGACACGCGAAGCCGAGCAGGGGAGGCCGCAAGGCTCTGGCCACGGTTGATGTGCAGGGACTACGCTGCCGACTATAGGGATTGCTTGTCCAGGCATTCGACGTGATCGGCGTATTTTGTTGAAAAACTCGTGCTTGATCGAAGCGTAAGTTGCTGATTCAATTCTTCTGGCCAGCGGGAGAATTGAGCAATGTTGGGACCGAAGCAGGAAGCACAGGCGGCGCTGTTCTACGAGTTCTCGCTGGAAGATCACGTTCCGCAAGACCATCTTCTTCGATCCATCGACCGGTTTGTCGATCTGAGCAGCATCCGCACCCATCTTGCCGGTTTCTACAGCCACACAGGCCGCCCGTCGGTCGATCCCGAACTGCTGATCCGGATGCTGCTCGTTGGCTATTGCTTCGGCATCCGGTCGGAACGGCGGCTGTGCGAAGAGGTGCATCTGAACCTCGCGTATCGCTGGTTTTGCCGCCTCGATCTGAGCGACCGGGTCCCGGATCATTCGACGTTTTCCAAGAACCGGCACGGGCGCTTCCGCGAGAGCGAACTTCTGCGACACCTGTTCGAGACGACCGTCGCGCGTTGCATCGCCGAAGGGCTGGTCAGTGGACAACGCATGGCCATCGATGCCAGCCTGATCGAGGCGGATGCCAACAAGCAGAACTCTACGCCGAAGGACGACTGGGACGCGGCGCGGATCGACCCGGCTGATGCGCCCCGTGCGGTTCGCGAGTATCTCGACACGCTGGATGAAGCCGCCTTCGGGGCCGCCAGCGAGGTGCAGCCAAAGTTCACCTCGCATTCAGACCCGGCCAGCCAATGGACGGCGGCGCGTAAAGGTCCAGCATTCTTCAGTTATTCCGACAATTACCTGATCGACACGGATCATGGTGTCATTGTCGATGTGGAAGCCACGAGGTCGATCCGGCAGGCCGAGGTCGGCTCGACGAAGACCATGCTGAAACGGGTAAAGGAGAAGTTCGACCTGCATCCCGAGCGCCTGATCGCGGACACGGCCTATGGCACCGGGCCGATGCTGGGCTGGCTGGTCGACCGCAAGATCGCGCCCCACATCCCGGTCATAGACAAGTCCGGGCGCACCGACGGAACCTGGACGCGGGCGGACTTCGAATGGGATGCCGAGAACGACCAATACATCTGCCCCGAGGGCCATGAGCTGAAGCAGTTCCGCCGGAACTATTCCGACCCGAACCGGGGGCCGACAGGCAAGGGCGTCGCCAAATACCGTGGCCTGAAGCTCACCTGCCAAGCCTGCCCCTCGAAGTCACGCTGCTGCCCGAACATGGACTTCCGGTCCATCACCCGCGAGGAACATGAAGATGCCCGCCAAGCCGCCCGAGACATTGCGAAGACCCGCCAATACGACATCTCGATGAAGCTCCGAAAAAAGGTCGAGATGCTATTTGCCCACCTCAAACGCATCCTTGGCCTGGGCCGACTGCGATTACGTGGTCCATGCGGTGCAAATGACGAATTCCTCCTCGCCGCCACCGCCCAGAACCTCCGGAAACTGGCCAAGATCTTTCCGGCACCGCAGCAAACGCGCAAAGCCTGACAGGAAAGGCGCGCGCGCCCGGTTTGGATCGGCTATTTCTGCGCTCGCAAACTTTAGTTTTTCCACAGAATCGGCGGAAAGCGGACATTCACTGCGAGTGCGAAAGCATACTGTCTGAGACATGATTGCGACAATTATTGTCTCAGCGTCAGCGCCACGAAAGCATCGTTTGAGCCCTAATTGCAGAATGATACACGATGCGCCCGGGTCGATAACCGGCGTCGTTATGCTGGCGTGCGCATAATCTCACGGATCAGATCATTTGTTTCTGATCTCGTCGTTTGGTGCCGATATCGAACGGCCAAAACAGTTCGTGTTATTTCAAGGCCATCGATGGGTTTCGACACCAGGCCCATGTCTGATGGAATAGCGGTGGCTGGTAGGATCACCGCACCCGAACCCTGCCGGGCAAGTTCGATTAACCAATCCACGCGATTTGACCGATAGGCCGCGTAGAGGTCGTAACCTTGATCTGCGCAGGTTCCATGTAAAGTATCCCGCATTTCGCAATTCAGTCTGTCAAGCATGTCAGTTTGAGCAAGCGTCGAAAGAGAAATTGTATTTAGTTCAGACAATGGATGCGACTTTGACACCACGACCTTGTAGTCCTCTTCATAGAGAATGTCTATACGATAGAGGTCTTCACTGACCTTGTCCGCGGTGACGACAACGTCAAAGTCACCATCTCGCAACCCGGAAAGAAGCTCGTGGGATGACGCAACGATCAATTCGATTTCGGCTTGCGGCACGCGCTTGCGCATACGCTCCATAGCTGCCGAAATTCTGCTGTGGCCAATCGTTTCGCCGACACCGACAGTGATAGGAACTCGCTCCAACCGCATATGACGGACTGCCTCGGCCTTCGCCTGTCGCGTCTCGTCGTATATTTTCTGCAATCTTGGCTGCACGAGTTTTCCCAGCGCGGTCAGCCTGCAGCCTGCACGGTCTCTGACAAACAGGTCACCTCCAAGTTCGTCTTCAAGTTTCTTGACCGCAGTCGTCAAGGAAGGTTGGGAGACATTGGAGGCACTGGCCGCGTGGGTGAAGTTTCGGTGCTCGCAGACAGCGAGAAAGTATCTGATCTGGTTCATTTCCATCGCCGCATTCTCCGTCACATCTCCGGCCGCGCCATCAAAACAAGTTCGATAGTCCATGTCTATCAAAGAATAGCATTTCGGAATTGGAGTCCACCGCATCCGGCATGGGACAAGAGTGCATCGAAACCAAACACGATGCACTTCAAAGCAGGGGCCGACCATGAAATCGCAAATTCTTCAGACACTCGCCGCACTGGCTCTGATCGCAACTTCTGCAACTGCACAGGACAATCCAATGGAAAATCATACCGCCAGCTACATCGCCATGCCCGCCGCCGAAGGCCAGTCCGAAGCTTTCGCGGAGTTTCTGGCGGGTGCCGCACCTATCGTGCGGGACACAGAGCCGGGCACCGTCCTTTGGTTTGCTCTGCAAGCCAACGATACGCTCGCAATCTTTGACATCTTTGCAGATGAAGAGGCACGGAACGCTCACTTCTCAGGAGCGGTTGCTGCGGCTTTGAACCAAAACTCCGACACACTGGTCGACGGAGGATGGGACGAAGGTGTTGTCGCGAATATCAACAACTCCGATGTCCTGTCGGTCAAGGCGCCGGTTGATCTCACCACGGCAACGACCGCAACTTACATCAAGCTTGAAGCTGCGCCGGGGAAAGGCCGCGAATTGGCAGCCTTGCTGACCGCCGCCGGCCCCATCGTCGCAGATACCGAACCCATGACATTGTTCTGGGCGGCGCTGCAAATTGACGAGAACAACTTTGCCATCTTCGACATCTTTGCCGACGATGCTGGCCGCGAAGCGCATTTTGCCGGACAGGTCGCCGGGCTACTGAATGAAAGGGCTTCGGAATTGGTCTCGGGCGGATGGGACGATGGTGTGGTGGCAAACGTCCGCAATTTCGACATCCTTGCTGCCAAGTAATCTCGAGCTGCGTTAACAAAGAAGTGCCCGGTGCAACCCATCGGGCACTTTGCTATTTGAGTTGAGAGTAAAGCCAAGTCGGTCGATTAACCGCAGCGAAATGGCATTTTATCCCAGTCTGCTGATGCTTACCCATTGAAAATTCTGCCGCCTATGCAAATGACCGTTCTAGTGCAGCTGCGCTCCAGCGCCGGACAGCTCGCCGAGCGGCAGCTATGGGCCGACAACGTAGGGTGTACTGCTTCAGTCCAAATCGACACCGCCGAGGCGCGGCACATGGACATGCGTCCGGACAAGGGATGCAGCGACAGCGCCCGCGATGGCGCCGAAGAGATGCGCCTCCCACGAGACGCCGGGTTGGCCCGGAAGAACGCCCCAGAGAATGGAGCTATAGAGGACACCGACCAGTAGTGCCGCGCCCAGCGTGATCGGGGAGCGATCCACGAAGCCGCGCGCGACGAGGAAGCCAAACCAGCCGAAGACCAACCCTGACGCACCGATATGGATGGCGGAGCTTCCGAACAGCCAGACGAGTCCGCCGCCGAGGCCGATCACCACGGCGTTCACCGGCAGCAAGGCTCGCGTGGTCGTGGCAACCAGCAGCCCACCCATCACCAGGAGAGGCGGCGTATTGGCCATCAGATGCGCGAAGCTTCCGTGCATCAGCGGCATGGCGACAACGCCATCCAAACCATCGAGCTGCCTGGGGATCAGGCCGAAGGCCGGGTTCAAACCGTAGCCGGTGATCCAATTGACGACCTGAACCGCCCAGAGCAGCGCGACAAAAGCGGCAAGCGTTGCGGCGCGCCGCAAGAAAGCGCGCATGTGATCCCGTTTCATCATGTTCGCGACAGTAGACGTCCCCACAGCGCCTTCAACAGCTTTCGCGCGCTGCACAGGGTGCCCCTTCCGAGAAAGGGGGTTTGAGGCGGCCAACCTCGGTACGGCTCAAGCCAGGAGAATCGCTTCGATCTTACACAGTGTTCCCAGGCCGCAGCGGCATGATTTCACGCTCGGGGCGCTTCAGGGCTTCGGCGTATTTGCGGGCATTGTCATCGATCGTGCTGTGCCACAGCTTCGAGACAAACGCCCGAGCGTCTTGGACCGTCATATCGTTCAGCGATGAGGACAACGCCATGAAGAGCTCATCCTCGCTGATCGCGGCGGCGCTATGCATGGCGTCCGCGTAAAATGAAGGGTCGTTCAGGACCTGTTGGCTTAGCGGCATCAGCGCGAGGTTCTCTTCCGGGATCGCCATGAAGATCGTGTCCTGCAGGTCGGTCAGATACCCACGCCGCGAGGTGGACACCGACTTTCCTGCTGCCTTGGCGTCCAGATAGGCCTGCCTTGTCCTGTCGAGCTTCGCCCTTGCATGGGTCATGATGACTTCACGCTTTCGGGCGGGTAGCGAAAATCCAGTGCAGCGCTCGATATGAGCAAGGAGTTCTGCAACCTCTGCCTCAACATCAAAGCTCTCGAACCATGGAACCGTCCCTGATCTAGCCGCCACGCGCTCGCCCTCGATATTGCGTTAATATATTATTGTATCGCATTTGCACCTGATCGCAAGCGGGTGGCGTCCTTCACGCAAACGGACATGGAAAAAGGGGAACCGTGATCCCACGGCTCCCCTTTCGGTTCAGATCGTCTCACCTCGCGCGCTGATTAGGCGACTAAGGAGAGCCCCGCGCCTGCGTCGTGCGGCTGCTCACCGCTGTCGATGAACGGGATGATCGAGAAGGTCTGCCCGCCGCGCTGTTCTTCGTTCTGCACGGCGTTGACGCGCAGATCGCCATCGGGCGTGTTGATCAGCAGCGACAGGTAGTCATTGCCCGTGCGGCTGCTTTTCGCCATCCACGCCGAGCCGACGCGGATCGGCGTGCCCCGGGGCGAGCTGACCTCGATCCGGTAATCGGCGTGGGTCTCCTCGGATTTGTAGCTGTTCTCAATCAGCATGAACTCCAGATCGAACATCATGTTGGCGATGTAGCCAGTGAAGGCGTTGTCAGCGTCCATGGCGGTGAGCTCGCCCGAGAGCGAGCCGGATTTCATCAGGCCGTTCGAGACCAGCGGGATGATCTCGAACGCGCCACTTTGGGCCGCGCGCGCCTCTTTCGTCTGCACCGCGTTGACCCGGAACGGGCCGAGGCCGACATCGATCTGCATCGAGATGTAGGGGTTGCCGCTGGTATTGCCGGTCTCGTTCCAGGCCGTGCCGATACGCACCTTGCGGCCTGATTTGTTGACTGCCGTCACGTCAAAATCCGGGCTGCGTTCGGACATCTTGGCCCGCGCTTCCAACTGGATGGCGATGTCAAAGCGCGTCGAGTGGATCATGCCGGTGTACTGAGCGGCTGCGGTCTCGACATTGCGGGTGAGGGTTCCTGCGAACATGGGATGGTTCCTTTTGGATTGGCCGGTGTCTGACGTCCTTGCCAGCGCATCCGGGATTGCTTTCTCGACCCCTTGAGGGATCACAAATCAGAAAGCCTGCTTTCCTTTCAGCCCCGCCCACGGGTCAGAGCTGCCGTCCGAGTGGGAAGGCCCCCGCGCCTCCGGGTGCTACACCCCTCCCCTGCCCGTCTGGTCTTGATTGGCTGTCCGGATTTTCTGCGCCGATCCTCCAATCACGCGATGAAGAACTCCGCCCTTTTCCGTTCAACCCGTGCCCGCCCCGGTCGGTCAGACCGATGCAGCTACCATTCGGCACATAGGTGATGAGGTACTGACCGAGCCGGTCCTTGTGGACAACGTAGCCGGCATTGGCCCAATGCACGGTCTGGCAGGCATCGACGGCGGCCTTGATTTCATCGAGTGTCATGCGAACCTCCTTACGAAGAATGGTGGGTAAACGACGCAAGAAGCCCGATCTTCCGACCGGGCTTCCATGCAGCATTCGTTTGGCAAACGACCGAGAGCTGTCAAGCACCTTGCATGGCTTGCGTCGCGCGCGCCGCCATCCAATCCTTCAGGCCGAGAAGCGTTCTTCCGGCGGCGACCTCGGAGGCCCAGGCAACCCTTGGGTCGCCGCAGGGCTCATCGCCGGAATGCCGGTCGATGTGGCCATTGGCCATCCATGGCTCGGGCTGAATCCGTCGCAGCCAGTCCGCCATGCTCGGGATCCGGCCCTGGCAGTCTTCGCGGACATGCTGCTCGCCGATCCAGCGCACGGGAATGTCCCGACCTGCGCTATTGGTCAGGGTCAGGCCGAAGACACGTTCGGCCTCGAACAAACCTTGAGCGTGGTGGCGCATGGCTCGGTGCGTGAAGAGTGCGAGATGCTCTTTCGAGGCGTCAAACCAGTCGTGGACGGCTTGATAGTCGGACGGCACCCCGCCGAATTTCCGGGCAGAGCTTTCAGCATGATGAAGCGGACGGGCCATCTCAAAGACCCTCGACATAGCTGTGCGAGCATTCAACGTAGCGGTCCGCGTGATCGAGGATAATGCTGTCTAGTGCTATGTCCCAGGTCAGCGTGCCGTAGCCGCCCTCGTTGTTTTCGAACCCCGGGTGATGGTGATAGGCGAGCGACCAGGCGAAGTCGCCAACCTCTGTGGCAAGCGCCTCCGGCAGTTGGACCTCTGCGGGCTGCACCGTCACATCCTCGACATTGCCGGAGTCGCCATAGCCTTCGTATTCGGCAGTGACCTCGCTGATGCCAAGCGCACGTAGTTGCGCGAGCAGCTCCGTTCGGGATGCCTTCAATGTGGTTTCGCGCTCTGCACGCCACTGAGCCGCCATTGCGGCATAGTCGATCTGGGGATTGGTCATGGGTCTGTCCTCTTGTCTGAATTTGGGGGGCCGGGCGTGGCATTGGTCTGCCCGCGCCCGGAAAGCGCAGCCCGGGCAAACCCCGATCCGCGACGCCCGACCGAAAGCCCGCTTTGACTTTTCAGGCGGCTTGTTCTGACGTCATGGTGGCTTCCTGCCCCACGATCCGGGCCAGAATGCTTCCCGTGTCGATCCCGTCCCCATGCGGCAGGAACACCCGCAGCTGGAAGGCGATGATCTCGGTGAAGCAGCCGAGCTCCTTGAGGCCGTCGATCATGCCCTTGTCCGCGCCGCCCAGCTCGAGGCGCATCTCGCCTGCGACACGACGACGGGTCAGAGTCAGACCCCGGCCCAGATCGACCGGCGCGGTGGTGCCGAGGGCGGCGGTCAGCATCTCCTGCGGTGTTTGTGGATTGGAGACGAGGAAGCGGGCGCGCAGCGCGGCCGCCCCTTCCTCGCTCAGCGTGCGCCCGATCATCGGCGTCGCCCCGTCCGGCGTGACACGGTAGATGCGCTCATTGGTGGTCGGGATGTCCTTCCAGATCGGCAGCAGCAGCCCGGTCAACAGGTAGAGCTTGGTCGTGGTGGTTTTTGGCAGGGATGCGGCCTCGGCATCCCAAAGCCTTGCAAACTCGGGCCTTCCGATGTCTTCCCAGGCCGAGGACTCGAACCGTGCCTCTTCGAGATAGTTCGACCCGTTTGGACGCACCGCCTTGCGCATCAGCGTGACGATGTCCTCGTCATACATCTGCATAGGGCGCGCCGAGATGAGCGCCGCGCGGCCGGAGGCGCGATTCACCATCGGTAGCTTGTCGGGGTTGCGCGATATGGCCTCTTCGGCCCCAAGGACGTGGACCGGGTCGGTGACCTCCAGCCCGATGATCCGCGTCACGGCGCCGGATTTCGGGCAGGTCCAGAGATCTTCCGTGGAGACCTGTTCTATCTTGTCGCCGCGTAGGGTTTCCACGCCGAGATCGAGCGTGCCCGCCGCGCGCGCACGTTCCGTCTGATCAGCAATCCGGCGCATGAACTCGGCAAAGAGTGCGTTCTGCATGTGGATGGGCAGGGCAAGCACCCGGTTGAGAAACCGCTGGATCGGGGGAAGCTCCTCAAGGAGCACCCCATCCTTGTCGATCAGCCGCAGGGCTGTCCAGTCGGTGAAGCTCTCGTAGCTCATCGCTTCAGCGCGCCCGGCGGCAAGATCGGCGAAATACCCGCGCAGGGCGGCCCGTGCGATCGGGCTTTCGAGATTGTCCTCCTCGCGGAACATGCCCTGCGAGCCGGTCTCACGCTGACCCTTGGTCAAGGCCCCCAGCTGGTCGAGGCGTTTGGCAATCGTCGAGGTGAAACGCTTTTCGCCATGCACATCCGAGGTGCAGACCCGGAAGAAGGGCGCGCTGACCTGAGCCGAGCGATGCGTGCGGCCGAGCCCCTGGATGGCCGCATCCGCGCGCCAGCCGGGCTCCAGAAGATAGTGCCGCCGCCGTTTCTGGTTCTTCGCCGTTTGCGCCGCATGGTAGGATCGGCCCGTCCCGCCCGCATCGGAGAAGATCAGGATATCCTTCTCACCATCCATAAAGGCTTGGGTCTCGGAGGAATTGCTGCTGGGGCTGCGCTTTTCGATGAAGAGATGACCATCCGCGGCCTTGAGGGGCCGGTTGGACCGCCCCGTGACCTCGGCGACAGCCTCGTAGCCAAAAGCCCAGAGGATCTGATCGAGCGCCGAGGGGATCGGGGCGAGCGTCATCAACTCCATCATGGCCGCATCGCGCAGGGCGAGCGCCTCGCGCGAGACAACGAGCGCGCCGGTCTCATCCCGCAAGGGTTCCGCCACCATGTTGCCGTCAATCTCCACGAGCTTTTGCGCATGAATCGGGAAGGCCTGTTCGAGGTATCCCAGGACGTAGTCGCGCGGCGTTAGCGCGCCCTCGACCAGCTCGTCCTCCGGGTTCATCGTCTCAAGCCGACGTTTCAGCAGGCTTTCGCCTGTAGAGACCACCTGAATGACGCAAGCCTTGCCCGCCGCCAGATCGTCCGCGATGGCGCGGATGATGGTCGGGGCCTTCATGCCCATCAGGAGATGGTTGAAGAAGCGCTGCTTCGTGCTCTCGAAGCGGGACTTGGCCGAGGCGCGTGCGGCCGACGCATTAGTTTCCCCCGAGGCGTCGTTGACGCCGGTCGCAGTCAGCGCCGCTTCGAGATTGTGGTGGATCGTCCGAAACGCACCCGCATAGGCGTCGTAGATTTCGATCTGGGCCGGGGTGAGCGCGTGTTCGAGCACGTCATACTCCACGCCGTCGAAGCTGAGGGCGCGGGCCGTATAGAGCCCAAGCGTCTTGAGATCACGGGCAACCACCTCCATGGCCGCGACACCGCCGGCTTCCATCGCAGAAACGAAGCTCTCACGGCTTGGGAAGGGGTATTCGGGGCCCTGCCCCCAGAGCCCCAGCCGCGCGGCATAGGCCAGGTTGTGCACGCTCGTGGCACCCGTGGCCGAGATGTAGAAGACGCGAGCGCGGGGTGCTGCCAGTTGCAGCCGCAGGCCAGCAAGGCCCTGCTGCGAGGGTTTGACCCCCCTGCCCTGCTCGGACCCTGCCGCGTTCTGCATGGCATGGGCCTCATCAAAGGCCAGTACGCCTTCAAAGTCTTCGCCCATCCAGTCGAGGATCTGGCTCAGTCGCGTGGTGCCGCATTTGCCCGCGGACCGCAGCGTGGCGTAGGTGACGAAGAGGATACCGTCACCCATAGGGACGGGCTGGTCCGGTTTCCATTTGGAGAGCGGCTGAATGTCGGCAGGCGAGCCGCCGAGATCGGTCCAGTCGCGGATGGCGTCCTCGATGAGCGTGGCGGATTTGGAGACCCAGATCGCCTTTCTGCGCCCGGCCAGCCAGTTCACGAGAATGAGCCCCGCGCATTCGCGCCCCTTGCCGCAACCGGTGCCGTCGCCGAGGAAATAGCCAAGGCGATAGGCACGTGCATCCGGGTCATCATCGGCGCGCGTCAGCTTGGTCTGGTCGTCATCGATCGCGAACCGACCCGGCAGGTCGCGCCCATGGGCGTCATGCGCCATGATGATGGTTTCCAGCTGCGCCTCGGAGAGATGCCCCTCCTCGATCAGCTTGGCAGGCAGGCGCAATTCCGCACTGGCCGCGCCTGAGGGCACCGGCGGCGCGACAGAGGCCATGGCGATGCTCTCGACCAGCGGCGTGGGATGTTTCTGCGCACCCGCGATCTCGATCCGTTGCGGGCGGTAGCGCGCATAGATGTCCGAGACAGGCGTGTTGTCGCGCGGGACATCGAAGCTTGTGAAGCTGAGTGGGATGGCAGCATTGGCGCGGGGTTTGGAGGGGACGACAGGCGCACCGGTGGTCTTGCGTGGGGCAGCTACTGGACGAACCGGCCGCCCGTGATGGATCGCTTCTGCCCGTTGAGCGGGGCGCATCTCGGGCCGGATTGCGGCCACGGCAACGACATATGCCAAGGCTTCATTCAGATCCCGCACAGGGACGCGGATCATTTCGCCGTCCTCCTGCACCTTGTCGAAGACCATCAGCTGGGTTTCGACAGAGGTACCGAGCTTGCGGTAGACCTGCCCCGGCATCGTCAACGCCAAGCGCGGCGTCAGGAGACCGCAGGCGCGTGACCAATGCGCGGCATCGCGTTCGGGCGTGAATCCCGGCGGCATGATCGCCACAAGCCGCCCGCCGGGTGCCAGACGCTTTGCAGCCGCGATGAGATGCTTGGCGGCGATGTGCTTGTCTCGGGAGCGATCGACCGAGGAGGCGAAGGGCGGGTTCATCACCACGACGTCGGGTAGAACCGGCGTCTGCAGCAGGTCATCGATATGCTCGCCGTCATGGCCTGTGACCTCGCCGCCGAAAACCGCGCGCAGGAGGCGCTGGCGAAAGGGGTCGATCTCGTTGAGCAAAAGCATGGCACCGGCCCGGGCGGCGAAAGCGGCCAGTGCACCGGTGCCCGCCGACGGCTCCAGCACGGTCTCGCTCTTGCGGATCGCCGCGGCCCGCACCGCCATGGTCGCGAATGCCAGCGGTGTGGAAAACTGCTGCAGCCGGATCTGCTGCTCTGACCGGCGCGTTTCCGTCAGAAGCCGTGAGGCAAGCAGCTTTGCGGCGGCGATGTCACCTTCGGCGCCGTCCCCACGCAGCAGCACCTGGATAGCCGCAGCCTGCATCATGTCATAGGCTATGTGCCAGTCCCAGGCACCGCCGGCATCGCTGCCATGAAACGTCTCGCGCATGATGCGCGCCAGCGCTGAGCTGCGCAGCGGATGGAGGTCGATCTCCGTGCCGATCTGCTCGAGGGCAGAGGCGAGGTCAGGGTGGGAGATCGAGAGAGCCGGATTTGCCGGTTTGGGCTTGGTCATGGGGATTTTCCTTTGGATCAGGGTCTGAGTTCCAAAGGACAAAAAGCCCCCTTTCGCTTTTCAGGGTGACGGGGGTCAGACCGCGCTGACCTCCAAGGCTTGGTCAGGACTTGGGTTCGACCTGCCGCTTCGCATCAATCAATGCCTGTGCGGCCTGCATAACCTGAACCTGAGATGTTCCCGAGCGTGCATCCTCCAGCGCGGCCTGTACCTGCGCGCAAAACCAGGCGTCATACGAATTGACATCAGCCGCCACGGAAATGCTCCTCGAGCCCGATATCCAGCAGCTTGCCGAGGTCATCGGGCATGTCTGCAACGTGCACAGCAATTGGGAAACGGTGCCCCGTCAGGTCAGGCGCGCATTGCTCCTCTAGCCCGAGGTGCTGCCTATCCTTTTCCGCCTCAATCATTGTGCTTTCTCCGACCGTATTATCAGCCGATGCTACATCTTCCAGCGGGGCGTCGTAAACGATAATGCCAAAGGGTCACAGCAAGCTGGCCCACTTACCGATCGGGCACCGCTTCAAGGGAAGTTTCGAACCGCTTGCCCGCCGCTGCAGCTTCTTTCAAGAGCGCGTCGAAATTGTCAGGTGGATTGCCATCTTCCAACATCCCTTTGAACGTCGCATAGGCATCCGTCTTGCTGCCGTAGGCGCGCAGGGTCTTGTCGTCGTTCACCCAAGCCACCACGATGACCTTCGCATCGCTGTTGAACCGATAGAACAGCCGATACTGCTGGAAGAATTTCGCCCGGAACCAGTGCTTGCGGTGATCGCCGAGTGTGCCGCCTTGCCGGAAGGCGGCGGCACCCGGATCTGTCGGTATGGCCTCGGTAACCAGCTTGAAGATGGCGGCCAGCCGTTTCGTCGGGTTTTTCTTGCGCCAGGTCTTGGGATCGCGAGCCTTACGCGCCTCGACCTCCTCGACCAGCCCTTCGAGCTGGTCCAGAAAGAGTGGGTGCGCATAAATCGACCATCCATTCACGACAAGGGGCGCTTGGGCGGGCACGCTATCGCCGCTCATTCATCCTCGAGCGATAGCGGCGCATCCAGATCGACATCAACGTCTCCGACCAGTGCTGCAAGACGGTCATGCAAAGCCCCATCGAACGCCCGAATGCGGTCCGGATGCGCCTTGATATCGGCCTCGACAAAATCGAGAAAGGCTCCGAGCACGGGATCTTCCTCGTCGCTGCGCACGGGCTCGATATAGACCCTGCCACTCGGCTCGGTGCAGTAACGAATCTGGTCGCCCTTGCCCAGCTTGAGCTGTTTGCGCACACCCGCCGGCACGGTCGTCTGATACCGATCCGTGAGTTTCGAGACATCTTGTGCGAGGGCTGTCATGGCAGTCTCCTGAAGAAAAGGGTCTTTGCTGCCCGCGATAGGTAATGCATTTGCATTGCCTTGTCAAGACAAGCCGCAGCATCTGCTGTCGCCGGGCAGGTCGATGAACCGTCCGGCGCAGGACCTAATTTCGCCCCGCCAGGAACTCCGCCAGCACCGGGCTAGCCGCACCTTTCGCGGAGCTGAGCAGCTCCGAGCCCGCAAGCGAGGCCTTCGACAGGCGTACGAGCCCACCAGTTTTCTCGATGCGGTAGCAGCGGCGCTTTTGCCGCCCGCGCCTGTAGTGGGTCGCGGTGACAATCTGGCAGGTACTGCCATCGGTGAGCGTCACAGGTGCTGCGAGCTTGATCTTGTCGCCTTCCTCGTAGTCCGGGATCGCAGCCCAGTCCTGGCAGCGCTGGCGCCAGGCATGAGCATAGCTGTCTGGGTCTTTC
>Ga0208794_1000996_pt1 | contig 14353 bp, 25 predicted proteins | sample 32_taG_FD_184106 | JGI IMG/M metagenome (GOLD analysis project Ga0208794, IMG submission 184106) | Marine viral communities from the Gulf of Mexico - 32_GoM_OMZ_CsCl metaG (SPAdes) (version 2) | ecosystem: Environmental > Aquatic > Marine > Oceanic | place: Atlantic Ocean: Gulf of Mexico... | reverse complement strand
CCTTGAGTATCAGAAAGGAAATAATGAGACAAGCAACTCCAGTAATGGCAACCGCCAAGGATCAGATAAACGAAATGTTGAACAGTTTGGGTTTAACAGTTCAGGAAATCTCGGAGAACGACAGCGTGAAAATGGTTAAACAGGAAACAGAGAAGGGAATTAGCTCTATATTCTCCTTCTTCCGGGACACGCTAATGGGAGTATTGATGGCAGTTTTGGTGTCAATTTACCTAATCGCTATTATGCCTAGCCTGAATGTATATCGAGCCTACTCCGCTAGGAAGAAAGGCGGTATCCTGAAACACAAAATCAATCTTTGATAAACCATATAGGAGTGTCAGGCGTTAGCTTGGCACTCTTATATTTTTTTTGGTGGTCGAGCAAGGACCGTAAGGATTTTTATGGCAAAAGAAATGAACGCTATTGGAATAGACCCAGAAGCTTATACAACAGCTTTACTTACCAAGATAGAGAAATTGGTAGGTTTGGAGAAAGCAATGGTTGAGATGTTTGATCACAATATTGATCATCATGCAGTAATCGTTGTTCAAAATGATGCTTTTAACACAAAAGCAGAAATTGAAGCAATGTTAGAAGAAGTAAAGGAAAGATTGATAATTTTAAAAAATCAGAAGCCATGTACTCATGGTGATGATCCTTATAATCCAGTTGTTTGAATAAGAGGGAAATGGTGGTCAGGCCAGATCACCATAGGGATGTACCGATAATACCCACTTATTAACGAGGGGTATTCGGGCTAGATTAGGGGTTGTACCCAGCCTAACGGGGCCGAAATCCCGTCCTATTGGTAACAGTAGGAGGGCAAACCATCGACAGGTGGAATCTAGGCTAGAGCAGACGACTACGTTAATTGCTCTTTGGAGGTAATAAGTCGAATCCTTCCATCCCAACCCTCTTTTCAAGAAAGAAAAGTATGAATTGCAAAGTATGTAACAAGGCTCCCGAATGGGATGCTTTAGATGGTAACTATTGCTCGCTTACTTGTATGGCAGATGAGGCTACAGCAAGTTATGAGGCGAGTGTACTCAACGCATGGAATATCGTACATGATCACATTCGAACTTCAATGGATGGAGTACAATCTCAAATTAGGAATGAAATCGTTAGAGGAAATAAAAGTCCTAGAAGCGATCAGGACTAATGGGATTGAAATTAGTGAAATGGAATTTGATACAGTCAAAGAGACTGTGGAAAGGACTTACAGACTATTTAAGGAAATCGTTGATTTGTTCATTTATGAGTTAGAGAAACAACAGGGCAAAGACCCTAAACAATTATCATTTTTAAAGGACGACAATGGCAACATTGATTTGTAAAGACAGAGTTACGATGAGTGACTTACAACAGATGAGTACACCTCCAGCAACGTCTACTCATTTCCCTATTCCTCATCATGAAGCACTAGGCGAAGTTATAGATCAAATGGGATCTATGAACTTTGAATTAAAAGGTGAACCTCAAATCGGTATATCTCATGAAGGTAATCGTTGTTATTGGCTGATGGAAGTTGCTAATGACACTTTAGCCAGAGATTGGGCAACGATCATTGGTGGCAGAAACAGTCACGACAAAAGCTTCAGTTTCAGGCTTCTAGGTGGTTTTAACGTGTTCATTTGTGAAAATACGCAGGCTACAGGTGAGGTTTCAGTCACGTTGAAGCACACAAAAAACATTGTTGGCAACCTAAAGCCAAGAGTGACCAAAGCACTTAATGCAATCACGCATCAAAACTTAGTACAAACGGAGCGTATTGATGCTTATAAGAAGTATTTACTTCCTGATGAAGAATATACGAATTTCCCGGTCAAAGATGATCAGGGCAATATTAAGGCAATCAAACGTAGCTATGATAGTTCGCCTTATATCCATGATTTTGTTATCAGGAGCATGTATCAAGGGGTTATATCTCCTAGTTCAGTCAAACTCGTACTTGATGAATGGCGACAGCCAAGATACGAAGAATTCTCAGGAAGGAACGTATGGTCATTAAGTAATGCCTATACTGAAGCATTCAAGAAATACAGTAATCCTGAACAGTTATTCTCTAGAGGAATTAAACTTACGACTATGATGGATAAATTAGCCGGGTACGAAGCACCTCCAATGCCTCAAAGTGATGAAGAAATGGAGGTTGCATGAGACAAGAGTACGTAATTCTTGACTCTATGGAGCAAAGCATCATTTACCATGCTTTGAAAGAGTCCAATTTGATGGAAAAATTGGCTAACAAAATCCTACACGGTACTTCAATACCCGAAGATCATGTCGTGGAGGTATTGCCCGAGCATAAAGGTCCAGAAGTCAACAAGGCATCCGATAAGCCATTTTAGCATATAATTCTCCGTTGAGGTGGTTGACATTACTTGCTAGGTATTATAACATTACTTAGTGTTTTGTCAACCCCTTAAACGAGAATATTATGGAACGACATTTCAAAACTCTACGTGAAGAATGCAAATTCTTTGGCGTAAGAATGCAATCAATTAGTGATCAACTCAAAATGACTCAGCCCTATGTTTCCCAAGTTTTGGCAGGTAAAAGGCAGAACTCGGCAATCGTAGGACTATGTATGGAACTACTGAAGAAACGCAAACACGAATTGAAAGAAAAACTATGCCATGACAACATTCGCACCACATGATACTGAAACCAGATCAATAGGTATTGGTACATCCGATGCATCCTCCCTAATGGGTGAAGGTTATAGAACCACATTCCAGTTATGGGAGGAAAAGACTAATCAAGTAGAGAAATCAGACGAATTCATTGAGAGAGCATTTTGGGGTACAGAATTAGAAGAAACGATTCTAAGAAACATCCCCAAATTGATGGAACAGCGTGGATTCCAGTTTGAAGACCATAAAATCAGAAAAGATGGCAAGACTTACTGGAACAAAGACATCCTCATTGACAATAAGCCATTCATCTATGGTCATTTAGACGGACGAATCGGCTTAGAAATCGCAGAAATCAAATTCCAATCAGGATTCTCCTATAAAGCATGGGAGGAATACTACGTTCCCAGATACTTCTATTGGCAAGGTATCTGTGCGTTAGCAGTAGTCCCTAATGCTCCATCTTGGAGAATTTACTCTTTGTGCAATGGTGAAGTCGTATGGAGAACTTTACATCGTGAAGAAGTTCAAGACGACATAGATAGATTTCTATCAAAAGCTGAAGAGTTTTGGCGTAAAAATGTCTTAGAAGGTATTAAACCTGAACCAGAAAGTGAGGATGATTTAATACGTGCGTATGAGAAAGATAATCTTAAAACAATGATTATGAAACCTCATATAAATGATAAACTAAGACAAGCAGAGCAGTTAAAGAATCAGGCAGATTTGATAATGGCTCGCTCTAAACGACTGAAATTTCAGGCTAAACTAGAATTAGGTGAAGCTGACGAAATTACAGACGAAAGTGGTAATGTTTTATATACGTTTAAGTATGTAAAGCCTAAGACAACTCTTGACTCTAAAAAAGTTAAAGAGTTGTATCCAGAAGTTTATGAGGAATGCACCAAAGTAGGTGAACCTTCTCGTAGACTTGTAAATAAACAAAAATCCGAACCAGAGTTTGAATTATGACAAAACAAGTAAGTGTAGCAGTACAACAACATGCAGGACAAATTGCTGACGTAATCAGTATGAAAGCAACTGTTCAGGATGTTCTTAAATCACAAATGCAGGAAGACGTACATTACGGCAAGATTCCGGGAACTGGTGACAAACCTACGTTGCTCAAAGCTGGTGCTGAAATGCTACGTATGGTGTTCAACATGAGTACCATCTGCGAAGCAACCGATGTTACTGTTGATACAGATGACAAAGGCCACAAGACCTACGAAATCTGTATGCATATCCTGAATAAAGAAGGAATCAAAGTCGCTACAGGTCTTGGTACTTGTTCAACACTAGAATCCAAGTATAAGTATCGTAGTCAACTGACTGATCGCAAAGTTCCCAGCGAATATTGGGAATCTAGAGACAAAGCATTGCTTGGTGGACCACAGTATTCGCCTAAGAAAGTCAAAGGTGCTTGGTTAATCTCAGAACGTGTCGAACATGACAATCCTGCTGACTACTACAATACAGTCAAAAAGATGGCTAAAAAACGTGCAATGGCAGATGGCATCTTGACTGCGACTTGTTCATCTGATTTATTTACTCAAGATCTTGAGGACTTGAATGCCAACTTCCAACAGTACGATGGTGTTCAAACTGAAGAAAAAAAAAGTCCAAAAATCATAGTAGACGAAGAATCGGAGGGGCGTTCGGAGGAGAACACGACTACCACTAGACCTTCACAACAGGTCAAGGAATGGGAACAGCAGGCAGAAGAATGGAACAACAGCTTAGATCAACAAGCAAATGATCCATTGCCAATCCCTGTAAGTCTCCATAATGGCATGGCTAACAACGAAGCAGTTCAAGCTATACTAGGAGATATGTACGAAAACAGACTCGATTGGTCAGAATTTGTTAAAAACTGGCCTAAAATCTCATCAGCTATGATGCAACTCAAAGAAGATTATCAGGATCTTCTTATTGGATACAAAGATGAGATTAAGGCTTATCACAAAGGCGAAAAAGGCATGTTATGAGTAGTTACGACCCATTTGCAGTAGTTCCCTCCCAGCATCCAGACGATAAAGAGTTAGTTCAGCGCAAAGAAGTTTTAGAAGCAATAGAAATGATACAAAATTATCTAGATGATTCTGAAATAGCTGGCAAAAAAACATTAGTTAATTTGCTAGATGATTTATATGAACAAATAGAAGAAGGTGACTATGGCGAGGGGTCGTGACAATCTACCATATAGGCAACGTCCTTTAACCTATCGAGGTATTGAATTTAACAGGTACAAAGGCAAAGACATAGGATTCAAGCCATCTCATGAAGAGATCGACCAAGCTGTTCAAGAATTCATAGCTAAAGGTGGATCTATTAAAAAAGAAGAGTATGGCGAGAATCCTGAGTTGTCTTTTGAAGAAAATCCTTTGTCACAAGACGAAATCCAAAACATTTTAGAAGAATGGAAAATATGAACATAAAAATGACATACGATTCCAAAAATGCACGTTATGACTATGAATGCGAATCATGCGGTAGAGAAATCACAGAAGAAGAATCTTATGATCCTAATTTTTATTGTGAAGAATGCGATATGTCATGCTTGGAGCAATTATGAAGGAATATGTATCAGAGGAAGAATGGGATGCAGTACATGACTTTTTCCAAGAAGAATACCGCAAAAAGCATCCAATTCGTTGGTGGATCGAGGAAATTCGATTTAAATTTGACAAGTTCACCGCAAAGTTCAGGAAACGTGATGACATCCCATTCTAATGGACTTAAAGCTGACCTAGAAAAGATTGCAGATGCCTTGGAAAAGAAAATGAGTCCTTACGCTAAAGGCAATCAGTATAAGTTGGCAAAGCTTTTGAATAGATATAGCATGAGCGACATTCTAGCTACTGCTAAATACGTTAATAATAAGTTTAAAGGAAGCAACTACTACGAGTGGTCTAGAAAGCCAAATGTATTTCTTCAGGACAGATTTGACGAGTTCTACGAGGAAATGATGCGTAGAACCCCTCAATTTTTAAAGGAAATAACCCGTAAATCCAATAAAGAATATGCGGAAAGCAGAAACGAACAACAAAGACTCTGACCCAATGGTGGTCTTAAGGAGGATCATTGATAAAGTTAAGAAAAACCCCCGTCCAAGAAAAGTTGATAGCTGGAAAGCTGGAACAAAAGAAGAAACTACGGATCGCCCTTTTGAAGAGTTTACTAAAGACGGACTCAGCTACGTCAGGTTCTTTGAATTGGAGCAAAGTGAACAGGAAAAGATTGATAAATACACCCAATACCTTGAAGAAGCAGGACTCTTTTCTCACAAGGATGTTACCTTGGATAATATTGATAATTATCTATTTTTAGAGAACCAGAAAGCAGATCCTTCAAGGCTTTATACTAAAATCAGGCAGAATAAGTCATTAGTTTTATCTGGACCTCCGGGAACAGGGAAAACGACTTTAGCCTGTGCTATTATTCGTAAGTGCTATGATCAAAATAAAACAATTGTGATCAAGCGTTGGTATCATTGGTTGGTAAAAATGCGGGGTGGAGCTTATCAAGACGATAAAATCCAAGACATGGAACAGTTTCTTCGCCCTGCTGTCAAAGCTGATATGCTTTTTATTGATGAGCTTGGGACTGATGCCAAGCAATCAGCTACAGCGTTTGAGCAGGAACAGCTAATGTATATAATCTCTGAAAGGCATGGTAACGGAAAACCTACAATCATCACTACCAACTTGACCAGAGAAGAAATCAATAATATATATAGTGAAGCTATATATCAAAGAATGGCAGATCAGAAAACAGGTTATTGGTTTGAATTTGACAATGAACAGAATCGAAGGAAGGTTATCAACTTTCCTAGATGAATAGCTTCTCACTAAGGTAGGAATTAGCTAACCCAAGAAGTCCTAGTGCAAAGGTGTCGCCTCTCTCTCCTTAGATAAAAGGATGCCTAACCGATAAGGGCGTTGTAAGGCTTTGGCTAATCGGCTTTACAACCGTGGTTTTCTAACATTTCCCACGCTCATAGCCCCAAGGTCGCTAGGACTTCACTCCTTGAACTACTTATTAGGATACTGTATGGTAATAGAACAAAGCAATGCAAAATGGGAACACGTAAATTCAGACAACACACAAAGAATATACGTGCAAAAACTGAAGGTCGATACAGGATACATATACCACATACAAAGGTTTACGACATCTACTGATATAAATGGACACACTAGAGACTACGCAGAATATGAGCAGTTCATACATGGAAGCGCAGATCATACCATTGGGCAAACCCAGAATGACTCAACGAGATCGATGGAAAAAGAGACCAGTGGTGTTGAGGTATCACGATTACGCAGATCGGCTAAGAAAAGAGGCCGATAAGCAGAACTTTTTGCTTGGACCAAAGCTTGAAATCCAATTCTGGATGCCAATGCCACAGTCATGGAGCAAGAAGAAGAGGTTAGAGCATCTGTTCAAGCCTCATAAGCAAAGGCCTGATTTAGACAATCTCATAAAAGCTGTTCAAGACATCCTACTGAAAGAAGATTCAGCAGTATGGTATGTCACAGCAACAAAAAGATGGTCTGAAAACGGCAAATTGGTAATTTTTAATCTTAAGTAAAGGTAAAGTATGTCAAGTATATACGTTGCAATTGGTTATGTCGGTAGTGACATTGATTCTGGTCAAACGAACAACGGCAATACGTTTGCTAATTGGTCTATGGCTATACGATCAAATCCTAAACAGGAAGAGCCTGATTGGTTCGACTTTGTTGCTTATAAGTCACTTGCTGACATTATCAGTAAGCACGTAAAGAAGGGCGACCTTCTTCACATAACTAGAGCTTATCCTCGTACTCGTAAGTGGACTGACAAAGATGGCAATCCACGAAAATCTACGGAGTTCATTGTCAATGATATAGAGCTTATGCCTAATAATAAGCGCAAGGATAGTAATCCTCCAACTAGATCAGCAGACAATACGGACATGCCCGAAGGTGATGACACGATGCCGTTTGATCTCTAGTTTCTCTGGGGGCAGAAATGCCCCTGTATCAATCAACGCTATAATCCTGAAAGGACAACTATGGCGAATCCAATCGTTATCAATAAACCAAATATCGAAACTGTATCATTCGATATTTTCGGTACACAACCCATGATACAGCACAAATGGTCTGAAAAAGCCAAGAAACAGATGCTTGATAAGCAGATGAAGAAGGCTACAAAAGGCCGTGAACCAAAAAATCCTGAACAAGATTTCTATGATTCACTATATCTTTGTTCAGATGGGAAACATCCTGATGGCCCATACGGCTTTCCTGCTGTTGGTTTTAAATCTTCTGCCGTTAGAGCTGCAAAGCAGGTCGAAGGCATGACAATGACTGATGCCAAAGCATGGTTCTATGTCATTCCAGATGATGGCGATCTTGTCCGTATTTATGGACCACCTCCTGTAATCCGGGAAGACATGGTTAAAATTCAGCAGACAACGGATATTAGATTCCGTGGTCAGTTCAATGAATGGCGTGTACGACTCAACGTAAGATACAACAAAGACCAGATTTCATCTGAACAGTTGTTGAATCTATTTGAACTTGCTGGGTTTTCATGTGGAGTTGGTGAATGGCGTATGGAACGTGGTGGCACGTTTGGTACATTCACTCTTATTGATCCTGCGACTGAATTAAAGAAAGTCGCTTAATAATAATCTGGGGCTATCGTTTGGCTCAATTGGCATAAGTAATCTTCCTAGGAGTAGATTAGTAGGGCGTGACCAACCATAGTCAAAAGCCGAAACGTGCTTAAAGGCAAACTTTGGCCCCATTTTTTGCCTTTTTAATATGGAATATGCTTGGAAAGAAGGTGTTAGATTCAAAACTAACGCTAATGATGCTGGTGTTTTACTTGAAGGTATACGTGATAGATTTGGTGAAGTAACGCCAGAATTGGTATTAAAGGAAGCACGACACAAAGATTCTGTTATCCATCAAGACTTCCAATGGGATGATGAAAAAGCAGCCACTCTATATAGATTAGATACTGCACGTAGAATCATCAGAAACCTTCGTGTTGTCTCAGAAGGTGAGGTTACAGACGAACCTGTATTTGTACACGTTACTGTAGGTGATCGTAAATATTATGAACGTACTGATCTTGCTGTAGATACTCCTGACATTTGGCAGAATGTGATGTCTGAAGAAAAAGCCAGATTAGAAGCCTGTAAAAAGCGTGTTAAATCGCTTGTAGCAGTAGAAACTAATGGTAGTCGTATTGAAATTACCAACAATGTTATTGCTGGTATTGACAGCACTTTAGATCACATGAACGTCTAAGGCTTGCTGGGTTTTGCTGTGCTATGGAAAGGTGTTATATGTTGAGTTGAGGCAGGCTAGGCAAGAACGGTTGTGGACAGTTGGGTTGAGTTGTGTTTCGGCAGGTGCGGAGAGGCGAGTTGTGTTGAAATGCGTTTAGGTCTGTTTGGCAGGTGGGTCGAGGTTAGGTGCTATTTGTAATGGTCAGTTCAGTTATGGCAGGCAAGGCGAGTTCCGTCACGATGGGACATGTTACGTTCAGATACGGCAAGCAAGTCAAGGATGGTAAATTACGTTGAGGTGAGTCCTGTTAAGGCAGGCAAGGCTTGAACATTGGGTCGAGGAGAGTTGCGTTGTGTTAAAGCTAGGTTTGGCAGGTGAGGCGAGAAAGGTTGGATGCAATATGATATGTTTTGGCAGGCAAGGTATTATCGGGTGTTATATGGCGATATGAGTTGGGTCAAGATGGGTTATGATTCGGCAGGTACGGAATGCTTATGCTGTGTCGAGGATAGGCAAGTTACGGCAGGCTAGGTCTGGTAGATAAGCTATGTCAAGGTATGGAGTGCTGGTTGATACAACTAGGTTAAGTTCTGGTGGGACGAGGCAAATCAGGATGTGTTAAGGAAAGTTGCGGTCTGGTAAGTTTCTATGAATAAAAAACTATGTTCTAAATGTTGGTCTGAAATTGATGATCTAGATGAAGAAGCTTCTTATCTCGGAATCACAAAAGAAACTCTTATTGCAATTCGTCAATACGAAGTAAAAAAGAGAAGAAAATATTACAGAGTAAAACCAAAGGTTCGTGGCAATAAATACGTTAAGCATTACAAACCAAGATGGGAGTAGAAGTTGGCTCCCTACCTATAGCAAGTTAGCTCAGCCTTGAATGAACTCACCAAGGTACAACTTCTACTCTTTAGACTTTATAATCGGGATCATCGTATCTTAAACTAGGCCAATTACTCGGTAAGTCCTGTGAAGTATTTGGCTTTTCCGTTCTTTTTGACCATCCGTAAAACCTCTTTACGATTGTCTCCAACGGAAGAATAAGACACATGAACCCAACCACTATTTGGCCCTTCAGGCTTTCCAGTAATCTTTGAAATACGATCAGGCGCATAGTTTTCAAGTATAAGCTGGTCAAAGTCCAAGTTGTCTCTAATCCATTCAGCTAGTTCTAGATTAGAAACCTCTTCGCTATATATCTCAATATCGGCCGCACTTTTCGTGGTCGAACAACAATGGGCTGAATTGCTTGACCCATTGACAAGATCATTCAAAGGTTTTGACCGAAAACAGCTATTGACTTTAGTTGGTCCAAACTTATCACGTACAGGCTGAAGAACAGCTAAGACAAGTGCTGTAATACGTGCTACAGCGTTTGTGTCTAAGTGTTCTTCCTGATCAATGCCTGCATGTAATGCGGTAGGAGAATAGACTAACTCTTGCAGACTAAAGTTCTGACTGATCTGCATAGCAATTAGATCATCCTCCTTTGATAAGATCCATGACGGATTTATGACTATGACTATTGTCACCATCCACAGCACTATCGAGTGCTTCTCGTACTTCTTTAGGAAGTTTATCAAGATGTGGTTCTAGGTGTTCGACTGCTAACGATTGTGCTTTGTCTGCAACAATATCTTTCAGCATGTTAGCCACGAATGGCAGGACGAGGTTAAGCATATCTTTCCTTTCAGAGAGTTGGGGTTTAAAAAATTCATAAAGCCAATCAAGTATTTTTTTTATCATCGTCATTGTGTGGTGGAATTTCGTGTTTCTCAGGTTCCTGTGCTAAATCCCCACCACTTTCGAAATAGAACTTCGCTATTCCTGCAATGATCGGTATAAATGCACCGATAAGAATGTTAAGAAGGTCTTTTGACGAAGCTGGTAATTCAGATTGTGCGCCAAGCATAATATGGACAACGTAAGCAAAGATTCCTAAAGCACTTAGAGCAATAGCAAATCTCGCTATAAACCTACTAACCTGTATTCTCTCGTTTACAGTCATTACTGGTCCTCTAGGTTTAGGAGGATCAGGTGTTTCCTTAACTGTAGTAGTTGTTTCTTTAGCCATTATCGTTTTGCGATTAGAGCTTCAGCCATTCCTTTGATTTCCATCGAAAGGCGTTCATTCGTTTTTGCCACATCTTTAAATGCTATGCTTAATCCATTGACTGCATCCGATGTTATACTGTTTTGTTTGTTCTGCTCCTTAATTACATCAATCAGTCTTTCATCACCTCTTGTATCCTTTTCTTCCCAGCGAATGATTTCTTCTTTGTGAGATTGTTGGGTTTTAAAGATGTACCAGCACATGATTCCTATGATCACGGCTGGCAACCCAATCCTTTCCACAATCTGCATTATCTGTTCAACTTCCATAATACCTTGTGGCTCTGGGTAAGAAGGAAAATAGTGATCCATTACTCTGGTTTGGGGTATTTTGCTTTGACTGCATTACGTCTTTCTATAATCGATGCTTTGTCAGACTCATCGTACAATGCGACTACTAATTCTTGGATAGATGGGTATTCTAGTAGTCTTTTTTCAGTGTATGTTAATACTTCTTCTTTTCTTTTTGGTGATTCAACTTCTGTTACTTCATTAGTAATGACATTTATAATTTTTTCCATATTAACCACTGTATGCTATGTTTATAGTGCCACCAGCAAAATTATTTGAACCTCCAGGAAATACTTTTACTTGAGTTAATGTATCAGACAAATCTTTCCTACCACCCCCAACAGAAACTTTATCTGTGTCAACTTTTCCGGTGTAACTATAAATCCAAGTATTGCTAGTTATATTTGTTAAAATTAAATGTCCACTTGATATTCTGGCAGAATTCCCCACAAACCACTGAAACGCATCAGTATATGAACCATAACCAGTTGTAGCTCCAACCATTGCTGTTCCTGTTATATATCCGCTACTTTCTAAACCACCTGAATCACCAATTTGTACTTTTAAATGAGATCCCCCATCTAATTGAACCGCATAAAATGAAATAATGATTACGTCAACATACGAAGGAAGACTTGAAAATGTAACACCAGTTCCACTTGAGACAGTTTGTGCTGTAGGTGCTTTAAATGTTCCTGAAACTGTCCCAGCCAAAGTACCAGTAGTAACAGTACCCAACCTAGTAATATTATCCTGAACTGTGTTACCTAAAGTGCCAGTAGTTATATCTGATGCAGATATGCCACCACCAAAATTTGCAATATCTCTAGCCCTACTCATTTTTTTCCTTTAACAGTTATATGTCAGAAATTTTGTGAAACATAACATAAGTTAAATTTGTGTTTGTTGCTCCCGATGCTTTCATGCTTGCATCATTAGTATCGTATCGGAATCTAATATATTTGTGATTATATGGTGAGGTTCCAGTAATCTTAATCAACGCATTACACTGACCATTGGCTTTATTTTTTGAACCACCATCTACCAATACGAAACCTTCTGTTATAGTTGTATGGCCTGTTGATTGCTGAGTAGATGACATTATTTCTATTTTTGCCCTAGAACTGTTTGAACACTCTACAAATAAATTAATTGTAATTAAAAAATAACCATTTTCGTTAATTGTAAAATCTCCGTTACTTTCGCTTATTAAACCTGATCCATAAGTAGCTACACCTGTGTTGGCAGAATTATTGGTCCCAATAGTCCATTTTCCACCCAAAGAGCCTAAAGGATAATCATCATTTGCAATGTCTGTGTTTAGTCTCCATAATTCCAACCCACCTGTTAGTCCTGCGCCAGATGCAGAACTTCCAATTGTTCCGTTAAACGTGCCAGCAGTAACAGTCCCAATATTATTAGCAGTCCCTCCAAGGGTCACATTACCACCAGCAGTTAATGTTAAATTAGCAGTACCACTATTATCAACGTGTCTCAGGTTTCCCGAACCACTTAAAATGCCACTACCATCTTTTAAAGTAACACCATCAATCTCTATTCCATGACCAGAAGTCTTCTCAACAATATCATCAACTTGAATATTTCCTGTAACCGCAACATTCCCAGAGAAGGTCCCACCTGTAGAAGCAGGAACCATGTCGGCAGTTGTAAATGACTTAAATGAAACAATTACTAATTCATCTGAAGCTGTTGCTCCTGAACCTAAAACTACTGAAGTTCCATTTGTTGCAGTAAAGTCGGAAGCATCAAGTTTTACTCCGTTTAAAAAAACAAGAATATTGTTTGCAACATAACTTAAAGTCGCACCATTAGCATCGCTACCTGTAAAAGTTGTTTGACTGCCTGATGCTAAATATTTGTAAATTAAAAGTGACGTTGAACCTGCCGATGTTGCTGGCAACCAGTTAGCACCATCATAGACACGCATCTCATTATCAGTTGTATTGAAATACAAAGCACCTGTTGATAATGCATTACCGTCATTGTCTGTAGAAGGACCATCTTTAGATCCGTTAAATGCTCCGTATACACCTTGTCCTGTAAATGTTAATGATACAGAAGAACCAGCGTTTGTCATATTTTCGCTGATTACAATTGTAGACCCATCTACTGAAAGAACATTAGCATCTGCTGGTATTCCTGTTCCTGTAACTTCTTGACCAACTTCTATTGTTCCTGAAGTGCTTGCTAAAGTAATTGAGCTTGAACTAGCAGACCAAGTTCCATTTGCTGAACCACTAGAAGCAGTAGCATTATCAGCCATGCTTCCAAGAAACGTATCGTTAAAAGAATCAAATACATTGGCAACTGCTGAAGCTGAAGCTTTTGCAGAAAGTTTTGATTGTTCTGCATCTAATGCCCAATATTTAGCAGAGTAATCTGAGTTGTCTACAGTACCACTTGTGTAAGTAGCCCAATCTTTAGAAGAACCACCATTTGCCTGACCTCTTCTTTGAGTACCTACTGCATATTCTTTTGCAGAATATTCACTTGTATCAACACTACTAGAAGTTTCTGTTGCCCATTCTTTTGAAGCACCAGCACTTGCTGTATCTGTTACACCTGTTCCTCCAACAGCCCATGCTTTAGATGAGTAATCTGATCCTGTAACAACACCATCTATTTTATTTGCATAATTGCCTGCTAATGTTGCAGATGCAGCAGCATTGGTTGCTTGTGTTGTAGCTGTTGTTACTTCAGCTTTTGCTAATGTTACTTGTTCATCAGGATCGTAAGTAGATACTCCAATATTTCCTGATGCATTAAACTTAATAGCTTTGTTAAGACGATCTGCTTTATTGACGTTTAATGTAGATGCGGTTGCTACTGTACTATCAAATGCAGTTGTTCCTGCTAATGAGGTCGCGAACTTAAAGGAATAATCCTTACCATCATCTAATTGCTGAGTCGTTTGAGTTAGCTTATCAAAACTTTGCTCAATGGTTTCAGCATCAATAGTCGCATTGTTCTGGTAATTTGTTACCTGCGTAAGAGGAA
>Ga0208794_1000995_pt1 | contig 14362 bp, 12 predicted proteins | sample 32_taG_FD_184106 | JGI IMG/M metagenome (GOLD analysis project Ga0208794, IMG submission 184106) | Marine viral communities from the Gulf of Mexico - 32_GoM_OMZ_CsCl metaG (SPAdes) (version 2) | ecosystem: Environmental > Aquatic > Marine > Oceanic | place: Atlantic Ocean: Gulf of Mexico... | reverse complement strand
TTAGCCTTATCTTGGTGCTTTAAATAATGATTTAGTAGATATAAGAAAAGGTTTAGTAGCTAATGAGCATGTTGTTAATACACCTGGAAGGGCTGTAGGTATTGCTAATGAACCTGCAGATATAAAATTATTAAATCAATTCTTTAAAGAATTAAAGGAAGAGTTTCCAGAGTTGATGGAAGAAGTTGAAGAGCTTGGTATTGATCCAAATGATTTATATGGACAAGCAAGAGCATGGAATAATATTAAAACTGGTGCAGATGGTATTGGAGCTATTGTAAGACCTAATACAGGATTTAGTGTTTTAGCTGAAAATAATATAAAACTTTTTGCTAATTCTAATCTAATACCTACGTGGAATGGTCAATCATTAAATGATTTTGGTATTTATACAGAAAAAGGTAAGAGTGCAAAAGAAGGTATAAGAAAACAATATATGATCTCTGCATTGATTACAGCAATGACAGATAACGCAAAAGAAAGACTTGCAGCTAAATTAAGTATTACTAAAAAAGCTTTACCTGTTCTTGGTACTATGATTGCTTTAGGTATGAACTATAAGGATGCTTTATATCATTTAAAACATCCAGTTATTAAAGAAGCTGTGTATGCTGCATCATTAGATGGAAGTATTAAAAGTTATATAAATGCAAGGATTGCAGCTTTGAAAGAAGAATTTATAACTGAAGAAGGTCTTACTGCAAAAATAAATTCTTTAAATACAGAATATATTAAAGAAGAAATTAGAACAAAGTCATTTAATATTGATTTAAATCAACAAGATCCTTTTAATTCTACACAAGGAGTTGAAGGAGATAATGCAGCTATTCAGGCTGAAGCAGAGATAGCATTCTTAGAAAACTTTATTAAATTTATTAATATTAGTGATAATGTTAGAGATCTAAATGCATTGACAGATTTAACAAAAGGTATTGGTGATATAGATCTTATAGATCAATCTTTTGAAAAGTTAGGTTTAGAATTAAATAATAAAGATTTTGATAAACATGTTACTGATTTAATTACACAAGCAAGTGAACAAAATGTTGTTCCTTTAACATTTGATGTAAGAAAAGTAGTTAAAGATAAAAATCAATTCTTATCAACATATTATAATATTTATAATGAGTTTACTAAAGAATTATTACCTGTTGTGTTTTTATCTGCTACAAAACCTTTTAAGAGAATATATGATACCACTTTAGCAAACTTTAAGAATAACTTTAGAGTGCTTGATGAATCAAGAAGAAATAGAATTAAGAAAGATATTACAGCTTTCTTTGGAGCTAAAGCTTATATTAAGTATCTAGATAGAAAAGGTAGAGCAGATTTAACTGCATCATTACAAAATGATTTTATCTATGATGATAAAACATCAGATATACTAAGATTAGAAAATGTTGTAAATAATTTACAAGAACAACTTGAAGTACAAGGTATAGAAAATAAATGGTTAAATTCTTTTGTTCAGTATAGTGATGTATATGACTTACAAAATAATGACGGTATTAGTAAGCTTGAAAGTAATAGTTGGGGTAGACCACCTCAGTCAGAAATAATAGATTTAGAAATAGATTTTGCAAACTTATATTCTATTGATCCTGTTAATACTACACATCTGGTTCATTACTTATTATTAAAAGATGGACTTACATATAAGAGTGGTACATTTATGAATACTATACCTGCAGTGTTACTAGAAGATATTATTAATCAAATAGATAATGTTCACAATGCATTTAAAATTAAAGAAGATAGTGCTAGATTTGATAGTACTTTTAAAGCTGTGTTTGGTGCAACATATGATGAATTATTTGATGAGTTCTTAAGAGGTTATACTAGACATGCTGCAAATGAATTTTTAATTCGTGAGATAGGTCAATCTAATTTTACTACAAAGAGTAGAGGAATAATTACTGTATCAGAAGAATCTCCTTTTGAAGTAACTACAGAGAAGAAATTCACTATTGATCTAACTAGAGAGAATGAAGATTTAATATATGTATTTGGAGATAACTTATTAAAAACAGGTACAGCTGGACAAGCAGTTATTAGAGGTGAAGAAAATGCATTTGGTATACCAACTAAAAAAGAACCATCTGTTGATGCTGGAGCATATATGAATGATGCTGAACTTAAACAAAATAAAAAGGCAATAGATACAGCTATACAAGAGATTTTAGCTCAAGGTAAATCTGTAGTATTTCCACAAGATGGTTTAGGAACTGGATTAGCACAATTAAAACAGAGAGCTCCTAAAACATATTCATATTTAAAGAAAGAACTTCTTAATAAATTTGGGTTTGATAATGATACGGGTAATATTACAAATACTCAAATTGCAAAGAATGCACAAAGAATTTTAAAGAATTCACCTGTTGTATTTAATAAAGATACAGGTGTTGCATCAATCAATATGTATAAAGGTGTTCCTATTTATTTTGCAAAAGATGGTGAAATAACTATTAGAAAGAGAAGAATAAATAAAAGAGGAAAAATTAGTGATAGAGATATTAAAAAAATACGTAGAAATATTACTAAAATTAGATTTAATGGTTTTGATATATCTCCTTACTTTGATAAATCAGGTAGACCAAGATATGAGTTTGGTTTCCCTGCATCATTCTTAACTACTGTTGTATTAGATGGTAAACGTCAAGTTGTTTTATTTGAGTTAGATAAAGTGTATAGAGATAGAGAATATGCAAAAGATACTAACTTAGATGTTATGATAGCTAGAGATGAAACTATAGCATTAGGTGTAAGAGCTGATTATAAAATAGGAAAAATATTAGGAAGTAAATATCAAACAGGTATAGGTGAAGTTTTTGGTCAATTAAAAACTAAAGAAGAAATTGTTGATTACATTGCTGCAAAAAATGATAGTATTGAACGTCAAATTAAAAGTGTAGAGGAAGCTTTAGATGTACTTGAAAATACAGACTTTGATAATATATTACCAAGAAATAAAAATGTTGTTGATGCTGTAGCAGATGGTAAAACTGTTAATGCTACTAATAAAGAGATTACTATTGATGGTAAAAAGCTCAATGCTTTATTAGAAAATTCTGAAAAAGCTAGAGTTAAAAGTGAAGAATCTATTGATGATTCACCTGATGTAGATGATGTTACAATAGATATTGATGATTCTAAAATGGACATGTTAGGTTCTAAATTAAATCAATTACTTAATGGTAATAAAGAAGAGATGCCTACAGATTTTAGTATTATTGAAAATGCATTTTATGATTTAAGAGATAATAATGATAACTTTGACCAAATTAAAAAAGATTATAAATTCTCTACTCCTGAAGGTTTAGTTCAATCATATGAAAGTGCATTAGAACTATTACCTGCTTTATCACAAGAAGAGTTTATAGAACAAATAAAGAAGTGTTACTAATGGCAGCAAATAAATGTTATAATAGAAGCAGTGTTGAATATAAAACATTATTGAATGAATTTAAATCTGTTCCTTCAGTGGATATGATTATAGATTCTTTTCAAAAAACATCTAATAATGATGTGATACCTACGGTTGAAGATGCAAAACAAATGCTTAAAGATCAAAAGACTTTGTTCAGTTTGAAGCAAAGAGATTTTGGTGTAGCATTATTAGCAAATCTTGCAAGAAAAGGTTTGATAACAAAACTTAAAAATAAATATTATGTAGTTCATACTGATCCTATAACTGGTATTCATAGTGATAAGATTCTTAGAAAGAATTTAAGAATGATGAATAGTTGGATGGAGTTTTGGAATCTTGATCCTAACTTATTAGTAAGAGGATTAACTAAAAAGAAACTAACCTTTAATATTAGTTTAGATAATAATTTATTTACTGTAAAAGATTTAATTGAAAAGAATAGAAATAAAGATTCTGTTCATGCTTCTAATTTAATTACACATCTTCTTAGAACATTTCCTACTTTATCTGTAGATGTTGTTAAGCCAGGTGCAGCATATGAATATTATCAAGCACTTCCACAAGCAGAAAAAGCAAAAGTACCATTTGATCAAATTAAAAGTTATGTGCATGGAGAAAAGGTAAAACTTATTCAAGGTAGATTTGATGCAGATACTGTAATAGAAGAAATATTACATCCATTTATAGAGTCAGCTAAGATAGATAATAAAGCATTAGCTAATTCACTATATAGAGAAGCTGTTAAAGCTTTTCCTGCATTATTGCAAGAAGTAGAAGATTCATATACAGATGGTAGAGGTTTTACAGCTAATGATAGAGCTACTGAATTTTTAACAAAAGCATTAGCAAGAACATTTAATAAAGAGTTTGAAGAAAATACAAATAGAGATGGCTTCTTAAATAAAGTAAAAGAGTTTATACAATGGTTTTTGGATATTGTAAAAGATTATTATAGATATATAACTGATAATAAATTAGTTTTACCAACTGCAGCTATTAGTGAAAATGCAACATTATCTGATGTTGCTAAATTATTAAATACTGATGCTGTTACATTTGATCTAAAAGCAAACTTTCCCAATAAAGTTAGATACTCTCTTGCACCAGAGACTAAAAATATATATGATTATATTTTGTCTCAAGCAAATGAGGTTCAGTCAGACATAGTTAAAAATTTATTTTATCAATCTGTTACAACAGATAAAGAAATAAATCAATTAACTTCTGATATAATTACATTAGATAGAAATACACACACATATATTGATATTGAAACAGGTGAGACATATAAATCTGTAACTACCGCAATCAAAGGTCAGCTAGATGATATGGGTGAGTATAAACTTAATAGAGATATAGGTGATGATTTTGATGTTATATTAGAAAGTCTTGCATCAGGAGTTACAAAGTTTGAAGATATACCTAAGTTAAAAGTATTACCTCAAGATGTTGCAGAAAAAGCTTATAATGATTTAAATGATTTCTTAAATGATTTAAGAAGTACAGGATCTTTGGTATTACCACAAATCATATTGTCTGATAGAAATGCAGGTATAGCAGGTACTGCAGATATTGTTGTAATAAAACCAGATGGTAAGATTGGTATAATAGATTTAAAGACAAGTAAAAATTCAATAGGTAGAGATTCTTATAGAAATAGAACTTATCCAGTTAATGAAGATAGTATGCTATATCAACAAGATGGTACAATAGCTCTATCAACCAGAATGCAACATGGTATACAAGTTAATATGTATAGAAGGTTGTTTGAAAATATGGGATATGAATTAGATCCTTCAGAACAATCATCATCTACATATCATATTTTAGTTACTGGTATACAAGGAAGAGGATCTGAACAAACGTTTGATAATCTTAATTTTGAGACAGAGGGTTTTGTTTTTCATAAACCTATGGATAACAAAAAGTTTGTTGATCAAATAGTTCCTAAAAATATAAATCCAACTGGTAGATTAAACTATAGAGCTATAGTGGAGAATAGCCCTTATAGATCTGATGTAGAAAGTGAAGACTTTATTACAGCTGCAGAAGGTCAACCAGAAGAGATGGGATTATCTCATGCAACATATAAAGCACTATATGGTGTAGTATTAGACTTTGGTAAAAAATTGTTTAATAGAAATGAGGCAATCAAAAGATTAAAGAATGAAAGAGGTCTATTAAAAGATAAAGATACTACGGTTTTAGATATGCAACAAACTATCAGTGCTATTGGTATTGGTCTTTCAGAAGGTAAAGCAGATATACTTTATACTAAACTTTTACAAAAATCTTTAAGAGAGTTAGAAGAAGCTGAAAAGTATTTAACTAATGAAGACAACTTTGGTAGTTCAGATTATATTGCTAAAGTAAATTATATAAAAAGATATGTAGAAAACTTTAGAGGTCTAACAAATATAACTGAGACTTCTGGATTAAGTGGTGCACAATTAAGATTAAAAGATCAGCTGGCTAATCAATTAAATAAATTAGCTGATGGATATACTGAAGTTAATGTAGATACAGGTACAACTGTACAAATGCCAGGTATATTAGAAACTGCATTAGAAAATTATGTTAAGTTTTTTGTAGCAACAAAAAGTCAAAGAGAATTTTCTGAAGAAGAATTAGATAATGTTATAAAGTTTGGTAAAGATTTAGATATGTTAAGTTTCTATGCAAGTGATATTGCTACAGCATCTGATACTTTACTAGCATTAATGGATAAAGAATACAAAAGAGCAAGACAATTAGTTTTAGATCTTACAGAAAAACAAGCTGATAGAATTAGAATTAATGCAGAATCATTAAGAACTATATCTAAACAAAATAATATAAGTGATAAAGAGCTTTATCATTACATGTTAAATTTTGATAATGATGGTAATTTTTTAGGAACATATGTAAAACAAATAGGATCTCAATACGATCAATTACGTGAAGAAGCAGGTAAAGATAGATATGGTAAAGATGGAGAATGGTTAGATTATATAAGAGATTTAGATATTAGTCTTGCAACACCTGAACAAATAGAATATAATAAAAAAGTGTTTGAGGCTAGACAAAAGTATAGTCTATTTATGAGACCAGAACAAATTAAAAATGGTCTTCCTGTAGATGGTAATTATCATAAATATACAGATAAATTTAAAGAGGAAAGAAGAAAATATCAAAGATGGATCTCAACAGGTGATAATGCAGGATACTGGTCTAAAAGAGCAGATGTTACTGAATTTGCATATAATAACTTTAAATTAAAATACTTTGAAACAATAGAGTATGATAAAGCTATTAGAAAAAATGGTGAACCTACAGGTGTAGTTACTAAAGGAACTATTGATGTAGTAAAAAAAGAAAATACAGAAATAAGATTAGTTTCAAGCAAAGGAGAATCTATGGTATCAGAAAAGTATGATGCTATCATGAATGATACTTCACAATTAGGTATTGCTAGAAAAAACTTTTATAACATGTATGTTGAAGTATATGAGAATGAACTTTTAAACATGTTACCAGGTACTATTAATGGTACTATGAGTGGTAATGTACCATTAATTAAATCAAGATTTTTAGAAGGTCTTTCTAATAAACCTGATGTTGTACAATCAATGACAGGTAGAGCTCTTAGAGGATTTAAAAACTTTTTTCAAAAAAGCTCTGAACAAAAATTTGTTGGAGTTGATGAGTTTGGAAACTTAATAGATCAACAACTTCCTGTATATTATGTTGGATCTCCACGTGATGAAGATCAACTTTTAGAAATAGATAATACTATAAATAGTTTAGTAGAACTAGTTAATAAAGAGAAGAATAAAAATAGAAAACAAGAACTTACTCAAGAAATAGCATTACTAAGAGGTAAAAGACAAGCATTGCAAACTCAACCAGCTCTTAATGAAATAAGCTTAGATATGGGAGATAGTCTTTTAAGATTTGCTGGTATGGCACAAAACTTCCAAGTAATGACTGAAATGGAAGAAACTTTTAAAGCAATTATAGAGATCATTGATAAAAGAGAGTATGAAGAATCAGGTGTATTAAGTTCTGTAAGTAAAAAATTAGTTAGTAAAGTTGGAGATACCGTATCTAATGTATATAAAAAAGGAGCAGGAAGTGCTACACAACAACAAACTTATATATCCAGAAGAGCAAAGAAATGGTTAAGTATGACCTTTTATAGAGAGGATGAAACTAAAGTTGGTTTAGAAAAAGCAATTGATGGTTTAATTAGTTATTCATCTTTAACATATGTTGGACTTAACTTTTTTGGTAATATAAGTAACTATGGTATTGCAAGAATAAACAATGCAATAGAAACAATAGGTGCAAGATTTTATGATAGAGATGCAGGTATTGCTGCAACAAGAGAATTTAATGTAGAGTATTTACCTGGACTTATGAAAGATCTTGCATATAATTATGAAGATGCTACAGGTAAAATTAAATATAAAAAGAAAACTCCTGGAAGTAAATACGCTTGGTCAGTTAATGAATTTAGAATGATGGATGATAAAGCTGATATACGAGAGGTTACTAAAACATTACCAGGAACTCAAGGCTCATATGCATTTAGAGCTATAAGTAATATTGCATATTCTGTTCAGGATGCTGCCGAGTTTAATGTACAAACTAAAGTAGGTAATGCTATACTAAGATCAGTAGTTGCTATAAATTCAAAAACAGGAGAAGAAAAAAGTTTTTATGATATAATATCATATGATAATAGAACAGGTGAAGCTACTTACGAAGAAGGTTTTGATAAAGTAAGATTACCAAATAGAACAAAAACTATGGATCTTAATGATGATTCAAGACGTGAAATAAGAAATTATATACGTGAGGTTAATAAACAGATACATGGTAACTATGCATATGAAGATAGAATGATAATTCAATCACATGCTATAGGTAGATTAGCTGCACAGTTTCATAAGTGGATTGCTCCTGCTATTAAAGCAAGGTTTAGAAGAGAATACTTTGATGAAAATTTAGGTTGGTTAGAAGGAAGATACTTAACTGCATTTAACTTCTTAGGTTATATTTATAAAACAAATGGAAATATAACTAAAGCAATGGAAGATTATAAAACATATGAAGGTGATAAAGCTAAAATGAAGATAGATAATTTAAAAAGAGTAGGAGGAGAACTATCTTTATTAATGATGGTCTATGTAATGCAGTCTGTATTATCATCTGCTTTAGTAGGGGATGATGACAGTGATAGAAAAAAACGTTTAGTAAATTCTATTCTTTATACAGTTAGTAGATTAAAAAGAGATATGTTACTTTTCATGCCAAGTATTGAAGCATTAGATCAAGGTGTTGGATTAATTGAATCACCTATTCCTTCAACTAGAATAGTTAGAGAATTAGCTCAAGCACTTCAAGTAACTTTTGGTACTGGTTGGACAGCTCTAGGAATGCAAGTAGGTTTTAAAACAGAAGAAGATTTTCAAAAGTATGTTTATCAAAGAACTGGAAGGAAAGGTGAACTCAAATTAAAAAAGGAATGGATGGATGCCATTCCTATGTTATATACCCTAAATAGGTGGGCATCATATGATACCGTTAAAGACTTCTATGTCAAATAGTTAGAAGTGTTTGATAGTAAAAGTTAGGACAGCAAAGATAATACCAAACTCTATAACAGTCATTGGTATATCTTCAGTAGTCTCATCATTTTCTAAATGATAAGTTACGTGTTCCATATTTAAACCAACTAAGGTTTTATATTTAGAACAGAAAGAAAAGTGAAATTCATATTTCATAAGTAAAAAATTTAAAGTTAGAATATAATTTTGTATATTATAATTGTACAAATATAATTATTAAAAATTAAAAAAGTTATGGCAGGTTATAAATTAACTGAAGCAATAAACTGGAAAGCATGGACAGGTAAAGTTCTACAAGCAATCAAAAATGTTAGTGTAAACGTTGGTGATGTAACTGTCAATACTTCAGATTTAGAAGCTTTACAGACAACAACAAATACAAAACTAGATACAGTAAATTCAAACCTAGATGAAATAGAAGGTGCAGTAGAAACCATTGAAACTACAATTGGTACTGATGGTAATGCTGGTCCTTCAGGTGTATTAAGTATAGGAGGAACAGATTCAGCTGGTAGAATTCAAGAATTAGCAGTAGATACTTCTGGAAGACTTATATCAGGAACTCAAGGTAATGTATTAGCTCAACCTTTTGCTAGAAGCGTTGCTACTGGTCAAACACTAACTGCTGATATTCAAAAAGATTGGTGTAATTTAACTATAACAAATACAGCAGTAACAGGTGATGTAACTGTAATAACTAATTTTGGATCAGCAGAAACTTGTGTTATACCTCCAGGATTTAGTATTACTTTTGATTGTGGTGCTAATCAATTTGCTTTTAGATCAAATTTTTTCACAAGTATTGCTACAGATTCTAATTCAACCGCACTTATAGTTGGTGCAGTACCAGTAGCATAATGGGACTATTAACTACATTAAAGCAAACTAATGGTAGAGCCAAAGGTGTTAGAGGTAACGGAGATGCTCATGGTTTTCTTCCTACTGATCTTACAGCTTTATTTGGATGGTGGACAACTTATGATGCAAAAACTTGCGTAAGTGATACTTCAACATTAGCTCCTGTAGTTCCAGATGCAGGTGATGTAACAGATAATTGCGTTAAGTGGTTTAATAAAGTAGGTGATGCACATGCTCCTGGAAGTCCTACAGGAGGTGGTAGAGATTTTACTAATGGTACAGCATCAACTCAACCAATAGCAAAAGCACAAGGATCTTCTGGTACAGCTCCTTTTTATTTAGAATTTAATAATGGTCCTTTTTTAGATTTAGCTACTGCTTATAGTACTTCAGGTTCATTTACTTATCACATTGTTATTGAAATAAAAACTTTTGGTACTGCTAGTGGTCAAGGTTATATTGTAGGTTATGCTGCTGGTGGTTCTAATAGTGATTTTATTAGAGTTAATGCAGCAAATGGTGGTACATTAAAAGTTGCTGGTACTGGTGTTAATAACGGAGGGATGGGAACAAACTACTCTACTAGTGAAAGATGTGTTTTACATTTAACAAGGGATAGTTCAGGTGTTTTTACTTTTGGTAAAAATGGTACAATGTCAAGTGTAACAGGTACTGCAAGTGGTCTTTATCAATTTGATAGACTTGGTAAAACATTTTCACAAAAAGGTGATATAGAAGTTGCTGAAGTTATATTACAAATGGGAACAGTAGCTACACAAAATGAAATAGATGCAGTAGTTAATTATTGTAAACAAAGACACACTATAGACTAATGGCTAAATATATTATAAAAACAAATGAAGCTGATATTCAATCTATTATAGATAGGATTGATGGTGAGTTGGGTTTTCCAAATTCAAAAGCTAATACAGTAGCAGATATTTATCCTCATCCAGATGCATCAAAATATTCTGGATATTTTTCAAGTAGATATGAAAGTTATTTAACAACAGAAGAACTAGAAGATTGTGTAGATAATCTACCATCTGATTGGTATCCTGATTTAGATTAATAAGATGAGAACATTAATAATATTATTACTTTTTCTAGTATCCTGTGTAGCACCTAAAAAATGTTGTTCACAGATAAATGATTTACTTAAATTTTCTACAGTTTATGGAGCTGCTAATGGTGGTACATCATTATCAGATCAAAATGCTTTTAATGTAAATACAGGACAGCTTGTAACAGATATTATAGAAACACCTTTTGATTATTCTGTAATAGGTGGTATAAGAAAAATAAAGTTATTTCAATATGAAGATCAAACTAGATTTAAAGATGGTACAGAGACTTCATTTAATGATGCAGCTACAATTGGAAGACTAAAAGGTTTTGAATATTTATTTCAATTAGAATATAAAAGACAAGAAGGTATTGAGTATTTAGATCAACATCACTTTGTAAGATACTTATCAGATAAATGGATAGCAAAGATAGAATACTTACAAGATGGTGTAGCAGATATAGAATATTTTGAATCTTCTCAAAGACTTAGAATAATAAAAGATAAAAAAATATCATTTAATATAGGAGCTGTACAACGAGTATCTGAACCATATGGGTTTGATCCACTTGAAGAATGGTTATTATCTAATGGCAATCTACATTATACTTATTTAGCATTACAAGAAGGTTACAATGTAGATGTATTTAATAGTGAGTATACTGATCCACAAGGAAATGTTGTAGCAACTAGTCCAGAAGTTTGGGAAGAAATAGTTATACCACAAGTTCTTTACAATTATGTAGAGAAAAAAAGAAATGAACTACCAAATCAATGGCAACACTCATTAGTATTAGGTTTTGATTATTATCATTATGAAAAAAATTATTGGTTACATGCTTGGGGTAATTTAATGCCTTACCACTATGATGATGGTAGTTTATATTCTTATCATAGATTTCAAGATGGAGACCAATGGTATGATTATTCTGGTGGTATAATTTTTGGTCAAAGAATAAGTAAAAATTTAGGAACATTTATTGAAGGTAAGTATAATAAGTACTGGAATAAAGAGTGGTATGATTTTAAAATAGGTGTCAATTATAAAATATTTTAGTATTTTATATATGTCTGGTAAATCTAAATACTATTATGACTATACAAGAAACATGAGTTTTGAACAAGCTCAAAAGTTTGAAAAAGAAAGAAAGAAAAATGGCAAGAAAGGGTGTAAATACATATTCAAAAAACTATTCAAGAGCTTTGAAAAGAGCTAATACAGGAACAGGAAGAATAATTACAAAGGGAAGCAATAGATCTTCTTCAAGATCACTGATTCCACCAAAAAGAAATGGTGGAGGATGTGGTTGTGGTAAATAATAAATAAATGGATACTGCTCAAGAAATAGCGTTGATGAAACAAAAAATGGAACAAGTGGATGATAAGCTTGACAAAATGGATGAAAAGCTTGACATGTTAACTAAACAACTTTTAGATCCAGATGATGGTGTTACTGCTAGAGTAAATAAAAATACTAGTGCACGTAAACTTTTATCAAAAGCTATGTGGGTATTATATGGAATTGTAGCAGCTGCTGTTGCAAAAATGTTTTTAGAATAATGGCAAAAGAACTAAATGAAGACACTACGTTAAAGTTAAGTATTAAAACACTTGCTGGTATAGCAGTTTTAATATTTACATTAGTTGGGATGTGGTTTACTTTACAAGCAGATATAACTGAAGCTAAGGAGTTACCAGCACCAGCAGATCCTGAAATTACACGTATGGAATATGATATGAAAGATCAACTCATACGTCAAACAATTATGACAACTCAAGATGATGTCAAAGAATTGAAAGAGGATATGAAACGTATAGAAGAAAAAATAGATAAACTAAGATAATTATGAATCCAATATGGAAAATATTTGGGATATACTTATTTGTATTATTTTTATTACTAGCCTCATCCACTGTTTTTGCTCAAGTGACAGTGATACATTTTAATGCTGGTTTTAATTCAGCAAATGATGTAGAATGGTTTGATGAACTAAATGATTGTGATACAGAAATATTATCTATAGATGGTAATGATAATCAAAAGAAATATCAAATAGCAGTTGTACCAACAATAATAGTATTTGATGATGATGAAGAAGTTAAAAGATTTCAAGCAGACCTTAGTTTTAAAATGGTTGCTACTAGAGAAGAGGTACAAGATTATATTGATGAACTAATAATTAGTAAATTTTAAGTTATGATTAATTGGATAAACTCCTGGTCATCAGGAAATAAAAAAGAAAAATATGAAATAACATTTAGACTTGGAAAGTTAACACTACTAGAAGTTAAAGCATGTTTATTTTGTGAAGCAGGTTGTACTGCAAAAAGATTTAGAATTATAGTATTCAATTTTGGATTAGAAATATAATGAAAATAATAGCTTACATATTTAAAATTTTATTTGTGATATATGTTGTATCACTAATTTTAGCTTCTACAAAAGCTTTTAGTCAAGTCTCTGTAACTCCAGATAGTTGGATTGAAGTATTATATCAAGCTGATCAATATCCTGAAGAAATTGAATGGAAGATAGAAGATGTAAATGGAACTACTATATTAGAAAGTGATACTGGAGTTTTATTAGATGACTATGAATTATTAGAAGAATATTCTGAATTTATTTATACTATTAATAATCCTTATATATTTACTATTACAGATAGTTATGGTGATGGATTAAGTGGCTCACAATGGAATGGTGAAGATGGATGGTTTTTAATCCGTAATGCATGTCAAGATACTATAGCATTTGTAGAAGGTGATTTTGGTGCTTTATATATTGATTCACTTACTATTGCTCCTTGTGCACCACCTATATACGGTTGTTTAGATCCAGTAGCAGTAAATTATAATCCTTTAGCATATTTTGATGATGAGTGTATATGGCCTGATTGTTCAGGTTTTAATTCAGTTAATGCTTCTCAACAATGTAATGGTAATCAAACAGAACTTATATTTGAATGGTTAACTAATGGAATAGGTCCTTCATGTGATGTTAATCAAATACATTATGGATATGATCTACAAGCTACACCTTTTGTACAAAGTCAATTTTTCCAAGCAGGAGTTCCTATAGGTGCTACTCCTCCAACTACCTTTCCATATACCATATGGGAAGTTTCTTATTTTAATAATAATAATAATGTTATAGCACTTAAAGCAGGTGGTAATTTTGTAACAGAAGAAATTCCTCATTTCTTTTTTGTAAAATTTGAAAGTGGTAATTATAGTGATACAATATGGATTACACCTGAAGCTTGTATTGTAGGTTGTATGGATGAAACATCTCCTTTATATAATCCTATGGCAACAATGGATGATGGTAGCTGTAATACTACTGCAGCTTGTGGTCCTAATGAAACAAATATAAGTGTTATGGTAACACCAGATAGTTA
>Ga0208794_1000993_pt1 | contig 14403 bp, 16 predicted proteins | sample 32_taG_FD_184106 | JGI IMG/M metagenome (GOLD analysis project Ga0208794, IMG submission 184106) | Marine viral communities from the Gulf of Mexico - 32_GoM_OMZ_CsCl metaG (SPAdes) (version 2) | ecosystem: Environmental > Aquatic > Marine > Oceanic | place: Atlantic Ocean: Gulf of Mexico... | reverse complement strand
AATTAAGATTTAGAAAAAATATTAACAGAAAAATTATTATAATAAAAATTTAAAAATAAAATAAAATGGGATTTGAGATAACAGATGGAACAGGTAAAGGTAACTCGGTAGGGGTTACTAGTAATAATAGAATACTAACAAGTACCATAGCAGAAAGTCAATTTCAGTACTCAGCGGAAGAGGGTGACGCATACTTTTTTGGTACCCCTATTATCACTGCAACAACAAGTGAAACTGGTTTAATTATAGTCACCAACAATGAAGATGAACCTATAATAATAGGTAATTTCTTTTTTATTGCTGAAAATACTGTGGGTGGTTCTCCTAATATGTTTAGAGCGAACTGGTATAAAAATCCTACCGCAATAAACAATGGTACTTCTTTTTCGCCATTAAATCAAAACTTTGGTTCTTCTAAATCTTTAGATGTTACTGCAGAATATGGTTCAACTAGTACGACCGCACCTACAGGTGGTAGTTTGGTGGCGACACTATCATTTCCTATTGGTCAATTTAATGATTTTGATGCCAATTTAGTTTTAGAAAAAGGTAGTTCTTTTGCAGTTTCTGTAACACCTCCCGCAAGTAATAGTAATATGCCTGTACAGGTTGGTTTTAGAACAATAAAGTATGAAGAACTTTATTAATTATGTCAATAAAAGTTAAAATAGAAGATGGTGATGGTAATGGTAATAGAGCTAAAGTAACCGAAGGTGGTTACATTTTCATACAAGACTCTAATATACCACCCATAGATGATAGGGATTTACAAATTATATATAGACAAAATTTAACCCTTAATGGTGATGGTACGACTACCGAAATGACTGTTAATGGTTCTACTACTCCACAATTATTTACTATTGACGCAATACCTGAAAAAGATATATACATCACATCTCTTTCTATATTCGTACAAGCAACCGCATTATCTTTAGGTGAAGATTTTGCTGGTTCAAATACCGCAACCGCTACTTTAGAGTTACCAAATGGATGTCGTTTATATTATGAAGATAAAAATGGTGAGATTAATATAGGTACTGACATTAAGGTTAATTTTGATTTTATTAGGTTATGTCAGGGTAATACTCCTTTTGGTGATAATAGTACTGCGTTTATTAAAACAGATGGTACACCCACAATATTCCCAATATTAAGTTTTAAAAAGGTATTTGGTTTTAATGGTGGGTTAAGACTTTTAAGAAATACTACAGATAAATTAGTTTTTGAAATTAATGATGATTTAACTGCGGGCGGTACAATTTTACCAGCTAATGCTAGTATCAACATAATCGCAAATGGTTTTGAGTTAAAATAATATGAGTAGGAGTTCTAATATAGTAGATGGTGTTGGAAATGGTAATTACCTTAAAGTAAATGAGGGTGGTTATGTTTTAACACAAAATTCTGGATTACCACCAAAAGACGATAGAAGTTTACAAATTGTTTATAGAAAATTTTTAACTCTTAATGGTGATGGAACAACTACCTCTATGTTGGTAGACGGTTCTACTACTCCACAATTATTTTATGTTGAAGCGAATCCCGATAATGACATATACATTACCTCACTTTCAATAGTAATACAAGGTTTAAATATTAATTTGGGTGCTGATTTTGCGGGTAGTGGTGTTGCATTAACAAACGGATGTCGTTTATATTATGAAGATAAAAATGGTAAGGTTAATATTGGTACTGATTTAACTACTAATTTTGAATTAATTAGATTATGTCAAGGTAACCCTAGTTTTGGTAATGATGGTAACGCATTTAAAATACCTAATTTAGCACCTGGAGGTGGTGGTGGAAAAGGTGGGGGTGGTGCCAAAACCTCTGATGGTTATATTCCTGTATTAGATTTTCCTGAAGTGTTTGGTTTTAATTATGGGTTAAGATTACAAAGAGGTACGACAAATAGACTGATTTTTGAAATTAGTGATGATATAAGAATTACTGCAGATGGTGGACCGTTACCTGATGATGCAGGTTTTAATATTATTGTTTATGGTTTTGAAAGAAAACCCAACTAACATTTATAATACTTAATTAGGCATTATACTTGTTAATATGGAATTTAATCCCCCAACCAAAATAAACATTAGATTTATAGAAAAAAAAGGTTTAGGTGTTTTCGCCACACAAAAAATATTAAAGGGTGAAACAATAGAAGAATGTCCTGTTTTTTCTTTAGGAAAAAATGATTCACCACAAAGTGAACATTTTAAAAATTATAGATTTAGTTATCCAAAAGAAAGAAGTGGTGATGAAACTGTATTAGCGTGGGGATATGGTTCACTTTTTAATCACGATATAAAACCAAACGCAGATTGGGAGGAACACACAAAATGGATGGGTTTTAGATTTTTTGCATTAAGAGATATTGAAAAGGATGAAGAAATAACAATATCTTATGGTGGTGAGAAGTATTGGGAATCCAGACCTGAAATAGAATTAATTTTTAATCAAACAAAAAAATTATTTTTCTGTCTTAATGATAATGATGTGAATAATTATAATATAGAAGAAGAGGTGGAAATAATTAAGTTATCTTCTAACCCACATGAGTTTGATAAGTATAAGATAGATAGGATACCTACTTTGTTAACATTAAATGATAGTGGGTATGAAATTGATAGAAAGTATTGCTAATTAATCTCATCACCATAGATATCGGTCTTAGTTTTACATTTTTCTCTTATAAGCCTTTCTACAAAAGCAAACATTTTAAGACCATTTTTTTGACAATAGTCTTTTAATATTTTGTGTGTTTGTGGTGTTATTTTTAAGTTTTTGTCCCTTTTCATAAGGCTTTTCTCTATAAGTATGACAAAAGTATCTTTTTTTTCATAGTTATTTTGTGGTATATACCACAAAATAAATTTTTTGGTTTTTTTCTGAATATTTATTTAGAAATAACTAAAAAAGAAAAAATTAATTAAATGGCATCAGACAATAAGATATTTGTATCACCAGGGGTGTTTACATCAGAAAAAGATTTAAGTTTTGTAGCACAACAGGTTGGTGTTACAACTTTAGGTTCCGTTGGAGAAACAACAAAAGGTCCAGCGTTCGAACCAATATTTATCACAAACTATGAAGAATTTACCGCTATTTTTGGTGGTCAAAATCCATCTGTTTTTGGTGATGATAAACCTAAGTATGAATTACCATACATCGCGAAAAGCTATTTATCACAATCGAATCAATTATTTGTAACTAGGATACTAGGTTTAACCGGTTATGACGCTGGTTCAGCTTGGTTAATTACAGCGGACGCTAATTACGACCCAAGTACAATAGCTACAGCTAGTACCACAAACTGGACAGCTACATTTACTGGTTCTAGTTTTTACACTAGTTTTTCAGACGCTGACGCTGAAACTCTTTATGATTTAGGTTTGTTCCCTAATCAATCAGCTTCTTTTACATCAAGTGTTGTACCTAACGATACATCAACTTACCCACAAGGAATAGTTTTTGAAAAAACAGGAGCTTCATTTGTTGGTAGAGCAACCACTCTTGTACAAACTAGTTATGATTCAGGTGGTCCTGTTATTTCAGGTACTTGTTCTGGTACAGTAACAACTTACACCGCTTCAGCTTATACAGAGTATGAAGGGATGGTTTTAGCCATGTTAAGGTCTAGAGCTGACTATGTTGTCGATACTTTAAACTTTAGGACACAACAAATTAGTACTGGTGTACAAATGGACCCTGGAAACGTAGCAACAAACGCTGAAGCTAATTTTGTATTATCAGCTACGAGTAATTCAACAAGTGCTGTTACTAAATACGATGTTTCTTTAGACACTAGTGCTAGAAACTACATAACTAGAGTTTTAGGTGTAGATTGTTTTGATAAATCCACGCCTATATTTGTTGAGGAACATTACCCAGAATTATTAGAAGAAATGATTGATAATAATTATATTTTAGGGTTAAACACTAGTTTAACACATACTAGTAATTTTGAAAACTATAAACAACAATGGCAAACACCTGAGACACCTTGGGTTGTTTCTGAATTACGTGGTAACGTTGTTGATAAGATGTTTAAATTTATTTCTATCTCAGATGGCTCGATGGCTAATAAAGAAATAAAAATATCTTTATCTAACATTAAACCTGATACAAAAGAATTTGATATTCTTGTTAGGGATTATTATGATGTAGACGCTAGACCTTCAATTATAGAGTCTTTCCGTAAATGTAATATGGACCCTAATTCAGACAATTATGTAGCTAGGAGGGTTGGTACGGCTGATGGTGAATTTTCACTTAGAAGTAGGTACATAATGATAGTTCAAAACCCTAACGCACCAATTGACTCTTTCCCAGCGGGTTATGAAGGTTTTATTGTTAGAGATTATCCAGCGGCGGTTTTACCACCAGCACCTGTTTATAAGACAGCTTATGAACCAGCGGCAGAAAAAATTAAAAAAGTTTACTTAGGTTTTTCTAATACGGTTGGTTTTGACCAAAACTTATTTAATTGGAAAGGTTATACTAATGACTCCTCACCTAATCAATGGACAGCAACGACAGCAGGGTTCCATATGGATAGTGGAGCTACCATAGCGGGTGACTTCGTTGTAGGTAAATATGAGTTTAGAACAGAGGCGGGAATCCAAGGTACAGATTATGAATCCATATTTGCTAGAAAATTTACTTTAGCGATGCAGTTAGGATATGACGGTTGGAATTGTTATAGAGAAGAAAGAACTAATAGTGATAGATATAAAGTAGGTAAGGTAGGATTTACTGATGGTTTAGCTAATGGTGAATTTGAACAGATTGGTCAAACTTTAGGAACTTCCGATTACTACGCTTATTTAGAAGGTATTCAAACTTTCGCTAACCCTGAAGCGGTTAATATTAATGTCTTTACTTCTTCTAATGTTGATTTTGAAGATAACAATGATTTAGTCTCTGAAACAATCGACATGATTGAGGAACAAAGAGCGGATTCAGTTTATATATTAACAGCACCTGAAGGTGTAGTTTACGATAACTCAACACAATTGACAGGTTTAGGGTTTAACTCTGTTGAGGTTTCATCAGCTGAGGATATAGTTGATTTACTAGATGTAGCTGATATAGATTCTAACTACACAGCCACTTATTGGCCATGGATACAAAAAAGAGATAACGAAAACAATGTAAATGTTTGGTTACCGCCAACATATGAGGTTGTTAGGAATATAGCTTTAACTGATAATGTATCTTTCCCATGGTTCGCATCAGCGGGTTACACAAGAGGTCTTACTTCAGCACTTCAAGCTAGACTTAAATTAACTGAAGAAGATAGAGATACTCTATATGAAGGAAGAATTAATCCGATGGCAACATTCTCAGACCAAGGAGTTGTAATATGGGGTAACAAAAACCTACAAGTTGCTGATTCAGCATTAGATAGATTAAATATCAGAAGGTTATTACTACAAACTAGAAAACTAATTTCAGCGGTAGCGGTAAGATTGTTATTCGAACAAAACGACCAAATCGTAAGAAACCAATTCTTAACACTTGTTAATCCTATTTTGGAGAACATTAAAAGAGAAAGAGGTTTAGCTGACTTTAGAGTTCAACTTTCTAGTGACCCCGAAGAAATAGATAGAAACGAATTAAGAGGTAAGATTTTTATTAAACCTATACCTTCACTAGAATTCATAATCTTAGAATTCAATGTGACTTCTACAGGAGCTTCATTCGATGATATCTAAGAAATAAAAAAGAATGTAAAATGGGGAAGAATTAAGCAACTTCCCCATTTTTTACATATTTATTAATAAAAAGGAAATTATGTCAAAAATTATAACAAAAAATCAGTTGGATTTGGTCATTGAGTCAACACTTAAAGAAGCTGATTATATGATGGAAAATAAAGACGAACTTAAACTTACAAAAGACCATATGGATGAACTTCACAAAGAAGGTCATTGTATGTGTGATGGTAAATGTTTAGTTTACACAGAAGATATTAAAGGTGATGACAAAAAAATGTCAGAACTTTTACAAAAATTAGCTTCAGAAAAAATGGATTGTGTTATTGTATCTAAAGAACAAATGGATATGTTACACAAAGATGGTAAGTGTGAGTGTGATGATAATGTTAGTCTTTCTTATGAAGATGAAATGAAAGAAGGTGATTATATGAACGACATGGGTGATGACATGAAAGCTGAAGGTAATATGACTGAAGAAATGTGTAACGAATGTGGTGGTACCATGGTTGAGGGTGTGTGTGAAGGTTGTAGTGATATGTCTGAAGAGGGCGTTGATGAGGGAAATGAATTCACCGGAGAACTAAATAAAGCTAGAGAGGAAGGTAAAGCAACTTTTACTGTTGATGGTAAAACTTATAAAGTAGAACCAGCCGATAAAGAAGAAAAAGATAATGTAGAAGAATCTGTAAATGGTTTAACCGAAGCTTTAAGTCAGACAACTAATAAAGAAATTATGAAAGAAGAGATGGATTTCTTCAATAAAATGATAAACTATAATAAAAAATAATTAATAATGAAAAGATATAAAATCAGAAAAGAACAGTTAGAAAGAGTTGTTGAATCTTTCGTAATGGAAAACACTAAAAAAGGGACTATCACCGAAAAAGAAGAATTAAATGAAATGGACCCTATGTATGTAGATATGCTTACTGGGTTAGGAGGGGCAGCAGGTATTTTCGCACTTGCAGCAATAATGACTAAATTAACTGAAAAAGCGGCAAGAGGTGATTTTGGACCTAAAGGTGAGAAATTAGCTAAGGATTTAGAAGCTATCGGAGATGCAGCAGCATCAGCTAAAAGAGGGCCATCTGGTGGATATAGGGATGATATGAACGAAGAAGAGTTAAATGAAATAGACCCTATTACTACAGCGGTCGCGGGTGTATCTGGTATTTTCGCACTTGCAGCAATAATGACTAAATTAACTGAAAAAGCTAAAAAAGGTGACTTTGGACCTAAAGGTGAGAAATTAGCTCAACATTTAGAAGCTATCGGAGATGCAGCAGCAAAAGCTAAAAGAGGACCTAACTAATCGAAAATAATATATGACTTAAAAAACCCCTTTTTTTTAGGGGTTTTTTTCTGCTTTATTAATTCCAGATAAAACCAAATTTGCTGATGTACAAGTAGCCACAAACCAACCACAAACAGTAAAAAAAGGTTCTCCATTTATTATTGCCCCTACTAAACAAGGTAAAGTAAAAATTAATGTAAGTATGTTTAGGTGTTTTTGCATTTTAAATATTTTTTATTGTTAAACATTATTAAACACAAATATAAGAATAACTTCTTAAAATGCCAAAAATTTTATTGTTTATTTTGATATTTATATAAAAAGATTTTTATGAAGAAGTATGTTTTGTCAGAAAATCAATATTCTAAGTTAAGAAAAGTTTTGTTAGAGATGAGACTTAGGACTTATATTTTTGATTGGGATGACAATATTTTATATATGCCTACCACTATTAAAATGGATAAAAAGACCGATGGTGGGTGGGAACCAATAGATGTTCCAACCGATGAGTTTACTCATGTTAGAACAAATCCTGAATATAGATTAAGAAATGGTGACGCTAATGTTGCCTTTGCTGACTTTAGAGAATCAAAACCTTTTATAGAAGACACTAAAAAAGCAATACATATGGGTAAATTTGCTCCTAGTGCAGATAAATTTAAGGAAGCTTTAATTCACGCTAACCCTTTTGGTATCAATACTGCTAGGGGACATAAACCTAATATACTTAGGGATGGGGTTAGACTTTTTATCGATATGGTTTTTACTGATGAAGAAAAATCTGAAATGGTAGAAAATATTAAAAAGATTTTAAATCAAGCAAAAGGATTAACAGATGACCAATCAATAGATTTTTATTTAGATGAAATGGGTGAGTATTATCCTGTTTCTTCAGATGAGTTTGGACAAAGGTTTGGTCTAGATGTAACAGGTGGAGCGGCTAATCCTGAACACGCTAAGAAAGTAGCAATAGAACATTTTGTTAGAAAAATATTTAAAAACGCTAAAACATTAGTTGCTAGTGATTATAAAAAGATGTCTGTTGGTTTTTCTGATGATGATTTAGGAAATGTTAAAGCAGTAGAAAAATTTATAGAAGAAGAGTTAAACCAAATGTATCCTGAATTTCATTTTGTAGTTTATGATACCTCTGATAAAGGTAAACGTAAAATGGTAATCGAAAAAGAGTGAAAAATTTAATCCGTAAAATATTAAAAGAAGAGACTGGGGATTTTGATTGGACAAAATCTGTTGACCCTTTGGATGAATTTGGTGATTTGTTTTATGGTAGGGGTGATTATAAGACAACTGGGTTAGCACCTGGAAAATATATTAAACGTGATAATAATTGGTGGAGGGATTGGATTGAAGAAACTTATCACGCACACTTTAATTTATTGGAAGATACTGAAGACCTATTAGGGATGGTTAAAGATTTAGTAGAACCTAGGGTAACTGGAAACCACCAATATTATAAATTAGCTAATGAAGTTCAACAATTTGTGTCCCCTAATAGGGCTTTAAATGGTAAAAGTATTTTTCATGATGCCGCTAATACAATTTTAGAGGCTTATAGTTACTTTGATGATTATGCAGTTAAAAATAATTTAACCATTATAGAGGTTTTAGATATATTTAGTCTTTGGTTAGATAAAATGAAAAAAGAAGGTAAACCTTTACATGGTGAAAACAAAGATGGGTAAATTAAATTACATACTAGAAGAATTATTGTTTGAGTCTCGTAGAAAAGATGTTATAGAAAAATATCGTGATAGATTAACCGATACTTTAAATGACAACCCCACACCAATAAACGGTATGATGGAGGATGATTTTGACAAGGTAGTAGAACATATTGAATCCGAATTACCACACCCCAAATACCTAGAGTTTGTTTTAAATAGTTTGTGTTGTGGTGGTTATGGTGCAGACCCCGAACTAGTTCTACCATTAATTCAAAACTTCCATAGATTAGCAGAAAGAAATCTTATTAAAAATAAAGACATCTACTCCAAAGAATACGCAACACCCGAAGGAAGTAGTTATGTAGATTTATCTAATGTTTATTCTGCTGTAGAAAAAGGTACCGAAAAAGAGATAAGAAAAGAAGAAGATAAAAAATTAAAAGGACAAAGAGATATTATTTATGATGGTCCCAGATGGCGTGTTGTGGTACCAAAATCACATAAAGCCTCATGTGCTTACGGTTCAGGGACTAAATGGTGTACCACTTCAAGAGGTGATGATAGTTTCTTTAAACAATATACGACTGACGGTTTATTATTTTATTTAATAGATAAAACTGCTGCTACTGATGAAGATAATGTTATGTATAAAGCGGCATTAAATTGGTATTACGGTTGGGATTCTAAGAAAGATAGGTTTTTTGCTAAACGATTAGAAGATGCTACACTTTATGATTCTACCGATAACACAGTAAGAATACACCATGTGTTACCTTTATTACCTGAAGAAGTAGAACAAAGTATTGTACTTTATTATGTTAATTCAATAAACAAATTGAATGAAAAAATAGAAAAAGAAGAGGGTGATATAGAAAATATTATTGCCGAATTACAAGAAAAATTTATTTCTGAGGGTGTTATCACAGACTTAATGAATAAAATTAGACGTGATTTACCAAACGAACAGGTTGCAAGATTAAATGGTGGTGTCAGTGAGCTATCAGTAGACCCTGAAACCAAAACTTTTTGGGTTTCTTTTAATGATTACTCAGGTGATTTAGAAGAAGAGAATCATATTTCAGAACCCATTTATAGTGGTTTTATTTTTGGAAACCAAGAAATGACAGGTGATGAACAAATATTAGATTTACAATTACATGATGATGACGGTAATTTAGTTTATGAAAAGGAAACGTTATTTAACGCAAATGGCCTTTCTGATTTATATGGAAGAAGTGTTTTTAGGCATTTTGGGGGTTCTCGTACTGGGCCTGAATATAAGAAAGCTCTTAAAAATTTCATCAACACAAGAAAAGACCAATTTTTTAACATAAATAAAAAAGATATAGTTAATAAGCTTTATAAACAAATCGTTAATTTCATTGTGGTTAATTCTTGGTTAAGGAAGTGGGATAAAGGGGAAAACGGTTGGTATGAAGCAAGTGGAAACGGAAAAACTTTCTGGGTTCCATCAAACAGTTCTTCTACTTTTACATTTAAGTACCCACCAAGACCAAATACTTTAATCAGTAAGTTCATAGAGTATATTAAAAAACACCCTGGAACAACCGTAAAAGAATTTTATAAAGAAGTTTATGATTTTGATTATTACCCAGGATATAATACTCAGTTTTGGGGGTCTATAAAGGATTCTGGGATAGTTAAAACAGAAAAAGGTCCCCGTGGTGTACTTAAGTATTATATAGGACCTAATTATAAAAAATGGACTGAAGGTAATTTAGAAAGATATAGAGAACAAAGTAGACCTTGGAGATGGAACAGATAATTAAAAAAATATTAAGAGAATCAGATTTTGATTGGATAAAAGATGTACCTTCTTTTATTGAAATCACCGAACCTGTTACCCAAAGAAACCCAAAAGATTCATTTAGATTACATTGGACTAATGGTTATGGTGAAGACTATGGTACTTGGTCAAATAACTGGTATACTTTTGGAAATAATAACCAAGGTCTTAATAATTTAACCAGGTATGTTAAAATGTTACAAAACGGATTTAATGCTGGTGGTTATTTTAGTGTAGAAAAACTAGCCGATTTGTATTTTGAAAGTAGAGCTGATTATGTTGTTGCTGATTGGATGGAAGATGATATGGATGAAGCACGTGACGAAAATGAAGCAAGAGAAGGTTTAATGGAGATGTTATACGATGATTTACGTGATATGGGAATTTTAGACTACGATTCTTATTCTGGTGGTGACTCAACCATAGAAAGGTGGTGGATTACTTATTTCGATGAAGCGGGTGTAGAATATAAAACCAAAATAAATAGGATATAAAAAAAGGGACCTAAGTCCCTTATCTTATTTTTTGTCAGGTTTTCCAATAACCTCATCAATAATCCCATAGTCTAAAGCTTCATCAGCACTTAACCATAAATCTCTCTGAGCGTCTTTTTCAACTCTTTTAACGGTCTTACCACAATAATCACCTAACAATCTAAACAATTCTTTATTAATCTTTTCCCACTCATTCATACTAATACGAGCGTCTTGGATGTTTCCTACCGCTCCACCACTAGATTGGTGTAACATAGTTCTTGAATGGGGAAGAGAAGCTCTCATTCCTTTTTTTCCAGCTCCCAAAAGAACCGAACCCATCGATGCTGCCATCCCTGTGTTAATAGTTTGGATGGGTGCTTCAATATAAGTCATTACATCTACCATAGATAATCCAGCTTTAACCGAACCACCTGGAGAGTCAATATGCATCGTAATAGTTTTCTTAGGGTCTTGTTGTGATAAAAACAAAAGTTGTGCCTGAACAATAATAGCCATTCTATCATCCACGGGTCCTGCACACCATATAATCCTATCCATCATTAATCTATCGAAAACAGACATTGCTGCAACGTTAAGTTGTCTTTCTTCAATAATAGTAGGGGTAACCGAATTAGTCACCATAGGGACTACAGATTGGAAGTTTTGATATCCATGAAGTGTGTTAGAGTTAACACCTAAATGATTTACTGCGTATTTATTAAATTCTGTCATACTTTTTAGGTTTTTAATTTCTTTAATGATATTTATTATTAGATAATAAGTCAAATTAAAAAAAAACAATTTATGGGACATCCAGAAGGAAAAGTAGAAAAGGTAGAGGTATTTGAAGTTAATGGCGTTATTTTTAAAACAAAAGAAGAAGCCGACGCTTATCAAAAACAAATAGATTCGAATAGGAGAGAAAATTTAATTTTAAGTTCAAGAACTGAAGTATTAAAATCTAATGCCAGAAGTTTAACTAAAATTAATGGTTATTACCACGTATTTAATGGGACTCTTTTTAGAGGTGGTGAAGCTGATGAGGCTTTAAAAAGTATGATACTAGACACACCTGAAACTACTTTAAAATTATTACTTAGTTTAGATGAAAAAGAATACGAAGAAGACGGACCAATAAAAGGAGAATTACCTATAGCTGATGGTGAGTTTGTTGAAAAACGAATTGAAGGATAACATTATTACAATAAAAAAAATAAAAAAATGGCAGTAAAAACAATTAGTAGATACCAAACAAGTGACGGTTCTTTATTCACTAACTTTAGAGAAGCGACTAAATACCAAAATAATTTAAATGAAAAAGCTGAAGCTGAGTACAGTAGAAAAGTTTTTAATGAATGGTTAAACAAACAATTAGATGTAGCAAAAGGTGAAGAACCATCTGATGCTTCTAAACTCATACTTAAAATTTTTAGTGGTCAGGTACGTAGACAAGATAGTGAAGAAGTATTAACAGAATATTTTGTTAAATATGGTAGAGATTTAAACTTTCTGTTAGCTAATATTGTACACAGTGCTGGAGCTAAATTACCTATTAGAGGTGTTAGTGCTGTATTAGAGGTGGCAAAAGCAGATTAATTAAATAATTAATGATATTAAAACGGGTAAATACTTACCCGTTTTTTTATGCCTTTCAACATATTTATTAAGAAACAACTATTCATATGAAAAATGAAAATTACGATAACGCTTTAACTGAACTTTACGAAAGTCTAGAACCTATTGAAAAAGAAAGAATAGATGAGGGCGCTTGGGAAAGTATTAAATATGGTCTTTCTAAGTTAGGTAGATATAAAGCTGGTGGCAAAATTTTGGGAAAAGGTAAAACTACAAAAGCAGCACAAGAAAAGATAAGAAAAATATTAAATAAAGAGTCTAATAAATTACTTAGAGCTTTAGATGATGAAGTTAAAAAAGTAGCACCCGAATTTCCAAACGATAAAAAAAGATTTACTTTTTTAAAGGGTATTATAACAATGGGGTCTTTTTATGACTCTATTGTTGAAGCAACAAAAAAGAAACCAGGAACAGAAGGTTATCTACCTGTTGATGCGGCGAATGAAATTATAGCTGATTTAAGAGAAATTGTTAAAAAATATTTGGATGTTGATTTAGCGGCTGTTTATACAACAATGGAATCTGAAGAAGGTAAAGAAAATATTTTAACAGAAGAGGAATTAGAAATATTAAAGTGGGATGTATTGACAGAGGAGGAAGTTCAAATGTTAGATGAAAAAAACTTTCTTAAAAAGGTGGGTAAAGGTATTGGTAAAGTAACTGGAGCTATTTCAAAAGCTAAAGATAAAGTAATGGATAAAGCTTTTGGGGCCAAAAAGGGTTCAGATAAACCAACCAAAAAGGGTAAAGGACAGTCCGCTAAAATGCAGAAAACTTCTGGTAGTGGTGAGTTTGAATCCGACAGAATGGGTAAAAAAGGTTTAGCTAGTAATAGATTACCTATCCTTCTTAACATGTTAGGTGGTGCTATGGGAGCTTATTCTTGGTTGGCTAATACGGAATGGTTTAAAAGTTTATTCCAAGAAGAAATAACTTATACTGACACAGAACAAGTAAGGGAGGTTATTGAGACTAAATCGGAAGTTTTAAATGATATTAAACCTGGTGAGGGTCTTTATAAAGGTTTAAGTAGAGTTACCGATATTCAAGTTGACGCTAGTTCTAGTCCCGATAAATTTATTTCACAATTAGAACAGATAGGTGGTGGTGACGCTCATAAAGGTGTTGACCTTTTATGTCAAAAAGGTGGGTGGATGATGAAACCAACTGAAGCTTCAAAAGGGTTACACGCCTTAGTAGATAACCCTCAGAGTGTTGATAATATGGGGGACTTTTTTAAGGGTGGTGCTTCTGGTACAGGTAAGTTAGTTGACCCTGATTCGGGTTTAGATACTACATTATATGGAACAAAAGCTGGAACTACTTTAACATCCATACTTGTAAAAAATTTACCTGTTTTAGTTACTAAGTTTGTTACTAAAACAGCGGTTAAAACAGGTGCGGCATATTATACCGCAAAAGGTTTAGGAAATGTATTAGGCCCAATAGGGTTAGGTTTGGTTTTAGCTGGTATCACTGTTAAGGTATTAAGAGAAAAAGGTCAAAGACAATCTAGAGCAAAAACATTAGATGATTTATTACAATCATTAAAAGATATTAAACCAACAGATGAAAACCCACCTGTAATAGATGACCCAAAAGGTGAAGGGGAACCAAAAGGTGGTGGAGAACCTGAAAAGGACGATGTAACAGGTACTACAGACCCAGTACCACCAATCACAACTGATATTCCAGCAGACTTCTTAAAAGGTAATAGGAACATGCAGTTAGCTTATTTAGCACAAAATTTCTTACCTGGTGGTAAAAGTTTATGGGATAG
>Ga0208794_1000991_pt1 | contig 14416 bp, 28 predicted proteins | sample 32_taG_FD_184106 | JGI IMG/M metagenome (GOLD analysis project Ga0208794, IMG submission 184106) | Marine viral communities from the Gulf of Mexico - 32_GoM_OMZ_CsCl metaG (SPAdes) (version 2) | ecosystem: Environmental > Aquatic > Marine > Oceanic | place: Atlantic Ocean: Gulf of Mexico... | reverse complement strand
AAAAGATTTGTTTCTACTGGAAAAATATCTTTTGCTAAAGGATTAAGTATCATATCTTTCAAAGGAAGACACTGTGATAAATCCCCTACTGAACCTGCAGCTATAAAAACCCCTGTAGTAACTAAACCAGATCTCATTGCAGGACGCATATACTCATATGTCTGATCCATCTTTGGTGCAATACCAGCCTCCTCATGGAAAAAGTATTTAACAGGACCCCCTACACCATTTGTAGGATCTTTCTCAAATGACATACCTTGTATAGTACCTTTAAGACCTACTTCAGTTTTTCTACCACCTTTTCTAACTTCAATCTTCTGCTGCCACATTAAAACCTTTTGAGGGTTCATTGGTCTATACCAAGCAGTATGTTCATTAAGAAAGGCACCATACTCATCTAAGAATTTCCAAGAACCTTTCTCATTTATATAGTCTTTTAAACTAGCTCCAAGCTTTAAAGTAACTCCGGGCTCAAACCATTGCTGATTGATAAGCTTTGCTATGTGAAAATAAGAAGAAGCAATCTGTCTTTTCTTTAGTATTGCTACATGCTTGTAATTCAACTCAGCTAAAAACTCATACAGTGCCATGTGATACTGAGCATCCCTGATATCAGCAAATCCAAACTTCTGTATTTCTTTGTTAAAGATTGGTAAGAAGTTTAACCACATGTAATACTCACGGGTTAGAAACCATACCTTACTACCTTTCTTGTAAAGTACACCTTTCCTGCATTTTTGTTTTTGATCATCCCAATAGTTAATATAATCTTTAGACCTAAGAGGATGCTCACAATAGTAACCCAGATCATTAAATTTTTTAGCTTGAGATATAAACTCTTCTGTTGTTTCATCAAATTCATATTGACCAGGTTCTTTAAAATAGTTAGTTAAATATTCAGCAAACTCCTCTCTTGTTTCAAAAGAAGTTTCTGTCCAGACACCATTGTCCCAAGTAGGTATGTTTTGCCAAATGTCACTCATTATTGATCATACGCTAATCCTTGACCACCTCTTACTTTGCTTTGCTGCTCTTCTTGCAAATCTTTATAAGCACCTTTAAATGACTTTCTGATACTATCAAAATCTTTTACCATGGCTCTTACTTGGTTTATGTTACCGTCTTTACCATCAGTAATTTGCACAGTAGACATGTACTTAGCTATTTTATCCAAAGCTTTCTTGATTCCTTCATAAGCTCTAGATGTAGGTGTCTCATACATTCTTCTACAAAAAGCTAATGCTGTAAAGATATCATCATCTTCCACACTGAACTCTGCCTGTATCTCTCTTAGTATAATATCTTCCTTGTCTATTTCAGGTGTGTGAAAAAACGGATTACTGTCAGGATCAGGACATGTCATATAGAACAAATACTTATAAATACTTAAGTAGTCTTCCGGATAATTATCCATAATATCTTTTAAAGACTTTAAAGTATAGCAATGCTCTGTAGGAACTATTGCACCATTTTGTATATCAAAAAGTTTAATTATCATTTTTTCTTAAGTTTATCTTTATTATCTCGCAACCAACTGATTATATTAATAACTTCATCTTTTAGATAAGGTACCGCAATTGGTATAACTTCTTTTACTACAGGATCTCCATTCTCATTATATTTAGTTATTGGATATCCATATTCATTCTTAGCTTCTTCTTCAAACTTTACATGATGGATAAACATTTTACCTGGTTCTAACTTAGGATTATGTTTTATTATCATATACATATAAATACTCAGCTGTAAAGAATAATGATAGAAATTACAGTCATCTAGATGATTTAAGGGAGCATTCATTTTTTCTGAAATACCCTCCCAGTTTTTATAAGATTCTGTTTTTATTTCCTTATTTGTTTTATAGTCAATGATGTGTATTTTACCATTAACTACTTCTATAAGGTCTGCTTGTCCGCAGATTCCTGCAGATTTTAAATATACCAAATGTTCTGGATAAATACCATCTGTAAGTTTTTGAGAAGGAGCCATCTTTAAACCGTCCTTCATTATAGGTGATACAACTGGTATAGGGATACCTTCTTTTTCTATTGATGCTAAAGAGCATATATCAGCTTCTCTTTGGTTGTGATAATAGGTACCTAAGCCCATTGCTCTTTCAGATTCACTGTTCCAGATTTCTTTAATCTTCTCCGGATCTATATTGAACCATTTAGACTTCTTAGCTTTAGAAACTTTCTTAGCTACCTTATCTGCATCAAAAGGTTTCTTAAAGTTTGAAACCAATGTAGTCACACTAATCCATTGGATATTTTCTTCAGGATTAATGCTTTTATAACTATGGTCTTCATCATTAAATACTATACTCATAATTCTTCTAGTTTATCTTCATCTTCTTCACTAATAACTGCTTTCCATTTACCCAATGGACACTCAGAAGAAAGTGATCTTGTTTTAAAAGATAAAGAACAACCACATTCATTGCAGCAGGGAGCTGTGCCTGGTACTGCACATTTATCTCCTTTGCTATCACAAGAATTACAAATACTGTATCTGTCTTTGGAAACTTCTTCTACAAATTCATTTTTAATAGCAGCATTTTTAATGCCTTCCATGATTTGCTTTCTGTTTTTCCATATGTCACTTAGTCTTGTCATTTTTGAATTGATCTTTGCGTTCTTCTTCTTTAAGTATAAGCTCGTGTAAATTTGTAAGTGCTTTAAGTTTTTCTTCTATAGTCTTTTTGTTGTGGTACCCTTTCAATGTTGCTGTGCTATGATTAGGTAAATTCTTAGTGTATTTTTCAATTGTATTTTCAATCTTAAGTTTTCTAGCTACAAAGTGTCCTAAACCTAATACATTTATTCTTGGATGTTTTAAACCTGATAAGTTTTCTCTTAAATCTTTATAGGTAAAATCTACAATCTTCTCTATCAAAGATTCTGAAACATCTAATTCTTCTGCTAGTTCTTTATACAGTTCCCGTGCTTTCTTTGGAATCATGTGCTAAAAACTTAAAATCTAATAATATTGTGCCCTCAGTCTGTACTTTTATTGCGGGATTTAATGTAATTACCTTTTTATTATTAGAATCTTTAACTACTAAGTCTTTTTTAATTGCTTTGTTTATACAGTTTCTTACGGTTTGAGGAGACTTAAATATCCAAGATTCCTCTGAAGAAGCATCATAACAAAAGCTTGTTAACTCAACTGGTTCATTAAAGCTTAATAATGTAAGGCAATTTAAGTCAGAATCACTCACTGTTATACGGTTAATATAACAGTGAGTAAGTATCTGATACTTAACCAAATCCCATTTAGGCATCTGCACCTGTTTCTTAACTTGGTTAACTAAAGCCATAACTATCCTTTTTTAAGTTTACGTCCTTTTGGTTCAGGAGCATTCTTAGGTTTAGGCATTGGTTTGCTTTGAGGCTGATCCATCTCTTCTTCCTCCATTTCTGGAGCTTGCATCATCATAGCAAACTGCATTTGGTAATTAGCTCTTCTAAATCTTTGCTCTTCAATGTCTGACAACATTTTTTCATACTCATGTTGAGCTTTTAGATAAGGCATTGATTCTTCATAGAACTTAAGCATCTCATCCTTACGTGCTTTTAACTCCTCTTCCGTAAGGTTTTCTTGTTGGTTTTCCATAATGTTTTATTTATGTTTACTCAAATATACAAAAAAAGTTTAAACTGTAAACATTTAAAAACAAAAAGCTTGAGTACATTATATACCCAAGCTTAAATAAAAGCACGTTCGGAAGTTATCTGCTTTTAATAGTAAAGTTCATAAAGGTTAATAGATAGAACTTTCTTGATATGTCTGCTTCTATACCAAAGATATCAAAGAAACCTATTCTTAATTTAAATATGAATTTATCCCACTGCTTATTTTTTACCTTCCAGTTATTTCTAAATTTCATTCTACAAAGTTTTTAACATTTCTATCAGCTCAGGTTGAGGATGGCAATCAGACTTGTCTGATCTGTAGCTTACGTGTGTGTATACTCCTGGTTTCCCTGATAAAGCTGCTGAGTTTAAATCCCAAATGCGCTCATCATAGTGTAAAGGAATATTATATCTCTCATTCCAAAATACAAGCAACTGTCTAACTGATTCTATCTGAGCATCTGTGTACTTCTCAAATGCCTCATATCCTCTAAACCCTTCAGGGTACTCCTGAACATTGTCTACCTCTTTGCCTGCCCAAGACACCCACTTATCACCTTTCTTCTTAAGACCTCCCCATGAGTCTATCTCTATACCTATAGACTCCATATCATTTCTTCTGTATCTTAAACCTAAAGAAACGTGGTCATCACCATTCTCTCCTAGATGGTATGCCCAATACTTAGATGAGAATGCTTGATGAATTGTACCATCTCTACCTATAAGTATGCAGGTTCCAATTTTTTTACCATCCTTTAGCCACCAATTGATATCACCATTCACACCATCACCTGATGCTGTATGATGCAAAACTATCTGCTTCTTGTCATAGACAATTTTATTATAGTCCTTCTCTGTAAAATCGTGTTGAACAATTTTACTTAGGTCTAGTTTTTCCATGGTCTAATTTTTATCAGTTGGAATATTACAATTCCTACAGCTATGAGAAATAGTAGCCACATAAGATTTTTTATTGATTCGCCTAGCTTTTGCCAAAATGACTTTTCTTTCTCATAGTAGTGGACAGGAATTTCTACCTCTCTTACCACCTCAATAGTATCAGCAGCACATTCTGCTTTTACTTTTATAGTATCATAAACTTTCCAGAGCTTTACTTTCAGCCGTTCTTTTTCAATTACTACCGTATCACGTAAGTATTTTTCTAGGAATGCTGTATCCTTTTCTATTCTAGGAACAACAACCTTTACCGTATCTATCCTAATAATTGTATCTGTCTGTATAAGCTCAGGATGTTTAGTGACCAACCTAGTAAACCTTCTCTGTGGTGAGCAGCTAGTTACTGCCACTAATAAGATTAGTGATATACCTACAGCTAGAAGTTTTAGAAGATCTTTCATTTTTTAATTCCTTTTAAGAAGTTTACATTATCTGCAATAACTTTTTTAATCTTAGCTACTGTAACATAAACTGATTTAAGTACATTGTTTCCTGAAATATCCACCCAGTTCTCATTAATAGATCCAAGCTCAATAAGTGAAAAGATGATTAATAAACCGTTTGTCAATAAAGCTTTTGTCATAAAGCTTATTTCTAAACCTATATAAGTAATTCCTTTACAGATAAAAGGTGTTAAGAAAAAGTAGTCAATTGGAAACAAAGCTAATGCTAAAATAAAGTATCCTGCTGATTTGTATATATATCCGTGACGCAACATTCTAGATTGGAATACATCAAAGTATTTTCTTTTTTCACGGTTAGCTAACTTTTTAAGTGAGATTAATTTCACTAATGTATCTAGTAAAATCATACCCATAAGCACTATAATAGAAAGTTCTATTGGAGAAAATATTGCTAATGAGCTAAATATAAGAGCACCTATTTTTTTCATTTTAATTTCAAATAATATAATATATAATATAAAAGGTTGCTTGTATAAGGAAGCTTAAATAACGCTTTAGGAAATTTAATTAGCCTTTAGTATAATATACTAAAATTATTTGATTTTAGTTGCTTCTAAACTAGTTTAAAATGTTTTTATCAGAGTTAAAACATCTGACACAATAGTATTAGCAGCATTATTGCTTCCCCATTGTGCTGTAATTTCAAGAGTATTTAACACAGTCGTATCAAAATTTGTAGTTTCAAGAGTGTTAAATCCAGAACCATCATAGTTTAGATTTGAACTTCTTACATATACAAACTGACCATTAGATAAAATTTGAGCAACTCCTGCACCACCAATTTGACGGATAACAAAGTCAGCTTCAATTTCCCAGAAATCATTAGAGGTAGCATTAAGATTCATAGCTCCTGTATCTGCTAACAGAATGCCATTAGTTTTAATTCTTATTTCTAAAGTTTCACTATTAGCACAAGATATGTGACCACCTGCTTTTAAATGAAATGAATCCCCAACACTGAATCCATCAGCCGGTACTGAAAGCTGCCCAACACCTGCTCCAATTATAGAACCTTCAGTAGTTGTAGCAGCTACAGGAGTGCTTGTTTGAGTCTGAGAGAATAGACCATAATTGTGCGGAGTATTTTCCATAGCCTCTGCGATAGCAGTCATGCCTTTTAATACTCTATGTTCAAAGTCAAAGTTTGAACCTTTATCTCCATGTTTTGGGTTACCGTTACCTAAGCTCATTATACTGCTTTTTTAATTCTTTCTAAAAGTTTAAGCACAGCAAGTTGGAACTTATAATTAGATCCTTTATTGCCGTGCTTACTATTTTTATTTCCTAGTCCCATCCTTATTAAATAAGCGCTACAAATGCAGCAATTAAATCTTTATTTTCTTGAGAAAGATCTTCATAAACAAATGTTTCTGGATCATCTCCTGGTTCTACGTCAGTAAATTTTAAAATATCAATTACTTCAGGATATCCTGTAATAGTACTTATCACTTGAGTAGAAAATGTAGAATAAAAATTATCATATGTAGTTTTATCTTCAGTTGAAAGACTATCATAGGCTACATCAAAAGGATATCCGTTCTTCATACCTTTTGTGCTTTTTGCAGAACCTTCTGCATAGAACGTTTTAACTATTATCATGGTTATATAATTTTATTTACTTGCAATAAAGGTTCATTCACAAAACCTGAAGCATAAAGATTTACAAATCCTGGATCAAGATTTTGAGTTGACCAAGTATTTTTAAGACCTGCTTGGAATGGAGCGCCTCCAGTATCAATAAAATAACTTGATGCACTAGCGCCTACACCTTGAGCATTTACATTATTAGTATAAATTTCAGTACTAATATCTGCCATTCTAATTATGTGAGTGTTTGCAGTCATTAAGATTTCATAGTCTTTTAAATATACAGTTGTCCCAGCACCTGTTACACTTCCCACACTTACTGTTGACCTTCCATTTTCAAATGAGGCAACATTTTCTGTTTGGCTTTGGTCAAATAGTCTTCCGTTTGGAAGATACATATCTCCCTGAACTACTACTGTACCTCCTCTTGTAGCCATACGCACACCATATAATAAATAATCTGCTTTTGCTCTACCATTAAATTGAAGTCTTGGAGGAGAATCACCTAAATGAAAAACAATAACTCCTGCTATACTTCCTAAACTACCAGTTACTTCACTATAAAAGTTACCGTTAATTGTTATATCTTCATAACCTGTAATAGCATAAGAGAGAAACAATTGTTTAAAAGCTCCATTGTTTCCAGCCCAACCTCCATCTTTCAAGACCATGTTAGGACAGTTGATGGTTAATTTTCCTGTACCAGAGGAAGCAATAAGAGAATAAAAACCAGAAAGCTTTTTTCTAATATTAATTGTTCCGCTTACATTACCATAAGGTCCTATAACATTTCCATTAGCAGAATAAGAATCAATCTCATTTCCTATTATAGTAACTGTAGATTCAGCATCTTGAGAAAGAGACGCCCAAATATAAAGATCAATGCTATTTCCACCTGTAGTTCTAATAGTATCAAATTCAAATACTAAATCAGTGTAATAGACATCATTATTTATTAAATAGAATGCTCTAAAGTCTCCTATAAAATTAGCATTTCCGTACCATTTCCAGTTACTAATTTGCCCAGCTCCTGCAGGTGATGCAATACCTCCACCTGTAAATAATACTCCTTGTGCAGAATAATATGTATGATTAGAAGCTACAGTAACAGTTTCTGTATATGTTCCCGGAAGCAAATAGAAGTTTGTTGCACCAGCACTTGTAGCAGCAGCAATTGTTTTATATGGTAAATTACCGTCTCCTATAGTACCTGTTGCATCATCACCTGTCTGAGGATCAATAACTGCTGTACGCAATAAATCCCAAGATCCTCCGCCTCCACCAAAGTAAGATTTTAAATCTTCTAAGCGTGTAGCTACAGGTTTGTAACCTCCTTCAAAGGTTCTATCTTTTGTTCCTAAAGCTACTAAATCTGTATCTTCAGGCGTGCTCTTATATCTCTTCTTAGCAAGTATGCTAAAAAAGTTAGTTAAATTATTTAACATATCTTAAGTAAATTAAACTACTACCATTACAATACCTGCTGCATTAAGTGGTGCAGCTGCGGTACCATCTGTAGAATAAAAATCTCCTGCTACTAATCCTCCTGCTAATGCTGCTGCGTTATCAGCATATACATTTTCTGCAGCTTGATTAAGTTTGTTTACTAGTTCATTAAGGTGTCCAAAACGTGCTAATGTTGCATCAGCATCTTTTTTCAAAAACTTATCTGGTGAACTTGGAATAAATTTGTTCATGATTATAATTTTAATAATAATACTATACTATATAATATATAAAAAAGATTCATATAAAACAAAAAAAATCCCCAGGATTACTCCCAGGGATTTAAGCTATGAAAAAAATCAAAGAAGATTGAGAATTTATGTGGAGATAGAATCAATCCTCCGTTCCAAATATACTAAAGCTTTTTGTAAATCTTCCTTTTTTGTAGAAATATTTTTCTTTCCGGCTCTAGCTACATACTTAATTACGTTACCTAGATAAAAATCTTTGTCCAGATCCCATGCTTCAAGTACATTAAAGACCTCATATTTAGAATCTTTTCCGCCATAGTGGTCAGGTCTTATGTTATTTGTCTGTGACATGCTCATAAGTTTTTTCAAATATCTTTTCTTGACAAGGATAGAACTCTCCTTCTACACCTTTAATTATATAAGAATCTAATGGAGCTATCATATCACCCTCAAGTGTCTTAATGATCAAATCCCAAGTATTTTCATTTACATAAAAATTACTTGTACCTTTTGGCTCAAAATAATTCTCTGTATCCTTGTGACCTAAAAAGCTAAACATCTCTTGAAGATTGTCTCCCTTCCACTGAAGAGCTTGAATAACAACAGGTTTCTTTCTATAAAAAGCCATAACTACCAGATTATTGCAATATCACGCTCATTAATTAAAAACATTACAGAGTCATTAATACGTACTTTTTCTGCATTACCTAATGCAAACTCATGTACATAAACATTATCTCCTTCTGTTACATCTTCAACTGCAGTTCCAACAGCATATACTTCCAGTACACCAAGCTTGCTAGCATACTCATTACGTAATTGAGCTTCTGTTTCTTCAGTAAGTTCAATACCTGTATTCTTTAATTCTGGTGCCTTAAGAAGCACTCTTGTTCCGCGAAGCATTTCAAATCCCTTCTCCATTTTCTGTATAGTGTTTATATGTTAATACTTTTTCTACTGCTGAGGATGCATTAATAATCTGGCTTGTTGCATTGTCAAACAACAAACTCTTAATAGGTGATCTATTATCCTCATAGTTTTTTCTCATTATCTCTGCAACTTCTGCAAATAGATGCTTAATCCTTTCTACATCATTTGAAGGTGGATAGCTTACATCCACTTGCAAGAGATCTTCTCCAAAGCTCGGTACTTTTGTCTCCTTTATCATTTTATTTGTTTTTACTATAGAATATTTCAAAAGCTGTTGATCTTATTATTGCTATCAAAGCAGTAATAATAAAACTTAACCAGAACCCTTCAAAGATTCTAGTCAATATTATAAACAACGCTATATCCAATGCTCTGTTTCTAAACCACTTCATAAGGTGCCATCCATCTGTTAAAAATACAAATACTGTTGTGCTACCTGGAAACTTAGGTCCAAACTTTGGACAACCATCTTTCCACTTATTCATCCAAGAAAACTTTGGATTCCAAAATTGCTGATTGCACTTTTTAAAAATACTTTCATCAATCTTAAACTGAAGAACATCCATAGCTCCTTCAAAGATTCCATAAAATACAAACAGTATAAGAACTACTCCTATCATACATTCTTAATAAAGAAATACAAACTTCCTGAAAAAGCATACAGTAATATCAACTGCAGAACGACAGCTAACCACTCTACACCATCTCCCCATAGTTGCATAAAAGCAGATATACCCCCCATAGGTATGTGAAATCCAATATTAAATGCTAGGGTAACTAATACAAGAAAACCTTTAAAGGCACGTGTTTCTGTCCAATGATTCATAATTGTTGGTTTTCGGCTAATATACAAATATTCTTTTAAACACAAAAGGGAGCTTACTTAAAAACCCCCTTTTGCATCAATTAACCTAATTTAAACAACTTAAAGTTCTTCAAATATACGAATTATTCATTATCATAAAACATTCTGTCAGAATTTTCTGTGTGCCACTTTTCATGAAGCTCTGAGTTAAACTCATCCTTATTAACCAAATAATCTGGTCTTTCAGGAAACTCTTCTGTGACAAAACTTGGCTCATACCATCTCACCCTATTATTAGGCTGCACGGCAATCTGTCCATTATCCAACAATATTATATGATGACTTTTATGCTCCATAGGATCCTCGGACAATGTGATATCACAATTCATATCATTACTTCCCCAATTAATTGTACTGTGATATTCCCCCGGATACCATTTATGATCCTTCATATAAACATCAACTCTTGAGCTACTTAAATAACCCAACTTAATAACAGTAAAATTATAAGAGAAACAATTCCACAATTGCAAATAATGAAAAGGTAAATCAGGTTTAGGCAATTCTGGTTTAGTCAACAAAGCATGAGGTGGAAGCTTATCACGCAATACACCGTTATCAAGTAGAACCTGAAACAACAAATTGCTATCTGGCATACACCTAACTGAGACTATAACTGCGGGGCTAAACTCACCGTGCCCTTTCTTACCTTGATACATATACTCATTCCGCACAAAAACCTTCATGGGGAAAAAGTTACTTTCTATATAAGCCATACCACAAATATACAATTAACTTCCACACCCTACACAATCAATATGACTATCTGTAGGTTTAACACCATTAACCTTCATTTGAAGATTATGGATCTTATCCTTTATCTCCATATCCTGAAACATATCACCTGTAAGTTGATTCTCCAACTCCTCTATCTCCTTTAACAACTTTTTCTTATCCATAATAAAACATTTTGATTAGAATACAATTTACAAATTTGCGGGGACACATCCCAAGCAAAATGAATTTAGGGGTAAATAAAAATAGTAAGTTAGAGATTGTGTTGGGTCCTATAATAAAAAACCCCCCGGCTTTTTTTCATCAGGGGTACCCCCTTATGAAACTAAAAAGACTAACCCTTTTATAACTATAAATATAAAATTTATAGCTATGAAAAGAATTAGAGTTTACTACGCAAACATCTGTGATCACAAAGGCAAGCCTGTGTTCTCTACAAAACTTTATGGAAGTAGCAACCAAGCTGCTGCGGTTGCACTGGAACTTATAGATAAGATTCCACCTGCAATGACCTTTGACATTCGCTTCCAAGAAGTGACTGCCAAAGAAATAGCTGAGCTCCTTAACGGAGTTCAGCATTTTTTTTCCTAACCCTTATATTAATGAAAATTCAAAATTTTACATCATGAAAAATAAATCTAATGCATTGGGAATAGCAAAGGCTAATCACAAGAAGAATGGTGCACTTCTGCCTGAGAGACAAAGACTAGCTTTGAAACTCATGAAGAAGTTTCCAAAAGTAACTTTAGGACCAAAGTAACTTTAGGACTAAAGTAAAAAAGGGCTTAGGCCCTTTTTCTTTTTTTTCCTAACAAAAAAAAGACCTAACCCTTATATTATAACAAATATATTTGTTATGACAATAGAAATCTTTCAGGTGGATCACCTTGCAGAAACAACAAGTTGCATGACTTGTTTTGAAGTTCCTTCTTTTGCAAAAAAGAAACTTGCAAACAAGTCTGCTGTTGATGGAATATGTATCATAGATGATATTCCCATTAAGTTCCATTTTAGCCCAAATGGACTTGATGGAGACATCTTTACAGATGACTTTCATCACAGGACTATAATTAAACATCTCATACCTTTATGGTATATAGAGAAGTTTAACTTATAACCCATAAAGAAAACCTTTGAAGAGGTTTTCTTTTTTTGCTAACAAAAAATGCTAACCCTTTTATAAACGCAAAATAAATTTGCTATGAAAACAAAAAGTAAAACTAAAGAAAAAACTTTAAAGAGTAAAGTTAAAACTTTAAACGTTAAAGTTATTCCGTGCAAATCTGATACAGTTTGCACTCTTGTTAATACTGATAATCCCGATAGGTATTATACTATTCACAAGAACTATTGTATATCTCTTGGTCTTGAGACCTTCGAGGAATACAATATTACAGCAACTGTCACAAAGAATGGTGATTTCACCAATCTTAATGACATTACTGTGCATGGTCAATATGAGCGCACCAAAAAGGTGCATACCATATTGAAGAGGTCATAAGACCTCTAAACTAAAGGGCTATATGCCCTTTTTTCTTTCCCTCTTTTTTACTAACCCTTTTACTAAGTAAAATTAATTTAATTCAGTAGCTATGGACAAACTAATAGAACAAAATTACAAGATGTATTTAATTGATTCAATAGAACAATTAAAGATTAGATTTACAGGTAAAGGTATATCTAATCAAGAGAAACTTAATATGATGTCTAAGCCATTAAAGGACTTAGAGATACAAAAGACTAATCTAGTTATGATGCATAATATGTATCCGCTAGGATGGAACTAAGTTTCATAGCAAATAAAGGTGTGAGAGGTGAAATACCTCTTGCACTTTAGATATTTGCTAACCCTGTTATTATTAAAAATTAAAATTTAAAATTAAAAAATTATGAAAAGTTTAAGTTGGAACTTTGACACAGAAGAACGCACTGACAAATCATTTACAGATGCATTAAAAGATGTTAAATGGATTGTATCACCTTATGTAAGATTAGATGCAGCTATAGATGAATGCAAGATAGTTGAAATGTTTGAAAGCAAAAATCTATATGTAGCTTATCCCGCAAAAGCATTACCTGAAGGTAACTTTATGGATTTTGAAAACAGCAATGGATATTGGAGAGGCTTGATCACATTTAAAGGTTATGCTTTAGGTTTTCATCGTGGTGGTTACAGAAGCTTTAGTATAAAAGGTGATACAATGTACATTGGTAAGATTGATAGATAACAAATAAAGGAGAGTGTGATAGCTCTCCTTTTAAACTAAACATTATGGACTTAATAAAAGCAATGTACTTGTGGCAAGAGATGGGTAACACAATTGTATCTTGGAATACAAAAGATGGTTACTATACACTCTTTGTAAAGAACAATCAAGTTAAAGGACATACCAAAGCAGTTGCAGGAGGTATATCTTGGGAGTGGCCTGAAGAACTAATAGAACAGAAAGAGAGCTAAGGCTCTCTTTTAAATATAAACCCTCTTTTTTCTAACCCTGTTATTATTAAAATATAATTGTTAAATAAAATCAAAAAGTTATGATTAGAGCAACAAAGGTAAGCAGCTACAGACAAGTAAAAGAAGGTGCAGGACAAGGTAAGAGATTCTACATCTTCAATGTTACAGGTACAAAAGAAGAATTGCAAGATTATATCAATAGTCCGCAATTTAAAGAGTATCCATTACACGCAGAAGATGGAACACCTCAGTTCAGAACAATGTTTCTACCATTACAAGATACTGTACCTATGTATAAGAAACGTGATGGGGACTATACTCTTGATGAGTCAGAATTGGAAGATGACTTAGTAAGAATGTCAGATGACAGAGTGAAAGGTACCGCATTAGAGGTAATGTTTGCAGAGAAAATTGCAGGCAAAATTGGTATTACCAAAAGAATAATTGTACCTCAGCAAGAGCCGGAATCTGAACAGGCAAAAGTGATAGATGAAGACATAGACAATATGTAAGCATCAATCATATGCAAACATCAATAGAGCAACTTATGTGTAACAACATAGGTTGCTCTATATGTTTAATAACTAAACCTCTTTTTTCTAACCCTTATATAATAAAAATGGAAATGCTGAATAGCATTTCATTGTTTAGTAATTAGTCTTGTAGTTTTTAAAATTTACATTTTAGGATTTAAAAACAAGTTGGGTAGTTACTAAATACTAAGTACTAAATACTTAATTACTAAATATTTATTACTTGTAAACCCTTGATATAACTGAAAAGTATAAGTATTTAATAAAAAAATTAAAAAAAGTTTTGTAAAACTATTGATTATTAAATATAAAACTTATACCTTTGGTGGGTGGAGGCTAAGAAACTACAGTAAAACTAGTCTTTAGTTTAAAATAAAAATTTATTTAGTAGTTTGTTGGGTAGATTAGTTTACACACCTTCTTACACCCTTTTTAACCTCCTTAACCACTATTCATTTTCCTTAACCCTCTTAGTTATTAATTATAAGTATAGCTAATTAAGCCACTTGGCGGTCGTTGGGTTTGATTTGTTTATCCTTGGGGATAGTATGCCCT
>Ga0208794_1000990_pt1 | contig 14423 bp, 14 predicted proteins | sample 32_taG_FD_184106 | JGI IMG/M metagenome (GOLD analysis project Ga0208794, IMG submission 184106) | Marine viral communities from the Gulf of Mexico - 32_GoM_OMZ_CsCl metaG (SPAdes) (version 2) | ecosystem: Environmental > Aquatic > Marine > Oceanic | place: Atlantic Ocean: Gulf of Mexico... | reverse complement strand
GCCTGTCCGCTCGGGTACGGCGAGCAGCCTGCCGGCCGCCTTCACCCGCGGCCTCGGCGACGCGCCCGACGACCTGGCGTGAGCCGTACCTCCTCCCCCGCCCCACCCCGTCACCACCGTTCGAGAGAGGCACCGTCATGAGGCAACCGCACCGGATCGTCGTCGGGCTCGGGTTCGGCGACGAGGCGAAGGGCGCAACCGTCGACCACCTCTGCGCGGGGGGCGGGGTGGCGGCGGTGGTGCGGTTCTCGGGCGGGGCGCAGGCGGCGCACAACGTGGTCGTCGGCGGTGCGCACCACACGTTCCGGCAGTTCGGGTCGGGGACGCTCGCGGGGGTGGCGTCCTACCTGAGCCGGCACGTGCTGGTGAGCCCCGAGGCGCTGGCCGCGGAGGCCGTGGAGCTGGAGGCGCTGGGGGTCAGCGATCCGTTGGGGCTCGTCACGGTCAGCCCGGACGCGCTCGTCGTGACGCCGGTGCACCGGGCCGCGAACCGCACCCGCGAGGACCTGCGGGGCGGCGCGCGGCACGGCTCCTGCGGGCTGGGCATCGGGGAGACGCGCTGGTACGACCTGGCCGCCTCGGCCGGTCTGCGGGAGGGCGAGGACGTCTCTGCGTCGGCGATCCGGGTGAGGGACTGCCTGGACCCCGCCGTGCTGCGGGAGAAGCTCGTGGCCCTGGCGGACTTCTACGAGCCGCTGCTGGCGCTCGGGGTGCACGAGGCGCCGAGCGTGCGGCAGATGGCGGTGACGCTGCTGGAGTTCGGGCGGGCGGTGGCGATCGAGCCGGACTCGGCCTACCTGGCCGCGGCGGCCGGGCGCGGGTCGCTGGTGTTCGAGGGGTCGCAGGGGGTGCTGCTCGACGAGTGGCGCGGCTTCCACCCGCACACCACGTGGTCGACGGTGACGCCAGCGCCGGCCCAGGCCCTGCTGGCGTCGGCCGGGCTGGAGCGGGGTGAGGTCTGGGGTACGACGCGGGCCTACGCCACGCGCCACGGTGCGGGTCCGTTCCCGACGGAGGACGCCTCCCTGACGGGGGTGCTTCCGGAGCCCCACAACGCATACGGCGACTACCAGGGCGACTGGCGCGTCGGCCACCTCGACCTGACGCTGCTCGAGTACGCCGCGCGAGTGTGCCGATCTTCCGGAGGGTTGGATCGGCTGGCGGTGAGCCACCTCGATGTCGTCGAGGCTGCGGGTGGGGCGGTGGGGGTCTCGCGCTACGGGTCTTTGCCGCTCGGCCCGGTCGAGGACCTGGGGCACCAGAGCGCGTTGACCGCTCAGCTCTTGGATTCTCGGCCGGATGTGGGGGCCATCGTGGGGGACGTCGCGAGCGTCATCTCCGGAGCGCTCGGCGTGCCGCTGGGGTCGGTCTCGTACGGCGCGAGCCGCGCGGACCGGCGCTGGGCGGAGGACGTGGGTTCCGCCGCGGCTGAGCGTCGGTCTCTGCGAGGATCGCTCGATCCGACGTACGCGTGAAGGGAACCGTCGACATGGGGTTGTTCAACCGCTCGAAGCCGAAAGCGCCCGAGCACGCGGTGATCGTGCACTACTCGCTGACGGGTGACGAGTACGGCGCGGAGGACGAGCGCGAGGCGATCTTCGCGCTGGAGCAACGCCTCGAGGATCTGATCAACGCCGGGAACCTCGGCGAGCTCGACGGCAACGAGTTCGGCGGAGGCGAGGCCGTGATCTATTGCTACGGGCCCGACGCTGGCGCGCTCTTCGCCGGGATCGAGGCCGAGCTGCGCGCGTTTCCGGCGCGGCCCGCCTACGCGAAGCTCCGCTTCGGTGACGTCACGGATGCCGACGCTCGTGAGGAACGGGTCGAGCTGTAGCGCGACCCGGCACGGAGTCCGACGGGGTGGCGGACATATGGAATCCCACAGCGTTCAATTACGGTCACTGTTCATGTAACGTGAACGGGTGAGTAAGTTGAACGGCACGGTGAGCGATTCCTCTCTCGAAGCAGCCATCGTCGAGGCGCTCGCCGGCTATGACCTTCAGGCTGAACGTGCCGCTGGCCGAGTCGATGTCGGCGCTGACTTCGTCGTCGACATCCCGACCGGCCGCGATCAGCGCCGCCTCACGGTCGATATCAGGCGTTCGCTACCTCGCGGCGCACTGCGCCGAAGCGCCGACATCGTGGGCCATGTCCACGTGCCACCGATCCTCGCCGACCGGTACCGCGATGAGGGCCAGTTCTTCGTCGACACGGTCGGCAACGCGTTCATCAACCTCCCGGGCTTCATCGTCGACGTGCGCGGGCGCCCGGCGCCGGCCGACGACGCCCCCGTGGCGAGCCGGGGCAAGGCCTTCACCCGGACCGGCGCCCAGGTGCTCTTCGCCCTGCTCGTCCGACCCACCCTCGCCGCGTCACCGGTGCGCACTCTCGCGCACCTGAGCCGCGCCTCCGTCGGCACCACCAGCATGGCGCTGGACGATCTGCGCCGCGCCGGACACGTCTCCTCGGACGGGGCCAGGTTGATCAATCTGCCCACCCTGGCGGAACTGTGGCTCGCGACGTACCGGACACGCCTCGCCCCCAAGCTCGCGGTAGAAGAGCTGGGGGGGCCCTCCCCGATGTCCTGGGTCGAGCGGCCGATCCCGGGAGCCGCCCTCACCGGTGGAGTCGCGCTCGCGCGCGGCGGCGACGAGCTGAGCCCGGCCGTCGCCCAGGTCTACGGGACTCCACCCTGGACCGAGCTGAGGACTGCCGCCCGTCTGCAGCGAGACGCCCCGATCACCGTGGAGCTCCGCGAACAGTTCTGGCATCCCGATCTGACCGACAACTCCAGAGTCGCACCTGCGCTGGTGGTGTACGCCGACGCCGCGGCCAGCGGCGATTCCCGCGTCCGGACCGCGGCCGCCCGCATGTGGGAGAACGACGATGATCTTCAACCCTTCCACCCACGTGGCTGAACTGCCGGGATGAAAGGCCCCGGCCTAAAGTGCAGGTCCTCGTAGCCGAGACGTCCCAGCAGTTACTACCGGGACTTCCCAAGGTCACCGTCCCCCTCAGTTTGTACCTCCGTCCGGGGACTTTGGTCGGCGGCGGCTGTTAGATCTTGCTGTTCCCTTGAGCGTTCGTCGAGGCAAGATAAACGCGTGAACCGGACGCAGCCTTCTCGGGTAACCAACGGCGACGTGAGCGAGGATGAGGCCTGCGCCGTCCTGGGATTGGGACGCTCACGTGTCCGACAACTTGCGCGGGGGCCGCATCTCGCCTCCCGACGTCTCGGCGGAACTCTCTACATCGAGCGAAGTAGCCTGCAGCAACTTGTAGAAGAGCGTGACCGATGGATCACGGTGAAGCAGGCCGCAGCGCTACTCGGATGCACAACTTCGCGAGTTCACCGCGCCGTCCGCGACGGAACTCTCAAACGTCGCCCGGGCTCCGCCCGCGCCCTGCCCTCGATTCCTCGCGCCGAACTGCAAGAACTCGCGATGGCTCTCAAGTCCGAACGCAACGCCCAGGAGGAACGCCGCCGACAGCGAGCCGAAGCAACCGGGCGCCTCCGCAACACCCCACCCGACGAAGAACATGAATGGTGGACGACCACTCACACCGCGTCGGCTCTTGGTGTCAGCCCCAACCGGGTACGCCAACTGGTGAATAGGGGAACAATCCCCGTGACCATCCAGCACGGACGGTATTGGTTTCGGTCGGACCACGTGCTTCAACTCGTTAGCGCTCGTGCGTTTCGAGCCGCACAGCGCCGTCACGCTGCGGGGCGCAGTTGAGGGACTGCCTGATCTGCTGGGCGCAGAATCGCGGCGTGCGCCGACGGTGACGCCTCGACGCAGATGCCCGACCCCAAAGCTTGCCAACTCGCTGGCGACGGCCACACCACTGACGTCGAGACCGCCTGAGGACCCATCCGCCCGAGCGTTGCGCGCCCTCAGACCGTTACCGGACTCACCAATAGATGGGTCAGTGAGGTGACGCACCGCTCCAGATGATCTGATGCTGACGTGGTTACGAGCGGCTCTTCAGCCTTCGACGTATTGCGTGGCGCAATCGCGGGCCAGCCGAGCCTGCGATCGGAGCTCGAGGCCGCGCTCGATCTGAACGTCCGTCGTGTGAATCCGACAGATCGTGCGAACCGTTTCGGGTCGGGGGCGGCGGTTGAGTGGATCCTCGCCACAGTGGCCTACGCCGCGGGTGTTCTGACGGTGCCGGGCGGGCACAACGCGAACGGATTCGATCTGCGCGACCTCCGCGAGGACGCCCGCGGTCTGTGGAGTGTGAAGAACCAGACGAAGCGGGGCGAGTGGCGCATCAGCAACGGTCTCGGCGGCTCCGGGGGAGGCTTCGTCGATGCCACCGTCTTCGTCGCGCCGTCGCTACCAGGCCTCACGTTCGTCGATCCCAACCTTCACGTCGATGTCGCCGACCAGGTGGTAGTGAAGTCCGACGCGGTGACCCTGCCTGCGCGCGTAGTTGAGGAGCACGCACTGCGGCGCCCTGAGTGCGTAGCGCCGTGCGAGATGCCAAAGAACCCGGGGACCGGGAACGAGGACCCGTGGATGGACTACGTCGAGAACCTGCTCTCCCCGCAACGCTTCCCCCAACTCTCACGGCTCTTCGCCGCCTCGAAACCGACAACCGGGACGCTGACATCCGAGTTGCAGGCGCTCATCGGGATGCGCGACAGCGGACAACTCACGGCCGAGCAGTTCGATCTGATGATCCGCCGCGTCGGAGGCTGACGTGGACCTCCAGACCGTCGTCGATCGATACGCCGAGGCCCTGACCGTCCTCGACGACACGACGGAGATCGTCAACGAGAACCGACGGACCAAGGAGCCGTACCCAGCCTCGCTGAAGTCGCTGTGGGAGGCCCAGGTCGTCGCCGGCGTCGACCGGATCTGGTATGAGAAGCACCCCACTGAGTTCCTCGACCCCTCGGTGCCTCGAGTGGAGATCGCCTACCCCACGCTGGACAAGACCGCATGCGACCACGTCTTCAGCACCAAGCCCGACACGTCGACCGAAACCAGTCCTCAAGCCGAATGGGCGATCGAGGTCAAACACATCGCACTGGTCGGTCACAACGGCAAGCGTGGAGACCACGAGACGTCGAAGATGCTCTCGCCCTACCTCAAGGACCGCGGGATGCTCCACGATGTCGCCCGACTTCGCCACTACCGCCTTGCGCGGCGTCACGCCGTCATCGGGTACGCGTTCTCCTACGACAACGCGACCTGCGCGGCAGCTGAGAAGCGGCACGACAGTGCTGTGGCCCGCGAGACGATCAAGAACATCCGCGACCTAGTGCGAACCAACGGTGGAACGCTCACGGTGCGTCCACTCCAGGACTTCGCGGAGTCCATCCTCGGACTGCGCGGCTACCTCAAGGGCACGCGCGCCCAGACCGACTTCGAGGCCTGGCGACACCCAGCCGGCGGCGTCGGCGTGGTGTGGGGCTGGGAGGTCCGACGCCCCGAACTCGAGCCCGACTGGGACCCCCGCCACCCCTGGTAGAGGGCCCCTGCTCCCTGCGCGTCGCTCCCCGGCCAGCGGGATCACCCCCGCGCCACCTCGCACGCCAGCCTCAGGAGTTGCGGACAGCCCTGACGGCCGGAAGGTGCAGTTCGAGCAGCTCGTTGGGTCGGTGGGGGGCCGACGAGACTGCCTCGACGATCCTGCGGCCCTGGGGCGTGCTCTGCAGGATCTCTGCGTCGCGGGTGACGTGACGGGCGAACACGTGCCACACGGCGCCGACGTTGACGCCGTTGCCCATCTGCTTGTACGTCGCGGAGGCGGGCTGGTTGGGGAAGTCGAAGCTGTCGGGCAAACCCTGGAGGCGCGCGGTCTCGCGCGGCGACAGGCGACGCTCGCGAGGACCGACGATCGAGGTCTGGGTGATCGCTACCAGCGCGGGGAGGTAGGTGGCCTTCTTCGCCCTGATCCCGGAGGGCCGGAAGTGCATCACCGTCTCCCACAGCGACTTGGAGTCCTGGGCCTGCCACTCCAGCTTGCGTCGAGAGGCAGGGAACAGGTCGCTGTAGACCTGGTGACGCAGGGCCCAAGGGATGATCGCCTCGTAGTGGCGGGCGAAAAGGTCGTAGTTCTTGCGCAGATGGCTCTGCTTCCACGCCGGCAGCGTCGTGTCGACCTTCGGGATCGTCACCGCGGAGGGTGCCCCTATCTCGAGCCGGGCGCCCTGAGTGAGTGCTCGGGGCTTGCTGGCGGCCGCGACGATCTTCCTCATCTCGGGGAAGTCCAGCCAGGCATCAGCCCAGATCGGATGGCCAGGCAAAGGGCGGTCGTTCATCCGCTCGCGCATCAGCACCACGAAGTCGTCCCAGGCGTCGATCCACCGGGTCTCATTCTCGGTGAGGTCACAGCCAGGCACGTTGTGGGAGTCGTCGAGAAGGTCCTCCAGGTGCCAGTCACCCTTGGGATCAAAGGCATCACTGTCGGGATCGTCGGGGTCGACGCGGAAACGGTCCGCCATCGACGCCGCCGGAGCAGGGCCCCCGAACTCGCGGTCTCGCAGAAGGACGGGGCTGTCGACCCCGACATGGGTGGCGGTGATGAACACCCTCTCGCGCACCTGCGGGGCACCTCCCATCAGCGGGGGCAGCAGATGGGGTGAGAAGACGGCTGCCTCGTCGGAGACGTGATACCCCTCGTCGCGCAGGGTCTCGATGATGACCTCCCACTCGTGCTCGTGGCGAGGACCGATCAGGTTGCGAACGTTCTCAAGCAGCACGATCTTGGGATGGTGGGCCTTGATGATCGATGCAATGTTGAAGAACAGCGTCCCCCGGGCCTCATCCATACCGCGCTGGGCGCCGGACTTGGAGAACGGCTGGCAAGGGAACCCGGCACACAGCACGTCGTGCGCCGGCACGTTCATAATCCCAAGGTCGTCGTCGGCGTCCTTCGTGATGTCACCGAGTGCCGGGTGGCCCCAGTTCGCCTCGTACACGGCCGCGGCCTTCGGATCGACCTCGACGGCGTAGACGCACTCCCCGCCGTAGGACTTGAGCGCCGCGTGGAACCCGCCGATGCCGGCGAAAAGGTCGACGAACCGGAACGCTGGCTGCTTGGCGTCGCCCTGGTCGAGATGGGCGGCAGGCGCTTCGTTGGCGGCGGACTGGGGAGTCATGGGTGTTCCACCCGCTGGAACCTTCGATGCGCGCACCGAGCGAGGCTATCCGAGGATCGAGAGGCAGCACGACCCTCATGATCTGTCTCAGTCATCGAGCTGTTGTTCGACTTCAATCGGCTTGAACCTTGCGTCATCGCCTGACCGTCCGTTCATCCCCACCAAGCTAGCTCAGGACGGTTGATAAAGCTAGCCCAGATCCGAACGTCAGCTGCGCACAGGCCGTCGGTGGCGTCCACCGCCCGCGCTCCAGGATCCCCCGACCGATGTCGGCGCGACCGCCTACCGCCTGACCCAACTGAGAGCCGCGACCCCGCAACCAGGAGTGATCGAACCGCCGTCCTCAGGGGTGCGTGCGCCCGGCGACCCGCTTCGTCACCCGTCGTCCCCGGAGCACTCGCGAGCCCGCGGCCGACAGAGTCCCTCGTACCCGACGCCGCCTACTCTCGCGCTTCCGAACGGACGTCTCAATCCCACCCCGTACCAGCATTCTGTTCGCTACCCTCGCCCAATGGCACGAACATACGGTGTGGAGTTCCCGGGACGCTCGCTGATGGACGAACTCTCCGATCTTCTTGGTATCGAGCGGTTCACGACGGCCCGAGGCGCCACTGTTCGACGGGATTTCCTTGAGGCGATCGCAGTCCGCTTGGGACACGAGCCAGGCTTAATCGAGTCCTTGCGGACGAAGGACGATGTCCTGGCTCTAGTCGTTCAAACGTCAACGCGGGAGCCGATGGATCCGGAACTTTTTTCGCCTGGTGAGACGGTCACCGATCACGCGCTGGCGGTAATCCTCCAAGGACTTCGAAGGCATGGCGTACCGAATAGCCAGTAGTTGTGCTCGCTAGGGTGACACGCAAAAGTAGCGGCCGGAATTTGGCGCCGATGGCCGAGGCGCGTTGACGCGGAAGTGTCACGATACAAAACGTGGAGCGACTCTCCTTGCACACCGCGTCAACTATACAGGCTGAGCCTCTCCTCACGACCAAACCGGATGGCGGCTTTTTCGGGCCCGCCGCTCCCAAACTGAGCGCGCCAACACGGGGCTGAGGACCGCGTGTCAGGCGCAATCTGCCGACGCCACCCTTTCAAACGCCACGCCCCGGGCGATGAGCAAACAATAAGGTTGCAATCCGCTACGCTGACGACGTGGAACGCCTCCCGTCGTTGCGAGTTTCGGTTATAAGGCCAACAGCCGAGAACGTCACCCGACCCAACACGATCATCCTGCGCCCGATCAGTTGGGATGACTGGTTCAAGTACTCCACCCTGTACGAAGCCAGTGTGATCGATCGCAGTGGCCGCCATCGAGAACTAGGGCGGGTCAAGATCGCCGTCCAGGGCATGCCCAGAGATCAGACGCATCCACTAAGAGTCGGGACCACTTACAAAGAAGACATATCAGGCATCTATTCCGTGGGGCAGAGCGAGGAATACTACTCCCTCCTGGGCGAACTCGGTGAAGACCTACGGCGCGCCTACACCCTTCGACTAGGAGATCTGGTTGCGCATCCGGAGCGCTCTACCAAGTATGGCGACTCCGACGTACTATATGACTCCTTACTTCGATACGTTTCCCAGTCTTCGTTGCAGGGTGAGTTTAAGCGTTTACTAACGGGCTCCACTGGTCTCACCAAATTTTCGGTGAAGTACCGCGACGACGGCTTGACTATCGACTTTCTTGTGGATCCGGACAGTTCACCGCGGACAAACATTCACGCCATCATCGGTCGCAACGGCGTCGGAAAAACTCGCCTTCTCCAATCAATTGCGCGATCCCTTCTGTTTGACCACAGTGGGCCAGACCTACCCTCCCTGCAAGCATTTGATGAGGATGGTCATGACGAAGGCGTATTTGCCGGCGTGGCAATGTTGACATTTAGTCCATTTGAGACATTCATGCCGGCGCAGACGTGGTTCAATCGACCTGGCCTCAGTTTTACCTACATCGGTCTACGCTATTGGAAAGAACACCCGCCAGAATCGGGCCAATACCTCATCCAGTACCGCACCCCCCGCAGCCTCTGGACCCCCTTCGTTGAAGCCACGGGTGTTATTCAGGCACATGAGAGAGAGTCCCTTTGGCAAGAAACTCTCAACTTCCTCCGAGGTGACCCGATATTTGACCAAGTCGATTTCTCGGCGCTAGCGGGCGACGACAGCAAGAGAAAGAAAGCCGTCTTCAATGCTCTCAGCGACGGCCATAAGACCGTTCTTCTCGCGATAACGATGATGGCGGCGACAATCGAAGAACGCACCCTTGTTATTATGGATGAACCAGAGGCACACCTTCATCCCCCTTTACTTTCGGCCTTCACTCGCGCTTTGTCATTCCTTCTACGGAAGCGCAACGCCTTTGCCATTCTTGCAACCCATTCCCCCGTAATTCTTCAAGAACTCCCGAAACAGTGTGTGTCTTTGCTGGATCGTGACGGCAGTGATGTCAATTGCCGGCAACCCGACCTCGAGACATATGGCGAAGACGTCGCAACGCTGACTCATGAGATCTTTCACCTTGAGGTCGCGAGGTCGGGTTACCACCGAGACCTTGAGAAACTCTCAGAGGAAGGGCTTTCCTACCAGGAGGCCCTGGACCGGCTAGGGGGGGCTCTTGGACTCGAAGGTCGGTCCATTCTTCGCTCGCTTTGTCGTGAGAATGAAAACTAGTGCACCCACTGTCCCCACCCCCGGTGAAGATTGATGCCGTACTTGCGGCCGTCGTGGTCAACATAGGGTCACTGACAAAAGCCGAACTAGGGTCAGCCATCAAGAGCTCGCGAACCGAACTACTCAATCACTGCACCGACCGCGACTTGGTGCCCGTCCCACCTACAACGGTGCTGCCTGCGGACCTGACTGCCGAGATGGTTCACTCGACAATCTATGGGACGAAGATGAGAGAGCGGACGGCCGGACGCGAGATTTACAATCTCATCAAGAACAGAACCCCTGCGAGACGCTGTTCTTACTGCGGTGTGTCTACCGCAAACACGTTGGACCACGTCCTCGAAAAGTCGGTTTGGCCATACTTAAGTGTGGTGCCTGAAAATCTTGTGCCTGCTTGCTCCGACTGCAACAGCCATCTTCGTGGAAGAAGTATCGGAAACGGAGAAGGCAAGTTTCACCTCTACTACGAGAACCTTCCTACCCAGCCCTGGATAGAGTGCCAACTAACCGAATCCGCACCGATCGCCACGACTTTTGTATACAAGAGGCCGCCGTCATATCCGCTTGCACTCTGGAACCGCCTACAGAATACGGTCGACGCGATTGGCTTGTCGAGGTTATACGCCGCTAATGCTCCCAGAATAGTTCGCAAAGCTGCTCGCAACTTGGAACGACTCGGTCGTATAGAGGATCGTGCTGACCATATGAAGGAGATGGTGGGTGACTACGAGGACTTTGACAGGTTCGGTTATGAGTACTTGACAACGTACGCATTGAGTAGAAGTGACTGGTTCATCGACGCCGGGTATACCCTTGCTCTCTAACGCAGGACATTCGAGTTACCGTCGCCTGGGCGGCTACATGACTTTGATGCAGGCCCGGCCCACCTAGAGGGCTTGTCGTCTAGCAAGATCTTGTGGCTGGCCGACGCTACGGTGGAAGCAAGCCGTCTGGACGGACAAGTGCGACATAATTTCGCCATGCCTACCGTCTCGACGAGACGCAGGGCCGCATGGCATGCAATCGTTATGGCATGAAAATGATCGCAACTCCAACCAGGCCCTTTGAGGCCATCCTTCGCCCACGCCCCAGGAACGCCGATCCTGACGAACTGGACGCCGCGCGCGACCTGAAGATCAACGTTCTCGCCGAGGTGAGGCACGAAGTTGGGCACATCGTGGCGACGTCGACGGAGGCGGGAATAGGTGGCTATTGGTACCTGCCAGGTTGCCCCGAACGCGACCCTGAGACGGGTCTCCCAATCGCGGAGTTTCGCCAGGACGACCGGATCCAGATTCAGTTCCCGGATCCTCGTCACGTCGCGACGTAACTGGTGTGCTGGATCCGGGCTAGCAACCTCCGGCAGATGCCGACCTGACGCCGACGGCCCGGCAGGTCGTATGTGAGCCGACCGGGGATGGCGCCCTGAACATCTGGATTCTGCCTGCACGCAGACGGGCATCCTCCCGGCGCGGTGCCCGTGATCCACCCACGTGGTTGGAACTAGGCCCAGACACCTCACAGAATCTGCCGGCGACCCCCAACATCGTGGAGCCTAGGGGACTCGAACCCCTAACCCCCTGCTTGCAAAGCAGGTGCGCTACCAATTGCGCCAAGGCCCCTCAAGATGGTTCGAGACACCGGCTCGCTAGAGCTCGAAGTTCCTCGACCACCGGGATGGTGGTTTCGAGACGCCCACTCGCTAGCGCTCGCGAGCTCCTCAACCACCGAGATCGGCCGCCGCCAGGCGGCCAACAGACTTACTTGACCGGGTCCGTCGCCTCGGCCCAGAGGGCCTGCTCGGCCTTGCTGTCGTCGAGCTTCTTCTTCGCGAGCACGACGCCGCCCGCGGTGAGCAGGGCGATGACGATCTTCTTCATGCAGTCCTCCTGGAGCGACAGAGCCGTTGGCGAGGTTACCGCACCGATCTCACCCGTGACGCACCGGCGGAGTCGGGCTACTGTCCAGTAACGCGCGTCACACTGAGGTGACCGCCGAGGACCCTCGGGAGAATCATGAAGAAGCTGCTCCGCACCGCCGCGTGCGCCCTCACGCTCAGCCTCGGCGCGCTCGCCGCCGGCTCGGGCACGGCCGCGCAGGCCGCCACGACGACGTACAAGGAGGGCAACCTCGCCACCGCCGTCGCCAACTTCATCGTCAGCCCCGGTTACCTGCGCGGGGTCAACGACTGGAACTGCGTGCCCAGCCCCGAGCACCCCCAGCCTGTCGTGCTCGAGCACGCGACGTTCGTGAACTTCGGCTCCAACTTCGTGAAGCTCGCGCCGCGGCTGCGCAACGAGGGCTACTGCGTCTACGCGCAGAACTACGGCATGACGCTCCCCTCGCTCGGGCGTATCGGCGGGCTCGGGGCGGTCGACCGGTCCGTCGCCTCGTTCGGCGCGTTTGTCGACCAGGTGCGCAGCCGCACCGGCTCCGCCAAGGTCGACGTCGTCGGGCACAGCCAGGGCGGTCTCGTCGCCTACGCCTACATCAAGCAGGGTGGCGGCGCGAGCAAGGTCGACGACTACGTCGCGTGGGGCGGCAGCCAGAACGGTACGACGCTCAACGGCCTCGCCACCCTCGGCAGCTCGCTGCGCGTCCTCGGGTTCGTCGAGGGCTTCGCCGGTCTGCTCCAGGCGCCTGGCCTCACCGACCAGGCGCGCGGCAGCCGGTTCATGAACAACCTGCACGCCGACCCGACCGTCCCGGCCGGCCCCGACTACCTCACCATCCAGACGCGCTACGACACCGTCGTGACGCCGTACCAGACCCAGTCGATCGCCGGCGCCGAGAACGTCGTGCTCCAGGACCTCTGCCCGGCCAGCCGCGTCGGCCACGTCGGGCTGTTCCTCGACGAGCCCACGCTGCAGCTCACGGTGAACGCGCTGAACGACGGGCCCGCGGGCTTCCGGCCGACCTGCTCCGGGTTCGGTCCCGCTCTCTGAGCCACAGCTCGTCCCGGCCGGGTCCGTCGTCATCGACGGGCCCGGCCGGTCGCACGTCCGGCAGCTGCCCAGGGTCGCGTCGCTCCGATGAAAGAATGTGTCTTCGTGTGACGAACGACCCTGGAGGAGGCGACGACGCGATGACCGTCGGTCGCCGAGCATCGGTTGACGCGCCCTCGGGCGGCGCCGCCGCGCGCTACGCGACGCTCATGCGAGGCCCGCGGATCGCAGCGCTCATCGGCGCGGGCACGGCACTCGCGACGTTGGCCGTCAACCTGCTCGTGCTCGAGCAGATGTCGGGCCTGCTGTTCGCCGTCACCGTCCCGGCGGCGCTCGTCTGCGCGGCGTCGATCCGCAACATCGTCAACTTCTCACCGCGCACCGTCGCACGGGTGCAGCAGCTCACCGCATTGCTGGGTGGCCGGTTCTGGCTGTGGAGAGCCGGAACAGGCGGACACGTCGGCACGCCGTTCACCTATGGAGCCGAGCACGAGCGGTTCGGGGTCGTGGCCGGCACGCTCCATGGCATGCCGATCGAGATGGGACACCTTTCGTCGCAGGTTTTGACCCAGTACCGGGCACCGGGTGGTCGTCGGCACGGGTACGTCGTCATCCGACTTCCCGAGCGACTGCCGCACATGGTCGTGAGCTTCGGGCATCTCTCGCGGGGCCTCGGGGTGCGGGTTGCTCCCGACCAGTGGCACCGGTCGCAGCGCGTCGACGTCGGCGGGGGACGCGGCTTCCGGCTGTTCGTCGCCGACGGCGGCGAAGCTACCGCTCGTGCGTTCTTCACTCCGGAGATGGTGGCGCTGTTCGAGCGTGTCGGGCGCAGCTTCGACGTCGAGATCAGGAACCGCAGCCTCGCCCTGCTCGCGGGCCGATCGCCGGCAGCGGGCTCCGAGCGCCGGTGGGCCGGCCGACGGCGGCTGCTCGAGGAGCTCGCGGGCTCGCTCGCGGGGGCGGAGGTCTGGGACGCCGTGGGCAGGCAGAGCCGACGACTGCGGCACGAGCCGCTGCGTGCCGACATCGCGCGCTCGGTCGCCGTGGTCTTCGGCGTCGCAGCGATCGCCGTCGTCGTGATGTCGCTCGTCGTGCTCTCGGCGAACGGCCTCATCGGCTGACGTCGGTGCTGCGTGCCGACGTCTCCGACCGATCGCACGCGACCCGGGCCTACGGCTTCCGCAGCGCCTTCGCGGGCAGGTCGCTCTTGTCGACGTACCCCTCGTCGACCACGCGCTGCAGGAACGTCGCCACCGCCCAGCGCCGGGACTTGGCGGTGCGCACCCCCCACTCGAGGTGGTCCTCGTGCATGACCAGGCGCGACCACGGCACGACCCTCAGCACCCTGCCCCGCCGGCGCAGCTCGAGGCGGAAGACCAGGCTCGTCGCTCCCTGCCCCGGGCCGAGGCGGACGCCGCAGCGCAGCAGGTACGGCTCCGGGAGCTCGGGGAGCAGGAAGTCATCCGCACGCACCGCAGGCCACCGGCGACGCCGGCCCGGCTTCCTCGCGCTCACCCCGAGAACGCTACCGGCCCCGAGAACGACGAACGCCCCACGGGAATCCCGTGGGGCGGTGGTCGTGGTGGTGGGCCTAACAGGACTTGAACCTGTGACCTCTTCCTTATCAGGGAAGCGCTCTAACCGTCTGAGCTATAGGCCCGGGGTGCGACGCCCAAGAGGCAGACCTCGCG
>Ga0208794_1000986_pt1 | contig 14462 bp, 24 predicted proteins | sample 32_taG_FD_184106 | JGI IMG/M metagenome (GOLD analysis project Ga0208794, IMG submission 184106) | Marine viral communities from the Gulf of Mexico - 32_GoM_OMZ_CsCl metaG (SPAdes) (version 2) | ecosystem: Environmental > Aquatic > Marine > Oceanic | place: Atlantic Ocean: Gulf of Mexico... | reverse complement strand
TTACAGTTTTAAGCGGGATAGTATCGAAGCTGTTAAGAATCAAAAGAGTAGAAAAGATATTAACAGGATAGAATATTTATGGAACGATTTACTAGACAACGATATCGGTTTAAGCGAGTTAGCGGTAACTTTAGATAAACAAAACCATATAGTGAACGAGTTAATCGAACATAACATTTCACAACAAAAGTTTAGCTCCCAAAACATGGTAATGATGAGAGAGTTAATTAAATATTTACGAGAGATAGATGACGATGAGTTTAGATAAAATAATAGAATACGAAACAAGAAGAAGACAGGACGGGTATAAAGTTATATTGGGCGAAATGACAAGCCATTTATTTATGGCTAAATATTGTTTAACACGGGACTTGACCGCTACATATCTTAGACAGTACCGAAAAGAAATAAAAATGGAATACAGAGAATATAACCATTTAACGAGGGCTTATAAATAAATATTCTTAGCTGTTAAAATGAAAGTAGATTTATACGCTAGGGTATCTAGTTTAGACCAAAACGTAGAGCAACAAATAAAAGTATTAAGAAATTGGGCTAAAAAAGAGGGCCATAAAATAACTAGTGACGTAATAGATAAAGAGAGCGGTACAATAGCCTTAAGAGATAGAAAACAGTTTAAAGCTTTACTAGATAACCCTAAGGGCGACGCTTTAGTAGTTTTAGACCTTAATAGACTTTCTAGGAATTGGTACGACCAAAACTTTTTAGAATTATATTTTATTGAGAATACTTATAAATTAATTTCTTTATACGATAATATTGATTTAAATAGTGCTAATGGGCGTATGATGTTTAGAATAAAGTATGCTGTAAACTGTCAAATGCCTGAGGACATGAAAGAAAAACAAGCTATAGGAATTGCTAGGGCTAAAAAAGAGGGTAAATTCAAAGGTAGGAAAAAAGGCGCTCTAGGTAAAAAATAGAGTAGGGTTTAAATTTGATATTCAATTAATAACAAATTCTTATTAATTATACTATATTATAGATACCTTATAGTTAACTTTATAAATATAGATATCTTTTATATATTATCCTAAAAGGAGATAGATAAAAAATGAGTAAGATACAAATACTAGAAAATAAAAAGACGGGTCAGATTAAATATATATTAAACTTACCTAAAGAGATTATGGAGGACTTAGTAGTTCAGAAAGGCGACGAATTAATATTAAAGACATTCGTAGGTAACGAGATAACGTTTAGGTTTAAGAGAAATGGATAAATGAGTAACAAACTATTTAATGGATTTAAGAGTAGAAAAGAACTTAATATTTATTTAAGTGCTATAGGTATGAAAAAATTATCTAAAGAGGACTATAAAGATGAATAAAGACGAGTACGAGAAAATATTATCAATGTATTATAGAGATAAAACTTTAATGGTGGAGTACTTAACAAACAAAATTAAAAATGCTAAATGATTTACAAATAGAAATAGTTATCACGTTATTATTAATTGGTGTATTTGCTACGGCAGTATATCAAATAGCTAAGGGTCAAAAATGGGTTTAAGAGATACATACAAATTAAGTAAGACAATGGTAGACGCTACGTTTAGTTACGATACTAAATTGCTAGTGGGTATTTATGTAACGCTAGGGTTACTAACTTTATTAGGTTTTATTATATATATTATATTAAAATAAATCCTAACACACCTATAATTACAAATATAATTATAATAAATATGTAATGATTCAACATAAAACTAAATATTCTAGATATAATTATCCCTAAAACGCCGATAAACAGTATAAAACCCCCTAAGATTATTCTAATTAGTTTTTCCAATAACATTTTATATATTATTACTATAAGATTATTCTCATTTTTGACTTTGAACGAGATTTGTTCTTACTGTTGTTGTATCCATGGCGCAATATTGTCCTATATCTTCATACTTTAGTTTAGTGTCTGTGATTATTCCGGTTACTAATTTACACCACCTAGTCTTCCACATTTTTTCTCTTTTGTTAAGTTGTTCTTCTTCGCTCGTACTGTGATACTTCTCGAACATGTTACTATCTTTTTTTTCGTCATATAACTTAATTTCCTTTTTGCTAAATACTTCTACGTCCGAGAATTGCCCGTAACTTTCATACCGCTTAGGGTATCGGTAGGGGTACCCGTAAGAGTCTTTAAGGTAGTCGTCATTCATGAATAGTTTAAACGTCCCTCTCTTTAGCGCGTAGCCGGACCATTTAGAAGAATCTTTCTCGATACTTTTAATTATATGAACTACAAACTTCATTCTCCATAATACGATATATTTATCTAAGTCATGAAACGCCGGTATACATAAAATATGTACTTGTCTTTTCTTTCTACATTCACTAATATAGTTAGTAAACTTTTTATTTATCTTAGAGTTCGAACTTTTCTTATTTAATACGTTTCTCGCTTCGTCCAGTACGCAAACCGTATACTCCGGAGATTCTAGGCTAAAATCTAAATACTCTTGTAACTGGAAATGTATATTCTCGTCACTAAACTTAGTTCCTAGCTTATCCGCGCAATACTTCCCTATTTGTCTAGCCCTTAAACTTTTACCGGCTCCCTCCGGTCCGTCCAAGACGAAAACTAAATCGTCGTTATCTTCCATGTTATTTAAATAAATGTCAAGATTTGATTTAAACCGCGCGTCTTCATACCACGTATTATTATCTACAACTACCATTACCATTTTATTTTCCTGATGTCCTCTGTGCGCCGATAAGTTCCTCTTTTTCTTCCACGTTATATAATAAACGTCTATCGCTAAAGTCTTGACAAACTTCCTCGAGAATGTCAAGTAATCCGTTTAATAATATATTTTGAATGTTTACTAGTGCGGGGTTATTATAATACGGCTGTTCTTTAGCTTTCTTGATATCGTTAAGGTATTCCCTAGAAAATAAAGTTTTACCTATAGCTCTAAGTTTAGTTTTCTTTTCTTCCTTATTACTTACGTAAGACCACCTAGTGGAAAGAAATAAAGTTAATCTTGAATAAAATATGTTTAGCATAGATATTTCTAGAAATGCGGTAGCTCCGATTTTCTCTAGCTCGTTTAACTCGTTTTGCGTATTTTGAATGAACGGCGTCCATGTCGTCCATTCTGTTTCGAATGTATTACTCTCTTTAACCATAATACTATATTTACAACGAAAGGTATTTAAATAGCTTTCTCTAGTTATATTATGTCATGACATGTTAAATCTATCTCTTTAACAGGGGTTAACCCTTTTTTATTCTTATTTTGGCGTAAACATTTATAAAGTAGTATACTCATGTATTATTAACCTTTATAGAAAGGTTTTTCATCTTAAAAATGGGATTAGCTGATATTATAAAAAAAGTAGTGGACATGCTTCCACAAATTATGGTAGCAGTAGGAGTAACATTTTTAGTAACTATGTTTATGTTAATCATGGGTGGTTCATTCGTTAAACAAGCAAACGACGGAAACATTCCGGTAGATTCAACAACTATTACAGCGTTAGGTAACGTTCAAGCGAACTTAACTAGTGCTAGTGCTACAGTTACTACTCAAACAACTACAGCGGTAAATTACTTACCTCTAGTTATTGTTATTGCTATTGCTTTAGGTTTCTTAGGTTTCTTAGGATTCAAAGCACTTAGAGGAAAGGGGGATTCCGTTTAAATAAAAAATGGGATTAGCTGACATAATAAAGAAAGTAGTAGAGATGCTACCTAATATTATGGTAGCGGTAGGAGTAACTTTTTTAGTAGTTATGTTTATGCTTATCATGGGTGGTTCATTCGTTAAACAAGCCGAAGACGGAAACATTCCGATTGACGGTAACGCGACGGAGGGAACTGTTCAAGCTTTAATTCAAACTCAAGCAAATTTAACGAGTGCGAGTTCAACAGTTACAGCACAAACAACTACAGCGGTAAATTACTTACCTCTAGTTATTGTTATTGCTATCGCTCTAGGTTTCTTAGGTTTCTTAGGATTTAAGGCACTTAGAAAGGGTGGAGATAATATTTAATTTTAAATATTATTTACCATACTTTTATAAATAATTAATTCTACAAAATATTACATGGTTAAAGAGAAAGACATATATATAGATGATATTCTAAACGAAACAGAATTTAAGAAAGATGTAAAACCGAAAGACGATTCTTTACTAGATGATTTTAGTTATAAAAGTGATACGTCATTTAGTGGGGACGGCGAGTTTAAAGACAACGCTATTATGAGCCAATTTTTCGATTTAAATAGACAATTAAAAAATATTGAACTAAAATGGAAAGGTCTAACCATTATTAACAATAAACCCGAGCGAACCCATAGGGCTATCGGTCCCGATAGATTCGTAGATGAGTTAATTACTTCCATTACTTCCGTAGTTAGTCAACATAGTAGTATTAGTACAATTGACAGCGACGGCGGTAACTATATGTTATGGGAAAAATTCGATAGTTTTAGTCGTGCGTGTATTAGTGAGCCTGAATTTCAATGGTCTATGTATCCAATTATAAAAGACGAGTACGACCATATTTTACAATTATTTATGGGTCACGTTATAGATTCTCACGGTATTAGAAGCGCCGAGAGGTTACAAAGCGGAGTAAGTGGGGAAGTTACCGCGCAAAACACAGCAAATCAAAGCATATATGATTTAGGGAAAAGTATTTTATTAGGAGGTCAACAAAAATGATAAGTCAATTATGGATTAATATATTAACGGGGTTACTAGGTCTAGGCTTACTAGGTGGGGCTAGTTTTATAGGTTATAAGGCATATAAAAAGAAAAACAAGTTTAAAACAAAGAAAGCCGAAGACAAAGACGCTCAAGCGGAGAAGTTCAACTTTAGGGTAACTATAGCGGACCCGTCCGGAGAAAGTTTAAGGGAGATAAGCACATTCGGAGCAAATAAAGTAAGAACAGATAGTGGGGTGGTAATGTTAAGGAATAAGGAACAAAAATTCGAGGAGTTTTACCCTTTAGACGAAAAACACGAGATACCGTTCGAACTTGAAGCCGTAAACAAGAAAATTAAAGTATTGGAAAACTTAAAGACTAGTAAAAACGAAAACCCTCTAAATGTAAGGTCCCAGTTACATAAATGGAAGAAATACAAACACTTACTAGAAAACACGGGCGGTTCATTCATGAAGATTGACACGGACGGAACACCACACTATTTATTTATTAGGTATCGTTCTGTATTCGTTCCGTTTAAATGGAACGTTAACTTATCCCATATACACGCGCCACATGAAGCGTTCATGAAAAACGTTATTGATAGTAGAGAGGATAAGAGAAAAAAGTATTTACAGAAGAGAACTGACTTACAACAAATCTTAGCGACCATAGGATTAATTATAATGTTAATCATGTTTGTAAGTAATAGTTGGTGGAGTTATAAAAACTATACATGGGCGGACGAAAGTAAAGTAGCCGACTTACAAAACCGTATAGATAGCGCTCCTTTAATTTGCGCGGAATTGTTAGGTCAAACAAGTTTAAACTATTATGAAGCTTCCCAAAAAGCCGTAGAAAGCACTACCAAGTCATCGGCTTTGATTGACGAGGTCCGGAAAAAGTTAGAGGAAGAAGGACAGATAAATAAAGAAGTTCAACAAAGTACTATTAGTTAGTTTTATAAATAATAAAACTAGTAATTTAGTATGGTACTATTTAGAAACCCCACAATAAAGAATCAAAAAAGCGCTATATTAGTAGCGAAAAAATCAATAAAAGAAGAAGAAGCGGAAATTAGAGAAAGAAAAAACAGAATAAGGACATATAGAAAAATCATGAAAGACGCCGAGAAAATGCTTAAAAAACTTAGGAGTAAAAAAAGAAGATAATATTAGTTAACTTTATAAATATTTAAATTCATATTTTATATATGAATACTACGGCGATTATAAATTATTCTAAAGATTTAGATTACGAATATAACGCTAAGGTCTTGATTTGGTTAATTTTAACCATTTATGTTTTATTCTTCACATACTATTTAAATAGGGTCGAAATAGAGAAATATTGGCTTTATTTAGTTAAAAGATTTCTTCAAGCTTTCACTATCGCTTACTTTGTAATGTTACCATTATTCACGATGTTACTATTTAGGGAAGTAACTTATAGTTGGCTTTTGTCATGGTTTTTAGGTTTCTATGTAATTTTGTTCTCGATAGCTCCTATATTATTTGTGTTCGGTTTTGGGGAACACATTATTAGATTTATAGCGGGATTGTTTGGGAAAAAACAATTCGTAGAAACTAAACACTTACAAGTAGGAGGTTTCAAAAGATGAAAAACCCTTTTAGGTCTAAGACTAAGGATTGCGTACGAATGACAGTTCACAAAGACCTAAAAAAATTAATTAATTCTTATCAAAAACGTTTACAACGAAGTAGCGACGCAAAATACGGGAAAAATAAGTTTAAAGTATCTTCTTCTTATACTACTCAAAAAATGGCGAGGTTGTTCCCATGAATAGAAAAGGAAATTTAGCGGGAGCTATCGGTTTTATTTTAGTATTCGGTATAGTGGCTACAATGATTATTTTTATTACTTTAGTAACAAATAATTTAATGAGTGATACCGTAGGAATGACTAGTAGCACTTTACAGAACCTAAGCGACACTATGGGTTTAAACACTAGCGTTAAAAACGCGATAGCTTCACAGGAAGCCACGTTCAATTCTATAAGTTTACCTATAGACCAAATATTCTTAGTTGTATGGATTAGTTTATTTTTAGGTAGTACGTTGTTAAGTTATTTTACACCGGCGTTACCTAAGTTTAACTTTCTAACCTTTATTGTTATCGGTTTATTGTTTATGATGTTCGCTTTAAACTTAGTGGCTCAAATAATGGAGTTCTTAGTAAAGGAACTGTTAACGGACGTATTCACGGCAAGTGAACTAAACTTACCAATATATAATTACTTCATCGGTAATTATTGGGTAATTGTTCCTATTTGGTTAGTATGGTTATTATTCGTTAACCAATTAAGTAACTTAAAGGGAAGAACAGAAGACGACTTAAGGGAGGAATTTATAGAAGAATGAAAAAGTTATTATTATTTTTAGTTATGTTATTATTTAGTTTAAGTGTAGTTAATGCTAGTAGTTTAGTAAGTTCCGAAACGGGCGCCACGGGTTTTTTTGATTGGTCTTATAGTGGTCCTAACGTTCAGTATATAGGATTTGGTTTAATTTCTCCGGTTAATACTTTAACAGGTATTGAAGTAGAGTTGTCTAAAGTTGGAAGTGGTGGGGGTAACCTTAATTTACAAGTTTACGACGTTGACGGAAGCGACGACCCGCAAACGTTAATAGCTACAAGTAATAATAGTTTTACGGCGGGAAGTATAGGAACAACTAAGGCTTATTATAATTTTACATTTAGTGACGTTACTTTAAACGCTTCCCAAAGATACGCTTATTTAGTTTACTCCGATAGTTTAGGGGGTGGGGCTGATTATTACAGAATATATACGGACACGGGCGCTTCTGTTAATTGGCTTTACGCGTGTGAGGGTAGCGCTACTACTTGTAAAGTATGGAGTCCAGACACAAGTTACCGAACTAATTATTATATGTATGGTTATAATGCGTCAACTACACCAGCTATTACAAGTAATTTAAGCGACGGGGGTTTCTATAACTATACAAATATTAACGTTAGTTTAACAACTACAAGTAATACTAATATGAGTTACGTATTTAACGGCGGAAATGAAACTTCTATATGTAATGATTGTAATAGTAGTTACGTTTCACTAACAGGAGTAGAGGGATTAAATAACATTACATGGATTAGCACAGACGGAGCGGGTCAAGTAAATACTAGTGAAACGTTTAACGTTGACACAGTAAACCCGAGCGTAACGGTTAGCGCTTTCGAGTTTAATAACGGCTATAATTTAAACTTTAGTAATTACTTTAACTATAGCGATACAAACTTAGATAGTTGTACGGTTACAGTAAACGGGACTACTTTTAATTGTGGTAGTAACCATACAATGAGTTTTAACGGAAACTTTACTTATACGGTATTCGTTAACGATAGCGCGGGGAATAGTAACACAAGTAGCGCAAACGCATACATTAACCCTTACCAATACTTTTACTTTTACGACACGACAGATAACGCTTTCATAACAAACTTTACGTTTTTTAATACTGTATGGGATACATACGCGGAAATAAAAGTTTACGACATATTCGGTTCAAATAATATTAACTTTAGTAAGTTCGGATATTTACCACAAACGTTTAGTATAACTACAAACTTAACTAGTGCTATTAATAACACATATAATACTAGCCAAAGTTTCATTAACGTTAATATCTACGATATTGATAGTTTAGCTTTAATAACGGGAGTTAACTTTAGTTTAGAATTTGTTAGCGAAGTTGGTTTACTTACATGGACTAATACAGGGACCGCGAACATAAATAACATATTATTTACTGATAGTAGTTACAGATTAATTGTAAGTAACGGACTTTACGAAAGTTCTAGCGTTTTCTTTGATTTCACAAACCAAGAAAACATTACTTTAAACGTATACATGTTAAACGCTACAAACCCTAACGCGGGAAGCGTAGCTATAAGGGTAGTTGATAGATTTAGTCAGCCATTAAACGGTATTTTCGTTAAATCTTTACAATGGGATAGTAGCACGAGTAGTTACACTTCTGTAAGCGAAGCTAAGACAGCGAATAACGGTATAGGTATAGTAAATGTATTACTAGACGAAAAACTCTACAAATTTAGGGCGACAGACGGCTCAACACTTGTAGAAAGTGACGACCAAATAGTACAAAGTAGTATAACGGAAGATAACCCTATTACTTTAGTACTTTCTAGTGTTGTAACTGAACAAAATTTCATACTACAAGATTTAGTTCGAACTATAACGGAAGTATTCAGCAACTCAACTAACATTAGCGACGTTACATTCAATTGGGAGAGTACTAAAAACATAAATTATACGGTATGTTTACATTCATTTAGAAAGTTAGCAAATACAGACTTAAAACTAACTAACGATACGGCTAATTGTATGAGTGGGACTAGTGGAACTTTAGAAAGGAGTTTCTTAATTAATAGTAGTTTCGATAGCGTAATTAAAGCCCAAGTAAAATATGACGGCGCTTACATTACTTTACAAGAGTTCGACCATTTCGCCACAAATAGTTTAAGCACTATCTTAGAAAACTTAAACTTACAATACTTTTTATTAATTGTAATTTACGCTAGTTGTATCGCGGGAGGTTTCTTTATCGCTAGACAAACTTCAAGTACGGAGGGTTTAATGGTAGGTGTGTTTAGTATGGGGTTAGCTTCCATTCTTAGTTTAACTCTTGTGTCTAGTGTTCTAACTAGCGGGATAGCTGTATTTTTCTTTTTAGTTGGAGTGGTAACAATTATTGGAGGTAGTAAACAATGAAAACCGTATGGAGTATTTTAATTATAAGTATATTCGCTTTGTTCACGTTTCACGGTATAGGGTTAATTACAACCCAAGCCGTAAGTAACGGTAACTTAGATAACGAGAGTATAAACACTATAAGTTTATATGACGGTAGATTAAAAGATTTTAAAGGCAACTTTACAAGTGTTAAGAATATATCAACGGAAGAACCGGACGTTTCAGACTATGGAGATTTCTTTAAAGAGTATGCGGACTTAAAGACAAGATTCGACCAAATTAAAGACGGTGTTTTATTAATGTATAAAATCCCGGACATTATAGTTTTAAGCGTACCTTTTATAAATATAGATGACGTAAGTTTCTTTAGGAACTTAATATGGTTCATAATTGGTGTTGGTATCATCTTAGCAATATACCAAGGACTTAAAACGGGGAGGGTAAGCGACGATTAAAAATGTCATGGATAGATAACTTAAAGGACGTTGAAACTTTCAACTTTAATAGTACATTAATTAACAATACGGACGAAATTATCCCTAATATGGTTAGTAATGCAAACGAGAACGCCGGTAACGGGTGGTATTACGCTGTAGTGTTAGCTTTATGGCTAGTTATTGCTATTTGGATATTTAGAAAAGATGAAGATATCAGATACGATACATTAAGGACTATATTTTTTAGTAGTGGTATCATGTTAATATTTAGCGGTGGTATCTTACTTTCACAACTTGTAACTAGTGTACTACCGACTATTTGGTTCGGTATTATTTGGTTTTTAAGTGGTATAGCTGTGTTTAATCTTAAAAGGAGGGGTAGGTAATGGTAGTTAGTAGGCGAGAGATAGAGTTTAGAAAATCTAGACCGGGCGTTACCATTACGGAAACCCAAGCTAGACGTTTAGCTAGTCAACTTAGAGGAATACCGGCTAAAGAATTACTTAACGCGGGGTTTAGCGACGCTAACGTTAACTTAATCTTAGCTTTCGAAACACAGGGAGCGAGAAGATTAAGAGAGGAAAGAATAAGAGTTAAGAAAAGTGATAGGTTCTTAAGAGAGAGAGCTTTAAATTTAAGAGAGATAGCAAACAGGGAAAAACTTATTCAGAAAGCGGAGAGAGGGGAACGAATAACTATAGCAGACTATAGACAAGCAGGTTTATCTCAAAAAGAAATAGCTAATATAGGGAAAGAAACATTTAAACTTAGAGCCGAAGCTATACAACGTTTTAAGGATTTAGAGAAAGAAAGGAAGAAAGCCGAAACTTTAGTTTCACGAAAAAAGACATTCGACGAAACTTTAGGAACTAGGTTAAAGAATAAAGTATCCACACCGAAACGAGCGCAAGAACAAAAGATAAAAGAAATTCAAGCAAAGGCAACAAAACAAAAGATAGAACAGTTTTTAAGGGCTTCAATTGTTGATTTAAACCGGGAGATAAGCAGTAAAAAAGATTTAGATAAATTAAGACTTGATATTAAGAACTTAGAAAAAGCTATCGCTAAACAAAGTACACCGGAACGTCAAGCGAGAATTACTTTAGCTAAGGCAAAAGAAAGAGAGAAATTTCTAAACAAGACCCAGAAAGTTACTTTAGAGCAAGTAGTTAAGGCGAGGGACCCGGTAAAAGCTCGAGAGTATATTAAAAACGTTAAGAAATACGAGAAAGGTTTCAGTAAAAAGGATTTTGAAGCTTTCGACAAAACTTTACTTAAATTCGGTAAAGATGTTTTAAAGGGTGGTGGGGACGCTGTACAGTTATACGCTAGTACTTTAATATTAAACCCGTACCAATACGGTAGGAATTTAGTTAAAAGAGGATTATGGAGTAACAACTTATCAAGAAACCCGGTTTTAGTTGACGTTATCAAACTAGGAACTAGTACGGTTAAGATAGCTAAGTTCGTAGCTAAAAACCCACAATTAGCTTTATTACTTGTAGGGGCGGGAGCTGTGAACATGCAACAAAGTTTAGAAGCTGATTTCAAGAAAAACCCGACTAGAACATTTAGTCGTTTAATTGCTGAATGGTACGGACCCCAAGCTATCCTTAAAGGTGGTAAGTTAGCGATACAATTAATTTCTAAGCTTAGACCAAGTTATGCAAGTTTCAATAATGGTAAATTAACTTTAAGGAAAGAACCCGAGGAAAAGTTTAAAGTAAGGGGTAAAACTAGATTCTTACAAGAAAGAGTAAAGAAAGCTAGTTTAAAACGTCCTTTAGGTAGTGCTATAGATTTCTTAAAAGGTAGGAAAGCCGGACAATTTAAACGGTTCACGAAAGACCCGGGTTTAATCTTAAAAGAACAAACTGTAAAAAGTGGGGCTAGTCCTCTCTCAAAACAAGCTTTATTAGAGGGTCAAGAGATAACGGCGGTTAATGCTTCCGCGGAACAGTTAACAAGTTTCATTAAAAGAAAACAAATTGTAAGAAAACCTATTCCGGGGGAAAGTAGTTTCCCGGCAACAGTAAGGAAAATCTTACTTAAATTCGATAACGGTATAAAGTTAAGTAAAAGAGAGTTCGCTTTTATTAATAAATGGTTACAAAAAAACGTAGCCCCTAATATTACTTTACTAGAAAGAAGTTTATATGCGGACCCGAAAAGCGGGTTTAGAACTAGTAGGTTAGGTATTACAAAGGAAAGAACGGCAACGTTAAGAGATATTCTTAAAGGTAGGGCAACATTTAAGAGCGCTCAACCCCAAGTTTTAATTTTTGAAAACGCAAAAGTTGCGCGGTTCCCTAAATATTTAGCTGATATTAAAAAGAAATTGTTAGCGGATAAGAAACTAACTACAACGGAAACAAATAGACTTATCGCATTTCAAATTAAAACCGGTAGCGGTAAATTTAAACCGATTGGTAGTACTATCTATAAAGGTGGTGTAGAGTTAGAGGTAACTCTAGCGCCGGGCGAGTTAATTAAAAGAATTAAACAAGTAGGTTTCACATATATACAGGGTAAGAAAGTAACTTTCGTTACGGCGGAGGTATGGAAACCACCGAAAACAATTACAAGTAAATTAAAGAAAGCGCAAGAGGGTAAACTTACCCCGTCCCAAGTAACAGCTTTAGAGAAAAGTTTATCTAAGAAATTAGGGAGAAGTATAAGGGTAGAAACTCCAGATATAAGGACAAGAGTAAGAAGTGGAGAAAATAAACCCGTAATTAGAGTTACAAGTAAAGGTTTAAGGGCTTTAAGAGCCATTCCTAGGCAAGTTAAACGAGTTAAGGGAACTAGACCTAGTAGAGTTAAAACAACGCGTAAAATAAAGCGAGTTACAACTAGAGCAAAACCTAAACCTAGCCCTAGGGTTAAGGCTAGACCGACGCCAAGACCCAAACCTAGACCGACGCCAAGACCAAGCCCTCGAGCTAGGGCTAGAGTTGTAGCTAGACCAAGACCGAAACCGACACCAAGACCGGTAAGGGGTGGAAGTACTACACCGCCACCGGGCGGAGGAGGTGTTCCAAAGATTAGGTTTAACACTAAAGGTTTACAAAAGAAAGGTAGCCGACAGGGTTATATAATTAAGATTAAGAAAGGAAATAAGATTATAAGACAAACAGAAATACCTTTACCTAGAATTAGGGCGGAAAACTTAGGACGTAGAATTATAGATAACTCTCCTAGGGCTTCATTTAGTTTAGTACCTAAAGGTAAAACAGATATAGTGGACGTAAAGGTAAAGAAATTACAAAGTAAGTTTAGACTTAAACGGTCTAAGGGGACTAAAGTATTAAAATATGTTGAGAAAAGAAAGTTTAGAATAGATAGGAAAGGGGAAAAGAAAGGTTTAAAAAAGGTAAAGCGAGGTAAAAAGAAATGACTAACGATAACTTAATCCCTTTTGTAATTTTAGGTTTACTTATTATTGGCGGTTTAATGTTAATTAATCCTACGGCTATAGTTGTAGAGGGTAACGAAACACAGCAAGTAAACATAACCTACCCTTTAAACAGAGAGGGAACGGCTTTAGTTGTAGAAGAATTTAGATACGAAGTAGCTCTAGGACACGTTAACGGGGATACTACATGGAATAAATGGGGGTATAATGACGACGTCGATACTACCGCTACGGAGACAGTATGGGCAGTAGGTGGCGAACTTGTTTACCAAGAAACACCATTCTTATTAAATTTAAGTAGTACTGATGTAGACGATACAATGGGAGGAACGGGCGCTAATAGTGTTGTTATTTATGGCGTAAACCAAAACAGGGAAGCGGTAATCGATGTAGTTACTTTAAATGGTACAAATACAGTTCAAAGTAATTTAGAATTTTTAGGTATAAATAGAATTGCCGTTTATTTAGGTGGTTCGAGTGGGTGGAACGAGGGAGCGCTTACCGGTATAACTAACACAACCGGAGATGTACAAGCTTACGTACCGGCAGAACAGGGAACAACACAACAAGCTTTTTATTTTGTAAGTGCTAACCATACATTTTTAGCGGATTGGCTATGGATACACGCAAACAAATTAAGCGGAGGTTCAACACCTAAGATGACCATTAAAGGTTATGTTCATTCTTTTGTTAGCGATTCAACGTACGAAGTTTTTAGGACAGTTTTAGACACAGGAACAGAAAACACGGAAGAGTTAAGACCCTCTCAACCTTTCGTTATAGGGGAAAGTAGTATTTTATATTTTACGGCAGATAGTGACACAAATAACGCGGAGGTTATTGTTAGGTTTAGCGGTGTTGAGGTTAGAGAGTAAGTTATCACTAAAGATAGTAACATTTTTGTAATTCCTTTAGAAATAGACAAAGTTTTATATAAATTCTCTACCATGTATAGTTTAACCTAAATTGGTTAAAGAGATAAATGGAAAACAAGATAGTAAACGAAATAATTAACTCTGAAGAGTTTAAAAGAGAAGTATGGACTAGAAAAGTACTAGGAAAATGGTAAACTACGAAAGAAAACGAAAAGTAGATAAATTATTAAAACGATTAATAAATGATATCTATTTAAGAAAATGAACGAAAAAACAATAAGCACACTAGAAGAATTAAGAACGAAG
>Ga0208794_1000983_pt1 | contig 14513 bp, 19 predicted proteins | sample 32_taG_FD_184106 | JGI IMG/M metagenome (GOLD analysis project Ga0208794, IMG submission 184106) | Marine viral communities from the Gulf of Mexico - 32_GoM_OMZ_CsCl metaG (SPAdes) (version 2) | ecosystem: Environmental > Aquatic > Marine > Oceanic | place: Atlantic Ocean: Gulf of Mexico... | reverse complement strand
TGGTCAGCAGCCTGACGTCAGAACCTGGATTGATTTTGCACCAGATCTCTCTGTACTTCTTCTGCTCTGGATACTTATATGAATCGTTCTTCACTTGAGTGATCGTACCAATGTCAGGAGCTGACACCGTGGTTCGCTTCATCACATAGTGGTTATTGCTATCTGCATTCTTTGTTGCAAACTTATAGCCATCAAAGACTACATCGACTTCATAGTCAGTGCCTTGATATAATTTGGATTGAATCTGTGCGTCGTTATACGTTTGAGTGATTGGGTCGTAATCTTTTAAACGATACCAAGCACCTTTGTTGTAATATTCAAAGCCACGACGCCACTTAACCCAGTCACTGTCGAGATTATATTTCTCAATTACAGTGCGGGATACCAGTGTGCCGTAGCCACGCTGACTTGGGTAGATGCCGAATGATCCGACACCTTTTCCAGTCTTTACGTTCTTGGTCTTGTTAAAAGCAAGGGACTTGGCGTTACCAAAACCGTTTTGCTTTCTAGGCATTAGTACCAGCCGCCTTGGGCTCCAAGTATCGGAGCTTCTGCATCAATAGAGGAGCCTTCAAATGCTGCCCACAGTGCACGCCCCTTCGGAACATAGAGAGCTTTGAATTGCCCTTCGTCTCCAACGTGAGGCATTGGTGCCAGGATCCGTGGCATATTCTCCCAATGCGTCACTTCGCCTGCAGTAGCAGCTGAATCAAAGGTTCCGATGAAGACACCTTCCTGAGGACGCAAGTAATCGTTAGCACTACTCAGATACAAGTTGATTGTGTACGGTGCTGACTTACGTGCAATGCTATAGAGATCCTCAATGACTGCACCATCAACGCTGGTGGAATCAACAATCAATGCAGCAGAGTTGGTACCGGAGACTGTGATGTCACTAATAAAACTCTGACTGAGATCGACAACTTTATGCAGTACGTGATCTACCAGAAGTGGCTGCTTATTCGTAGATGTAGAAGCCATTACTTACCTCGCTTTCCTGTTTTCATATTAATGCCCTGACCAGCGGCTTGTTCTGCACTAGGCATACCAGGCATCAGTGCTGGTCCAGAGCTGCCGGGAAATGCACCAGGGAATGCACCAGGTGCTGGAGTTGCAGGCATTCCTTGCATACCCATTGCGCCAATACCGGGGAGCTGACGTGCTTGTGCTTCTTGTGCCAGACGTCCGCTTTCCATACCGTCGGGTGCCATTGATACACCTGAAGTATCAGGCTGTTGCTGCATACCGTAAGGAGCAGTGTCATTGTTCATACGTCCCATTGGGAAGTTCTGCTGCAAACCAGAGTTGTTCACCATCATTGGGTTCAGCATTCCGCTACCCATCTGTGGATAGTTCTGGTTGTGATCTCCGTAGATACTCTGTGAAGTGATCGGAGGTGAAGCGTTATCCGTCACATTCATTGGGTTGTTGTTCTGAGGACCACCAGGGACAACAGCCATACTCTTTGCAATCTTGAACCGGTTGGGATCTAAGATGTTTGCATTTTGCTCTTTACTCATTTCAGACCTCACGATTACGATTGTTCAGACCAGGGAATCCTTGACCACCCTTAGCCATCATTGCTAACCGACGCTCAAGAGCATCAGTTTCCATAGCATCTGGATCTTGCTGAGGCACGTTGGTGCTTGAAGCTTCGGTCACAACACTACCGGTTTGATTAGGCAGGTCTTCGAGAGGCTGATTGCCGGGGCTATCTTCCTGTTGGAAGTTAGAAGTCTGACCTTGCATCACCTGATTTGGCATCAAGTTTGCATTGCCATACTTGGTACGAGTGTTCTGGACTGCAGTACCCGGACCATCATCCATAACGGATTGAACGCCTTGGATATACGCATTCTTACCTGACTGTGCTAGAGCAGCACGCTTCTTACCTTCGTAATCGTCGCTACGTACTTTGTGGGAAGTCCAACCCCCTTGAACAGGATTCATAATTTTACGGTACTATTCCTTTGTCTATTCTACACTTACCGCCAGCTTAGATTTAGCATAATTCTGGAGCCCACTGCTGTATCTGCAGGTCCAGGGACGGCCATAATAAACTCGCTTCCCGCTCTTTCAAACGCATAACGACGTACTTCAGGACGACGATAATTAGGAACATAGAGAGTTTCAGCCAGTCGGTCCACCTCACGAAGGTAGATCTCACGGAAGTATTCATCACCTTTTAATGGATCGGAACTATTGATTGTCCGCTGCACATCACCACTAATCACTTCTTGCCGTGATGGGTTCAGGATACGGCTGCCATCTGGATCAAAGTAATCATCTGGAATTGCAGCACTTGCTTTCCACGCAATGTCACAGCGCTTGACGTGGTAAACAATCTCGTTATACCAGAGTTCATCTGGCACTAAAGCCATTGCTTCCTCTAGTCGTGCACGGTCACCAGCAGGGATCTGAGCACCAGCGTTAAATCCCAAGTGGTAGCGAACTTTAGACTTTAGATACTCGTCTAACTGCATCAGAGCATACCTGGATTGTTGTAGATATCTTTGAGAATTGTCTGCAGCTGTGCTCGATCCATCACGCCTAAATTACCTTGAGCTTGAACTTTGGCCAACATATTGGCTGCAGGAGATTCTTTCACCATCATCTGGCGAACACCAAGTCCTAAGCCTCCACCCATAATTGCTCCGAACAGTCCGCCTGCCATACGACCGCGAACACCTCTACCCATCATGAAACCAGGAAGTGAACCGAGAGCTGCTCCGGTCCCCATAGCTACAGCAGGGTCTGGCTTTGATTGAGCATCGGCCATTGCCTTTGCCATCAAAATATCTTCAATGCTGCTAGCCATTTTAATCAGTACTACTAGTATTTATAGTTTAACTAATAAAGATAAGGTCCTCTTCAATTAGCTGTTGCCAGTTGACCCTGGGGATATTCTCAAGCTGACCAAGGTTTGCAAAACGCTCACCGCTCAGTGACATACGCAGTTCAACGATCTTCTTGGCTGTGGCATAGCCCACACCAGGCAGACGCTTTTGAATGAACTCTGCAGTAGCAGTGTTGAGGTTGAGGCGTGTCTCCTCAATAGGCACAACAGTCTTTGGTGCTTCCTCTTCTTTAGGTGGAGTTGTTTCAGGAGCAGATACTTTGGCAAGACGTCCCTTGTCTTTGTCGTAAGGCACCAACTGCTCGACAGTCAGATAGTTAACATTGCCTGATGCATCACGCACCATCGCATAATCCTTATCGTGCTTACTGATCCACTCAACTAGCTTCCCAGTCTTTGTGTCCTGAAATAACTTACTCATAACAATTTTCACTTATACCCTATATTATAGACACAAAAAAGGGCCTCAATTTGAGACCCTTGATTGAGTGATTTATGGCAATCAGTAGCCTTGACCAGCTTCGATTCCGTAAGGAATGTGGCAGTCGTCTGCATCGGGTGCAGGTGCGGGCAGGTAGTAGCACACTTCCACGATGATGGCGGAAGGAGACTTACGACAAGCACCAGCCGAAGGGTTCAGCTGAGCAGTGAAGTCAGCGGAAGTGGTCACTTCGACAGGGGTGTCAACACCAACGTTGATGGCGGTGCCGTCAACAATGGAGTTCAGAGCGGAGGACACACCGTCGATGGGGAAGAACTCGTCAGCTTCGGCAGTCAGGGTGCCGGAGGTGGGAGCGTTGCCACCAAGGGTCTTGATCACGATGGTGTCACCAGCAGCAGCAGCTTTCACGCCAGGAGCGTTGATAGCAGTGCGGTAGACAACAGCACCAGCGGGGACAACCATAGGCTTGTCCTTACGGGGCTTGTCATCTTGACGCAGGTCAGGAGACAGGATCTGAGGGGTGTAGTCACCAGCCTCAAGCACACCACCAACGGTGATGTCATCGTTGTCGGGGTTAAGGACCACGCAACCAACGGCGCGGTAGAACTCAACACCGGGGATAGCCACACAACCTTGATCGCGATAAGCGTTCAGGTGGGCTACATAGTTACCGGGAAAAATTACGGACATTGTTAGTTACCTCCTATCAATAAACGAAAGAGTAACCAACCGTAATGAAATCGCGGTTAAGCGTTTCAAAACCGGCGAACAGCGACCAGATCATGATGATGAAACGGCTGAAGTCGTCGTTGTTGTTCAGCAGGATCTGAGCGTTGTTACCACCAATACCTACACCCACAGCTTGAGGACCGAAGAAGATCAACTGAGCAGCGTCGTAATCAGCAGCAGCAGTCGTGCCAGCGTCGGCAATCGAGACGTTGTAGGAAGTCTCAGGCAGGTTGGTGGACTCGAACCAACGGACACCCTCGAAGAGGAAGCCAGTAGGCATCACGGGTTGACCGGCGACGAAGCCAGCTTGACCGTAGGCAGGACCCATTCCCTGGAAGAAGTTGGCAGAAGGACCACCGATGGGGTTCATCGGGTCAATCAGGCCTTGGCCAGGATAACGAGCGATCTCACGGAAGTCAGAGTTCTGACGGAGATGCATCATTGCGGTGGGGTCCACGATGCAGCGGTAGTAACCGTCTGCGAAAGTGGGAACGTTGCGCTTACGCATGTCCTTGACCACTTCCAGCAGGTCGGTGGTCACGTCGAACTTGGCGGATTCGCCAGCTGCGTAGGTTGCAATCGGATCGGAATCTTCTTTGGCTTTACCACCGGGCAGGTAGTAGCCACCTTGGGTAGCGTCAGCCTTACCGCAGGCTTCGGCTTTCAGAAGTTCGTTAGCGAACACCCGATCGCGCCAACGACGATAGTCGTCAAGCAGGGTCAGCGAACCGATGGACTGGTGGAACACGTTGAGGTTACCGGTGTCCAGCAGCAGACGCTGAGCGGTGATCAGGGTTTCACGGGCCACCTTGAAGGTGGAGGGTTGAGTGGTATCGCGGGAATCAGCGGGGCCGGTGTACTCACGCAGAGTCACGAGCACCTTGTCCTTGACGATGTTGCGTGCGGAAGCAGATCCAAGAGTTTGATCAGCAGTCCGCTCACGGGACTCCTTGGTACCAGGCTTGCCCCAGAAGCGATAGCGGTCAAGCTGCACAGTTTGACCAGGTTGCTTACTGAAGTCGTGCACAACCACGGGCTCTACAGCCATCTCAATGATGTAGGCCGGGTGGGGACGATAAAGTTCTGCACCAAGAAGCTTCGGAAAATCATTATCAATCCACATAGGATCGTAACTCCGTAAGCTAAAGGTTTATAAGCGGCTTCGACTTAGCCACATAATTAGATATTAATGATTTTTGTTATGGTATATGTTATGTACCCTAGAAGATTGTGGTAATGGAATTTATCAACGATAAAATTTGGAAGCCTATCCACACACTTCCTGGATATGAGTGCTGTATTGAATACTACATTAATAAGAAAGGTCAGGTCAAAAGTACTAAAGGTCAGATCGAACGTATCTTAAAACAGAGGATCAATAAGAATGGATATGCTCAAGTTAATCTCACTCAACGTATTGGCAGACGCAAACCTATTACTGTACTTATTCATAGGTTGGTGGCGCTGGCGTTCTTAGATCAACCTGCTTCTGTTCCAGGTAAAGGTAAAGGCTGCAGTCGTATTCGTCATATCGATGGATGTAAAACAAACAACACAGTTGCGAATCTTAAATGGACTAAAATAGAAGAAAGTGATAACTAATTGCAATGGCTGATAGTCTTATCCTTACTGGTGTTAAGGAAGTCAAAAAGCACACTGGCACTGAAATGGTGCGGCTGAATCCTAGGGGTGGTGGTGATAGTTTTAAGCTCGCACGTTGGTGGGTTGAAGGTGGCGTTAGCACCGTGTATGCAACCTGCACCGTCTTTGATGTGACGACTGCTGTAGGAACGGTCAAGCTTGCTATTGATACCAGCGCAAGCAGCAACATCCGTATTGACCACGACGGTTCTTTCAACTTCACTTTCTTCGGAATTAATGAAGTTGCTCGTGCTGCACTGTTCACCGATGCTTTTGAGATCATCGAACACTATGTGTTCCCTGCAATCTCTGGTGGCAAGATTATGACTGTCACTCCTCCAGGTGCTGCTAGCCGTCCTTCTGCTGCTCCCCCGACCTTGACTGGTGTGACCTTGGCTGGCGAGAATACTCCTCTTGATGGTGGAACCTATACCTACACTGCAACTGCTTCCGGTACTGCTACCGATGTCACCTATGTGCTGACTTCTAGCGATGGCTCAGATGTTGTCAATGGACTTGACGTTACCTTCAATGGTTCCGGCGTACGCACCTTGGAAGTGACTGCATCTTCTGCCCAAGCAGGTAATTCCGTCACTGGTCAGCTTAATGCCACTGTTGCTTAATGCACTCTGGCAATTAACTTAGGATCAATATCATTCTTTGATTTATATCCAGTTCCAATGAGGCACTCTACGTTGTAGGGTAGCCTCTTTGTATTACGTGCGTGGAATCCAATATAGAAGTAATCGTTGACAGGAACATACATCTCATCATAGGGATGCTCTTCACGTGCTTTGTTGTAGAGGCGTACATCAAACCAAGCATCGATATACTTGTTCCCAGTCTTTAAATTAGTTAGAGATACACCGACGTGTGGTGATGGGATCGATGCAAGCTTATTTGTAATCTGTGCAGGCTCATACGTATTGACTGTTTCTAAATCCAGATTGACGTCATACTCTGCGGTGTAGTACGTATTTAGTAGCTCTGAATCAGCAAACGTAATCTTGAGACATTCCCATCCTGGTTCTTCAAAACAGAGATTACCAGTGTCAATAATTTTTAGATCGACTTTGATGAATACGTTTTCTGCACCAAACAGACCTGTGGTGTCCTGATACTTCAAACGACGAGGAAGCACAGTCACACGCTCTTGGACTGGTTTTTGGATTGAAGCACCAGCTGCGTAGTTCAGACTCTTAGAAGATGCAAGGCTCCACGGTGCTGTGTAATCACTGGCTCCATAGATCTCTGTATTCTTCAGAATCTCTTGTGTAACGTCCATCTGAACAACGCACTCTTTTCTCCATTGTATTAGAGATATTCACTCACCTGATCACTGTGAGTCCTGAGCTCTCGCAATGCTTTGTGCTCAAGAGTACGGACACGGTCACGGCTCATATTTAGCACCTGTCCAATTGCTGTCATTGACATTGGTTCGAGGATGTCATCACCGATGCCGTATCGCATACTGACTACAGCAGCTTGCATCTCTGGAAGGTCTGCGATCATCTCACGCATATCTTCTTTAATGCACTGACGCTCCAAGATTGTTTCAGGCAACTGGGATTCATCTTCCAGCAGATCGATCAATGCTGTATCTCGGTTCTCACCGATCTTGATTTCAAGTGATGTTGGTTGACGTGCTTTACACATCAAATCTTTAATATCATCAACTGTTAGTCCAAGGTGATCAGACAGCTGGAAGACACTTGGCATATAACCGTTGATCTGGCTTAGCTCACGCTGGGCTTTCTTAAGTTTGTTGAGGTTCTCTGTAACGTGGATTGGTAGGCGGATCGCCCTCGATTTTTCAGCGATTGCGCGAGTGATCCCTTGGCGGATCCACCAATAAGCATAGGTACTAAACTTATAGCCACGGCCAGGATCAAACTTCTCCACACCCCTAACCAAGCCAATGGTCCCCTCCTGAATAATGTCGAGGAGTTCCATATTTCGCTTTGTATATTTCTTCGCGACAGAAACAACGAGCCGTAAGTTCGCGGTGACCATCTTGTCTTTCGCCTTCTCACCTTCACGAATCTCCCGCTTGAGTTGCTTAAGTGAAATATCACTTGCTTCTGCTAGTCCTACATTATCAACATTCAATGCTTCTTTTTGCTCTTTGATCTCCATCAAGCGTTGGACCTGACGACCCAGGAGAATCTCTTCATCGTGCTCTAGAAGTGGAATGCGTCCGATATCACGCAGGTAGGCACGAACTGAATCACCTGAAATCTTTGGTTGCGACATATAATCTCTTTTGGGTATACATTAACTGTAGCCCAATATTCTAGCAATTGTCAACACTTAACCGCGCATTCTTGCAAACCTAAGTGATTCTCTAGGAGGCTCATCTCTTCCTTCCAATGCCTCTACTGCCATAGCTTGTGCAGCGTGCTCATTGAAACCTTTGCTCTTATAGTTATCTTCGTACTGCTGATATTTCTCGACACTGCTCTCAAAATCTTCACCGTGCGTTAGCATCTCAGCTGTCATCTGATTAGCAGCCTGATCAGGCACACCATCAGTCTTTAAGTGCTTCCAAATAGTCTGGAATACTTCAGGATCTTGCTTCGGTGATTCGCCAGCTAAACGCACAGTATTAGTTACTTAGACTAATACGATTGTAGTAAATCTATCAACCGTACTGTCTAGCTTGTGCAACCTCTTGCCCTAAGTCAGGGTTCATACCTTGTGCCATCGCTTTACCAACTGCGATGTCATTTAAGAACTTAGACTTATCAGGACTTTGCATCACTGCATTCAGTCGCATCAAAGCAGAACCAGACTGGTTTGCATACAGTGCTTCAGACATACGCTCTGCAGCGAAGATCTGAGCTTTTGATTCTGCATCAGACTGTTGTGACACCTTCGTACGCACACCACCTGCGGCATTCACATTTGCCTGAGGACCGGCACTTGTGATGTTCTGCAGCATGTTTTGTTCTGCCAAACGCTCATTGTTATAAGGCTGAGTGTTGACACTAGGTTTAGACGCGCCACCTTGGTCATACATATTCGGACCAGGACGAACAGGGCTCACCATTCCACCCACACCACGAGCGGCTGAACTCATTCCGAGTAATTCTTGAGCAACTGGATACGGACTTGTCATTGTTTAATTCCTTTCTATATAACTATTGTAAGGGGATCCGAATAGGACCCCCTTGAGTTATCAGCCTTCTTGGATGAGCATCTTGGTCTGCAGTGCAGCAGGGCCTGCCTGTGCCAGGTACTTCCAAGCATTCTCAGGGTTGTTGTCCATCATTTGACCGAAGCCATTCCAGAAGTCGTTAGCGGGATTCACTTGACGACCGGGAGTAGGCATCTCCATCTCAGGACGCTGGAAGTTCTGAGGAACGCTGTTCTGCTGTTGCTGCTGAATCTCATACTCGAACTGAGCACGGGCTTCATATGCTTCACGTTGTGCAGTTTCTTCTGCAGTCTCGGTGGGATAAGGGCCATTGGGACCGTAGAAGTCGTTGACGTAATCAGCCAGGACGTCGGGATCGGTCAGCATCAGGTTCATTGCTGCACGCTCTTCACCAGCAGCCTCAAGCATCAGAGACTGGGACTGGCCACGCTGCACTTGTTCGATCAGTGCATCCTCGACAGCACAGGCGTACTGGTTGAGGAGAGCAGGGGCTTCAGCACCAAAGTGCTCAAGAACCTCAAGACTTTGATCGCTGATTTGACTTAGATACGCGTCGCTTACCGCCTCTTGAGTTTGCCCCTGCATTGGAGCTTGCTCCGTATAGCTGGGGGTTGAAACTTGGGGACTGTAAGTCTGCTGCGCCATAGGCACCGACATTTGCTGGGGAGTTGAAGCCCAGCTGGCTTGTTGAGGCACCTGAGGTGTTGGAGTCAGGTAAGCCGAGGATGGAACCTGGGTTTGGGAGGGGCTGGCGGTATTCAAGCTGGCGCTGAGCGCCTGGAACGCTTCCTGCCATGGATTGCCCTGAGGTGCCGAAGCCTGCGGGGCCGCTGCCGGTTGGTAAGCCGGGACCTGCGGAGCCTGCGGTGCCTGGACCTGATAAGCCTGCGATGTTGGGGATTGGCTCATCGCGGGTTGGGAGACCGCTGCGGGCGCGGCGCTCATCGGCATCGCTGAGCTTGTCGGGGACTGGACCTGCGTCGGTTGGCTTGTAGCTTCCACTGTAACTTAACTCCTTACGTAAAAATTCGAGTGATCTATATAAGAATCCTGTGATATCAAGATTCGGGTCAGACGCCAATGGCATTTCTGGTGTCTGTGGATGTGGCAGTTGATATAGGCTGCCGAGTAATCCGATGAATTGATTTAAAGACTGTTGGGTTTGTTGAACCATTCTGAACGGATAACCTGAAAGCATTGCTGCTCTCTCTTCGTCCGTCTTGTTTGGGAAGAGGTACTTAAGGGCTTCGATAGAATCGACGCCTAGTTCTTGGAGGTTACGGACAACAATACTGTTATTAAGAATGTCGTCTGTGCCTTCTTCGAACACATCTCCCATCCAACGCCAGCTAACTTTAGTGCTACCGTCAGGAATGAGACCAACTACACCTTCAGGCATTTCGCCTGTTTCAAGTGTAGCACGGATCTCTTCTTCTCTCTTCTTGATAAACCTAGAAATAGCCTTGTTATATTTCTCCATCGCTGCCTCATAGGCTTTAAAGTCTTCACCGAATTCTTCAGGCAGGGGGATCTCTGGTTTCTTCAATCCGATTGCTGCTGCAAACGACTCACGGAACATATTCTCTTCGTGTGCAATCATCAAAGCAAACAACTTACAGAGTCCATACTGGAACAATGCTTTTGCTTTCTTCTCTGCAGTAGCTGCAACACGACCGTAGAGAGTCTTGATCTCGTAAGCAGTGCTAGCCAGATTGATATCAAGGTCATCGACACCTCCCAGTGCCAGCCTGATTTCTGAGCGATAGTTCTTGACGTACAAGTTCTGGTCACCAGACACACTGTCAGGCGTCATATATTGCACACGGTCTGTTGGCTCCAGGTTTGCAATGACCCGAGGCACCTTGATTTGACCATCAATGCTGCGTGATCCAAACGGTTGGCTCACACGAGTGCTGTGCATACCACCGCCGTTCATCGGTGCGAATCCAGCCTGTGAACTGATGGTTGGTTTGAAGCTATTCTCATCACCACTCTCAATGAGGTCGTGACGTGGACGGCTACTCACCAGAGTAGGGTTGCCGAAGAACTTGAGGTTCTTACGGATATTGCGGGTCAGCTCATCGTGATACAGGATCTGATGTGCCAACCAGTCGAACTCACCATTACCAGTTGCTTCACCGGTGCAGTCCATATGGTTGAAGACTTCAACTGCTGGAATAAATCCAAGTGAGTTTGTCAGAGTCTCGGTAGAACCAGGCATTTGGAATGGTAGAGCACCATTCTCATTTTCAAATTCAATCTTTTCGTCAGATACCGTTTGTTCAATACGGTCCTTATAAACTTTGAGGCGAATATACTTTTTCTTGCCACCACGCTTGCCGGTGTTTGCATACTGCTGCAAGGTATCGCTTTGTTTGACCTCAAAGCTGTAGACCAGCACGATGCTTTCTAGCTCGTTATTTTGATCTCGGTATGCACGGTAGTTGTCTTTGGTAAAGAACAGTAGCTGATAGTTATCACCTGATGGCCTGAAATAAAAGAGGCCCTGACCGTCACACAAGAAGTAATCGACAATACTATCGAACTTCATTTCGAGCATATTATGCTCAACAACGTTCGCTAGAAACTCTTTACGCTTACCAAAAGAATCCTGTTCTGCATAAAATTCAATACCACGACGCAGCATAAACATCCGCATCTGAGCTAAATGGGATGAAACAATCATACTGTCTACAGACAGATCACCCCTGCGTTCTTTTGCAGCGGTAAGAATCTGCTGAAACTCTGTCTGTACGGTACTCATTCTTTATCCTATTGCTTAATTTTAGTCTAGTAAATCAGATCTCAAGTTCGTCGAGATCAGACTTACTGCGGTTATACATACCCTCAAAGTCAGGTTTCTCTACTGCTTCCATAGGATCAGGCAGCTTGAAGTCAGGCAGTGCTTCACGGCTCCAGCGTGCAACATCACCAAACGTCCTAAGTCCTTCAAGTTTGGACTTGGCTTCGTGATACAGAGGACGCTGGCGAATACTGGCATCCAGTTTCTCAATATTGATTGGGTTAGTCTTAGCAGCGTTACGGATGTACTTCATCGCAATGCTGGAACCATCATCATCTGTCGGATTGTCTTTCAGGAAGTCAAGTCCTTTCTGTGCAAACTCCCAGGTGCTGTCTTTGCCTTGTGCAATATTGTTATCTTCTAAATATTTCTCACGTTCAACTTGCTTACCAAACGAACCAGGTCCTTGAATAGAGCTTGGCTTATCTGTATCCTGTGAGGTATTAAGCATCGAGTAGTCATAGCTTCCGCTAGCGCCAGTCGATCCGCCTACTTGATTAGAGCCAGGCACAGGCTGAATACTGAAATCACCATCACCGCCACCTACGCTGGATCCAGGTGTACCAGTGGGCTGTGCACTACGATTTAACTCACGTTGAAATCCGTCACTACCGGCCATTCTTAAAAAGCGACTTCCACTAACGTCACGCATCGCTATATCTACAAAGTGAAACTCTCTTTATTGTAGTCTAATTGCAGACTACCCCTTCTTAATAAGCCTCCCATTGTAAGCACCATAGAGTCCACAGCGTCGTCGTGCTGTGTATGTCCAAAGTTCAATAGCTCTTCTTCTAGAACATTCCAGACTCTCCACTTATTCCATATCACTTTCTTATGCTCATATAATCCCATCACACCTCTGAGCCTCGCTAGTTTGTCACCTTTGAATCCTTTCACTGGTGAGCACGTCAGGTTATATAAAGCACGTTGTTCAAACATCACACGCTTGAAGTCGCCTTCAAAGCTGGTTTGATATGCAACAGCTTCAGGCCATATCACACAGGGAGACATCGTAGGGAAGTACTGCCCCTCATCGTTCTCTTGGAGGATATTCCAATCTGCCAGCATCTCGCAGAGTGTATCCATCTTCTCAAGGTTACCCATTGTTCGAGCACGCCGCTGATCAATCAGGTAGATCTTCCCATCTTTGATTCCGCCAAGAGTCATCACTGTCCAGTCGTTCTTTTCGCTAACGCCTGCACTGAGGTCAATACCTACACCAAGGCAGTCGTACTCTTCAGGTACAACACCTTTACAGATCAGTTCAGGTGAGATGCCTGCATCTTCACTGCGGACTGCTGTATTTAAATACTGGTAAGCAAATGCAACACGATCTTCGTGCTTACGTTCGTTTAGATATTTCATTGACCAGAACTCTGGCCAATACGATCGTTGCCTACCGTCTTCGTCTGTTATGACAGCTTTCTGGATAATCTGTTTCCAGTTGTTTTTCGGAACGAAAAGCGTGGCGTGGATATCGTCAAAGTGGAAACGGGTCCCCAGACAAATTGCTCTTGCTCCCTGGAACATCGTTGGAGCGATAACGTTTGACCAGGTTTGTTCCATCTCACGACGAATGTCTGGATTGTTGATGGACGCAGCGGATTTAATAGGGTCATCGATAAGCACCAACTGAGACCGCTTCGAGGTGATAGCTCCTTTGAGACCACCACACGCAATGGTAAACGCCTCTTCACCTGCTGTATCAATTCCCGCAAAGTCATAGTCAATGCTCCAATACTCGTCTGATCTCTTGATCTTTGATAGCCTTACCATCGGGAAGACTTCCCGGTATTTGTTGCTGGTCAAAATGCCTTTGATAGTCGCTGACTTTGCACGACTGATATCGACCATGTAAGCGATATACAGAATACGCAGCATCTTCTTTGCAGCTGCATGTCGCCCAATCATCCACGCCGCAAATAAACCAAGGACAGTACTTTTCGCAGACCCACGTGGTGCCAGGATCGCTGTATTGGGTCCGCCGATTCCCATCAGACATTCACTATCCTCCCCTGTACAAAGTTCGTTATGCCACTCCAGCATGTGCTTAGCTGGGGCTTTCCCCATAAACACACAGAAGTCTTTGAAGTTATCCCGTGCACGCAATACTTCTTCTGAAGGCGGTTTAGTAGTTACCTTCGTTGCGGTCATTAATGCTGACCGTCTATAAGCTAATGATGCACTAGGTATTGCCATATAGTTAGACCGTTTGTAACAGTCTAACGGCGCTCCGCTTGTTTTTGAGCCTGACGATTACGTGCTCTTGCTTTTGCTCTACTTCTTGACTCCTGTTGTCTAGAAATGTCATAGACATATCTCATTTCATTCATCAGCTGCATAGCTTCTAACTGCTTATAGTTTGTAAATGATAAATCTTGAAGATCACCGCTAGGCATCTGCGGTAAACGTTTAGCTAACGTTCCTTCCAATCGTAAAGTACCTACTGTGGCATCCTTCATCTCAGGAAGCTCAGCTGGTATCTGTGCAAAATAACTAGGAGGCTCCTGAGGAATCTCCATAGGTCCTGTGACTGGTGCGCCGTACATTATGCGTTACTCAACTCGCTATAGATCTTTGCCCATACTGCATTGATTGCATTCTCGATGGGTTCAGCAAACTGTGGGTCATCTTTAAAGATCGCAGTCATCTCACGCATCACACGATCTGCACCAGCAAGAATCAAGCCACGCTTGTCAGTTGTGCGGTTCATTTTGTCAGACGTTTCAATGTGACTACGCAGCTCTTTTTCCAACGCTGCAAGACGTTGACAGCCGTTGTCTGCTTTGACTTCGCCTGAGGTAATTGCCATTCGAAGCTCTTGAATATCGGCGTGGAGAGCAGCAGTTTCGCTATTAAGGATTTCACGGCGGTTTAGCTTCTT
>Ga0208794_1000979_pt1 | contig 14578 bp, 20 predicted proteins | sample 32_taG_FD_184106 | JGI IMG/M metagenome (GOLD analysis project Ga0208794, IMG submission 184106) | Marine viral communities from the Gulf of Mexico - 32_GoM_OMZ_CsCl metaG (SPAdes) (version 2) | ecosystem: Environmental > Aquatic > Marine > Oceanic | place: Atlantic Ocean: Gulf of Mexico... | reverse complement strand
CAAAATCTCTAGCTGCATCGTCTGCGAGTATTTTAACAGAACTTTTCTTTCCCTCTAATTTTTGTACCTGGTCAAAAATTTGTTGAGCTTTGTTACTTCTAGATCTAAAAGGTTTACCTATAAACTTATCCACCCATCTTTCTATCTGTGAGTCGCTAAAAGCAAGATCCTTACCTTTAGTAGCTAACATCTTACTTACTTTACCTGTGCCATATATGAAAGGTAATACAGGAAAAGCTAACTCTACACCAAATTTAAATTTATTATTTAATTGTCTAAAAGCATCATCATCAGCTTTTGTTCTTTGCTCTCTATCTAAGCCTGTAGGAAGAAAATCTAAAGCGTCGATATCTCCAAACGTACCTATATCTTCTGCTTTCATTACCACAGCTGCAGTTCCAAAACCACCTCCAACAGTAACTCCTACAAATTTGTCAAACCCTGATGCTTTGTTCAAGTCTTTAGCTTTGCTCGAAGCTTTAGCTACCCCTGAAGTAGCATCATCTAATTTTCCATATCTACCAGTCTTAATAGCGTTAACTAAAGGACCAGCTAAATTTCTTGCTTTAGTGGTTAAGTATGTAATAAGTGGCCCTGTTGTTTTCATAGCTATCTTTCCACCACCATATAATTGTATAAAAGCTTCTGTTAAATGCCCTGCCGCTGTTTCTCTAGCTGCTTCTTCTGTTTGATTTTCTATAAGACCAAAAATAGTTTTTTCAAATTCTTTGTTAAATCTTTCTGTTAAACTTTGATCTACATCTACGCCATCACCTTTTGCAGCGTCGTATAAAAGAGTTCCAAAATTAATTATACCTTTGGGTATTTTAATAGCACCACTAATTACAGCGCTACTCATAGACTCACCTAAGCCTACTTCGTAATCGTCTTTATCTCCTAATCCAACTTTTTTAGGTTCTGCGTATTTAACTTCAGGTTCTTCTAGTTTTTCTGTTGCTTCTTTAGCTTCTGCTTGAGCAGCTTTAGCTTCTCCAAATAAAGATACATCTTTTGGAAGAAGTGATGAAAGTTCAGTATATTTTTTTTCTTCCTTAATTCTTTTTCTTACGTCTTCTTCAGATAAACCTTGATTTAAAAGTTCTTCTTCAGTTAATCTTTTGATTAAACCATCAATACCTTCTTCACCGACGATACGACTGTAAAGTTGACCTTCGTCTAAACCCTCTTCAATTTTTTCTCTTGTCTCTGGAGAAGGAATAAGAAAATCGTACCAGTTGGACTTGTCGGCCATTTCTACTCCTCTTTAATAATTGACTCTACTTCAATAATTTTATTGCCTTGTTTCTTAACAAATTTAGCTTTTTCTACATCGTATACAATAACACCATCCGGTAAATCTTTAATCATAGAGTTTGATAAAATAGTATTATCTTTATCATATTCACTGCTACCAAAAATATATTTATTACTAGAGGCTGTTCCAACAAAATCTGCGTATGCTTCTGGATTAGATGTTTCTAACGTTTTTAAGTTGTCGTATAAAATTTTAGCTTGCAACTCATCTATTTTTGGAGTTCCAAATCTATTTTTTGTAGAGTTAATAATACTGTCAATAGTAGATTCATAAGTTAGTTGTGCTTGATCTTCAGGATCTCGTTTTTTTCTAAACTCAGGTAATGCTCTGTTTAATGCTTCCTCTTTACTTATGTCAAACTCCTTCATTAAATAATCTACTTTTTCTTGTAAAGCTATTTTGTCTGAATCAGATAAATCTTTATATAAGTCTAGTGCTATTGCTTGTCTTGTTTTCTTTTGTGATCTTATATCTTTAAGTAAGTCAGCTGTAGGTTCTTTTGATGCAAGAAGTATATTACCAATAGTTCCACCACCGCCAGTTGTCCCTGCAATCGATGGTCCTAATTGTAATAAGAATTGTGTTAAAGGATCATCTAATTTAGAATCACCACCAGCAGCCATGATTGTATCAATACTATCAGAAAGTTTTACCCCTACACCCAGATCCTCTGCATTACTATTAGAGTATTGTCCTCTTTCGACAACGTTATTCATGATGCCGCCACCAACGTCACCACCTTTTCTAAACATAGGTCTTTTAAATGTATTACTCATATTACGTAAACGCTCTGTATACTCCTGCTAATGTAGCTCCAGCTCCTAATGCTGTTTGTAATGGTGTAGGTGTAGGCGTCGTTTGAGTTTGGAACTGTGCTGGGTATCCAGAAATTAATCCCATAACACCCTGACCATATTGTTGAGCTAAGCTTAATGGTTGCTGTTGTTGTGCTTGTAATAACTGCTGCTGAGCAGATAACTCAGCTTGCTGCTGCGCTTGCTGTTGCGTACCTAATGCACCTAAAGCTGAAATCTGTTGACCAAATAATTGTGGAGCAGCTTGAGCTAATCCCATTTGGTTCATAAAGTTTTGTTGTGCAAGTTGTTGAGCCTGCCCAAAACCTTGTTGTAATAACTGTGCCTGTAATGCTGCCCGGTTCCTGTCGCTGGTTGTTTGATACTCAGATCTTACAACTCCTTCTCTACCACCACCTAAAACGCCTCTAGATACAGCTTGCGCTGCAATACTAGGAATTCCTTTTTGAGCTTGTACATCAAACTCTTTTAAAGTTTCTGAAATAACATCTTGTTGATATGGTGACATAAACTGCTGATATGCAGTTGGTCCAGTTGTAGCTGCAGCTGTTTGTAGAAATGGTGCAAAAGATCCTAAACCACCTCTTAACGCTTGAGCTTCTTGTGTAATACCTGATGTAGGAGCCACGAACTGTGGACCCATAGTTTTAGATAAATCTACACCTCGTAGACCACCAATAGCTTTTTGTAAATCGGCTAAATATGTTTTACCTGCCGCTTCAATAAACGGTGCTGGTAATTGTTGTACTGTTGAAACTTCTGCCATTATCCTACCTTACTCTCTAGGTTCTTCATGAGATCATACATTCTCTGAGCACCTTTGTTGACACTACCACCTCCAGCAGCTCTTACTGCATCAGCGGTAAATACAAATTCGTTATTTGATAACATCGCTGGAATGTCATCAGCTTTTTCTTTTACACCAACTGGTGGTATAAATCCACCTGTTTCTCTCATATCTAGTTCTTTTACACCTTTAGAATTTACGTTTATTGGTAGGCCCTCGATGCCTGATGCCTGTTCCACTAACTTATCAGAACCAAATGCACGGCCAACTCTACCTCCCTCAGCCATGTTTCCTACATCAACTGTTTGGTCATCTGCTTGTTCTACCATAGCATTTATTCTTATATCGTAATCTTCAGGTGTTTCACTTTCACCTTTTGGATATAATCTTGAAAACTGTATTTTTAATTGATCATTTACTTGTGCTCTTCTTTTAGCATAATCTTCATTAGATTCATTGTCCCCTTGTTCTCTCTCAGCAAGTAGACCTGTAATCACTGCACCAGCTCCACCTATCTTTAATGCGTTTAAACCCTTATCTTTACCGCCTGTAAAAAAACTACCTATATTACCTAAATTAAACATAGAATTTGCTCCACCAAAAAAAGTGCTAGCTCCACCTGGTATAAGCATAGGTGCAAAATTTAACAAAGCTAATTTACCAGCATCAGAACTAACTAAACTTTTAATACCTTTACCTACACCTTTAACAGCTTTTTTAACGGACTTAACTATACTCCCTAAACCGTATTGTGCTCTACCGCCATAGGCCATAGCTTTTTTATCAAATTCTTCTCTGGCTGCATCAATTGCTTCTTGTTGATTAAAACCTCTTTCCATAAACTCTTCTACAAGTCTCATGAACTCTCTTTCATTTTCGTCCATAGAAGCCATTTTCATATCTGGCTTATCACGTCTATAATCACCTTTTAGAATGATATCTGGGGCTCCTGCTATAAATTTTTTCGATGCTGTAGTGTCTGTTAATGCCATAATTTTGTCTAAATTTAGTTTGTAAGGCAGGCATACTAATCCTGAAATATCACACTTTATTTGATTTTTTTACTATCGTCAATACCTTTGAGAGGCTGACTTCCTTGGTACAAGTCGTCCCAAAATCTACCACAATAAGAGTATTCGCCAACGTGAGTAATATAATCTTTAACATATATGTGAATTTTACCGCCCATATCTGACCATCTTTGACAAAATCCAAAGTCTTCACCAAAGTATCGTTTAGTTTTAGGATCATGAAGAGTATCAAAAAGATTGAACATATTGTCTTTTTTCTCTGTATTACCATTGATTATGGTTGGTTGATATATCTCTAGCTCAGGGTATTGTTTAATCATTTTTTCTATAACTTCTCTTTTAATTAACAGACAGCCGGTAGGAGCATGAGTTACTTCTGCCACCCCATCTTCTACTTGTATTCTTTGTGGGTCTTCTACTTTCAAAGGAAAGGTATAACCCGCTCTTGATAAATCATCCTTATCATTTACAGCTCTATGTTTTGTTGTCATTCTTCTCCACGTTTTATCCCAGTCAAATGTTTTCATCGGATAAGGACAGCCAATTACATCTTTATCTTTTTCTAACATAGTAAAAATAGTTTTTGGTTGAAAGTCTATATCAGAGTCTATGAATAATAAATGTGTGTAACCATCTGCGTGATTTAACATTTCGGCTACACACAAGTTTCTACCTTGTGTAACTAAAGAGGATTTCATCAAAGTAAAACTAACAAGTATTTTTCTTCTCATACATTCTTGTTGAAAGTTTAAAACAGCTTGACAGTAATGCATGGACACATCGCTATGCACAGGTGTGCACACCATTATTTTGTGTTGAGAGTTCGTTCCAATATGGATCGTGGTAACTTCGGTGTCCCCTTTCGTAGATGGCTTATTAAACCAGATGGGTTCATTGTTTGCGCCTTGCGCTTTATTACTTTTTTGCATTTACCGCTCCCTCCAAAAATCTTTTCCAAGATGTGCCTATTTTATTCCAACCATAATATGCTTGTGCATATGCAGATTGACATTCCAAATGATTGTGTATTTCTGTTCTATGTAAACTTTCAGCAGCAGCTTCTATACCGTAAGCAAATTTTTCAGCTAGTAATCTATAATTTTTTTCATAGGGTATATACATAGGAAACTCAGCACCTGTCTCAAACAAAGCTCCATAATTAGTTGTAATACAATACAACCCTGCAGCCATAGCTTCTAATAAAGATATACAAAACGTTTCTTCAAATATACTTGGGTACACATACATATGATAATTATGTATGTGATCTTTTATAAATCCGTTTGGTTTATAACCAACATAATTAACATTAGGTAATTCTTCTGCTTGCTTGTAAAGCTCTTTGTAAGCATGATCGTTTTGATCATAAAAATCTTTACCATAAACTTGTGTAGAAGAATAAACATCTAAACTTATCAATGGATTTTTAACTAATTGCATCGCTCCTAATAATACAGATAATCCTCGCCAAGGTGTATTTTGATGAATAATTTTTATAGGTTGACCTTTTTGATACGGAGCAGACTTACCTATTTTATCTATACCATTTTTAATAACTACAGATTTATGTGTAGGTATATCAAATTGATCTCTAAAATGTTCATAGTTCCAATGACTATTAAACACATACCAATCGTACTTGTCGTGATTAGATTTATCTTTAAACCAATGATATAAATTACTTTGATCGTAAGAATTTTTTTGCCATAGGATATTTACTTTTGTAGGATGTAAAGGTACTTTACCTGGCACAGATGTACATATCTGTACTTCAGATAATAATTTATTATCGACGTATTTTTGCAAATAGTCTAATTGTATTTCAGTTCCGCCTTTAGGGTTTTGATTTATTGTCATTGTTACTCATCGCTTTCTGTATCATGTCTAAACCTTTCGGAGATACCTGCACAGTTATATCTTGTACTATATCAGGTCCTTCTTTCTTTTCTTTAAACACTTCGTTAGTTTTAGTATTACGCCACGTAGTTATCGTAGTGCAATCTATCTTAATTATGTTATCCGTTTTCATTCTCTCTGTTTATTAAAGCATAACTTATAAGGCCTTGTATTTTATTAGTGCCTGTAGCTGCTTGTACAGTTATAGCATCTCCTGCTTCTAAATTCAAGCCTTGTGGTGAAGCATTCACTTGCGTCTTAGCGGCTACATCGCTTCTAAAAAATTCATATTCAGCACTTGAATCAGATGAATCTACAAAATTCATGTTTACTAAAATAGCTGATGAGGCATCATTGTTTGCACAATAGATACTTTTAACTATAATTGTGCCATCAACAGGGCAAGTAAGCACTGTAGTTTTGCTTGTATCAACTTGTTTAAAACCTTGGTTTTTATAAAAAATACTCATGTTAAAAAATAATTAAATGCCTCTTGTTCGTTTTTTAAATCTTGTTGAAAAGAAAAATTAAGTTGTTGTTGCATAGTAGCTAACGCTTCTATAATTTGTCTTTGGTTTTCTGCTTCGTATTCTGGTGCAGGTTCAGGTATATATGCTGTTACTTTTGCCATGATTATTTAGGTGAACCGTATTTTCCCCCTGGTGTGCTAGGTGAATCAATTGTTTTACCACCACTATACGTATTTGTTTTTGCCGCAAAAGCATTGCCACCATCACCTTCAGATTTACCACCTGTAGTTGTTTCGCCCTCATGAATATTTATAGATTTAGTGTTTTTAATTTTATCTAATAAATCTTTTGCTTGTTTATCTTTAATTGCTTTTTGATTTTGTAAGAAACTAAAATTATTTAAATTGTTTTTATTCATCTCAGACCATGTCTTACCAAATTGATTTGTATTATCTAAGCTGCCAAATTTATTTTCCCAATTCTTTTTAGATTTATCTAATTGCTCTGATAAATCATTATACCTTTCTTCAATAGATTCTGCATAGTTACCCAAAAGACTTCTAACATTTTTACCCATTTGATCTTTTAACAAACCTGTATTTGGATCTACAAAAATACCTGGTATTCCTCCTTGCATATTAGATTTAATAAATTTTCTATCTAAATATGGAAGCGTATCAAACTTATCTAATCTTTGTATCATTCCTATACCTGGTATCATGTTAATACCACCCTTGATCATGTTAGGTAAAGTTTGAGTAATAAAATCTTTTGCTTTGGTTACAAATGGTATACCTTTGTTTTGACCAGGTAAAGGCACTTGTGGAACATCAGGTTCATTAGCTACACCATAAGAAGTATCAAAACCTAATGATGTTACAGGTCGTTGATTAGGAAGATAATAAGGTTCTTGAAAATTTTGTAGAGATGTCAAAGTGTCTGGCAATTGATTTACAGATTTAAAAGGAAATTGATTTTGCATATCTGTAAAAGGTCTAGCTATTGGTACAGTAGTGCCTGGATAGTATTCAACACTATCATTAATAGGCTCACCTGTAATAACATTAAAATCTGGCTCTGCACTAGCTGCAGGAGGAAAAAAGAAATCTCCTATTTTTTGTAAAATACCTGTTTTCTGTGTTTGTTGGTTTTGAGCAGCCGCTAGATATGCTTCTGCTTGTTGTCTAATCTCAGGCGTATCGCTATTTAACATAGCTTGTAAATTTTGATCTGATATACCTATGCCATAACTAATTGGTGTTGCCATTATCTTCTTCCATCCGGTTGTGCATCAAGTCTAAAAGTTCCGTATCTCCAAGATTCGCCTGTAGATGTATTGGCTATTTGAATTGATACTAATCTTCCTCGAGCTCGGGTATCTACTTTATCAGTAGTTGATGTTATTGTAAAGGGACCTAAAGGTGAGCCTACAGGAGCATTATCAGGGTAATCATTTAAAAATAAAGTAACCTTAGAATTACCACGTAAATATTTAAAGTCAGGTATAAATCTTTTAACTGACATAAAGAACTCTCCATCTCCTCTGTAGTCTGCTACTCCTGTTTGTTGACCCAGCGGACTTCGTCTAGATGTAATATCCCAATCTCCAGATTTAATAAATGCATCGATAGAAGTGGTGCCAGAACTATTGACCTGATCGTCGCCCACTTCATGAGCATAGTAAATAGATGCACCATACTTGCTAGTTAGACCACTGATAGCAGAAAAAACAGGTAAAGCTGTAGAATCATAATCCGTTGCATAAGGTAAACTATACACTCCTTGATCTTGATAACTAGATCTATCTAAAGAAGACGTTGTAAATACATTCTCCGAATAATTGTAAGTTACACATCTATCAATCTGTTCTGACCCTGACTTAGGATAGAACCAATTTATTTCTGTGTATAAAGCATTTGGTGATGAGTAAACAATATCAGAAGCTCCATAGTTAATTCCTAAATTACTTCCATCGGTGCTAAACACAAAGTCTTCAACTAAACATGGTAATGATTTTACTGTACCATCAAACACAAAAAATCCACCTTCAGCTGACATCCACCACACAGCTCCATTTGCATAAGATACAGCATGCTGACCTATACATCCACAGTTTGTACCCACTTGTCTTACAGAGAAAGTGAAAGGTGGACCCACAAATTGAATTACATAAGCTGCTTGATCAGTCAAACAGAATACGTAATCTTTACCTTGTATGGCTGCAACAATCCTGTTTCCTGTATCCAGTCTAAATGTACCGGCAGTGTTGGTTGAGGTTGGTGCATAGGTATTTAAATCTTCTTGATTAGAAAATCTTACAAACATTGGATCCTGAGTAGCAGGGGTTCCAATAGTTGTTTCAGTTCCAAAATGAAATAAGTGTCTATCTCTATCAGATACAAGAGTTACTCGTGTAGCTGTAGGATTGTTTGTGGTATTGAAATTTGTCGTAGTCGTAGAGGCTCTAACTGTTCTAGGTGTAGCTGCCCCTGCATCCCAAGTAAAAGTTTTACCATCAAATATAGTTGCAACTAGTACTTCTCCAAAATTATCAAGGCTCCAGTTTCCTGGATCCAGAGTCACGTTGCTTACGGTTCTAGCTGTGCCCCATGTAGAATTACCCCACAGATATGTACCCCATCCATAACCTCTAGTTTGAAAAGTAGGTCCTACTACAATATAAGGTTGAACGGTTGCTGAACCTGTTCCACTTCCACCTGGGTTAACCGCTACTACAGGTGTTGTGATATCAAAAGTATTATTTGTTACATTTCTAATTTCAAAAGCTCCATCTGTAAAAGTAGAAGCCGATGTAAATCCATTTGGAGTAACAGACATAGTGTTAAAAGTAATATATCTTCCAGCCTCTAATCCATGACTAGTAAGATTAACAGTTACATTAGCAGAACCTTGAACAGTGTCGAAAGTAGCTGTTCCAGATATTTGAGTATCTAGAGGTGTAATATCGTAAAAGGCTTCATCGTAGTATAAAAACAAACCTTGTGACGTTCCAATAGCTACATATTTCTCACCTTTAAAACTAGTAAAAGCATGTTGAGCTCTTGCAGCTCCCGGTAAAGTTTCTTGGGCTACAGTTAATTGTTCCCAACCACCTATTTTTTCAGGTAGTCCATATCTAAATCTAACGAAATCTCCATCTACCCATTGACCTTCAGCCCCTGAGTCTGTCGCTTGTTTGTTAAATCCTGGTTTAAAATTAAGTTTCTGTAGCATAAACCCAGTATTATATAGAGTTTTTAATTTTTTGGTAGTATTATATTCCACTCTAGCTTGGAGATCAACTCCCATAAATGGACTACTTTTGAACGATTATCTTTCAGATATTGATGTAGTTCTTCTGTATCTACAATAATAAATTGATCTTTTACATCATAAACTATTTTATCTGCTTTAGTTTTAAACGATCCACCCTTTGCATAATTTTTTAAAGGACGTAAATCAAATTTAAGTTTTTGATTGTGGAGGATTCCTTCTACGTCCCACAATTCTCTTTTTTTCTGATTAGGGGTAGCTTCTTTAGTAATAGTAAGCAGTTGTTTAAAATCATTTAATGACATGTTTCGTATAGGGTTCGTTACCTATTTCACCTGTAATAAAATAATTGGCACCAATTATAATTCTATCTTCATCATGTTCATTAGGATCAGATCCATGTCTGACATCACCAGGGAATATTACTACATCGCCTTCTTCTGGTTGAATACACCAGCTTGTAGAATTGTATATATTGTATTGTTTTATTTTGTAATCGAAAAAGAATATGTTTTCTAAAGATGATTTATCTACCCAAAACTTTAACGCACCACTCTTTATTCTAGCGTAGTATACTAAACTAAATAGACAATTAGGATGTCTATGATCGTGGTGTTGACTACCTTTTCTTGATAATGCACTCCAATCCACAACTCTAACTAATTTGTTATCTATACCTAATACGTCTTTAGCATATGTATTAGCCATGTTATCTATAAATTTTTTTACAGGACTGAGAAATTTATGTTTAAATATATTTGTTGAGTCACTTAGTTTAGCACCTCCTATATTTAATTTAGTGCTTTGATTATAACCTAACGTTTTTAATTTTAATATATCTTTATCAGATATCTTAAAATCAGTTGAGTATACTTTGATAGGCACTGCTCTTATATCTATAGATTGTTTTATTTCCACCATGGACCCGTCTCAAAAATAGTGCAAGATATTCTTTCTCCTTTAGTTACAGGAGTTACTTTGTGTAGAAAATAAGATGGAAATACTATCATACTACCAGGTTGATCGAACTCTTTGACATGATACGGTCTACCATCAAACAGTTTAAACACTCCCCCTTCATAAGGTTTTTCAGATAAATTAATTAATGTAGTTAATTTTAAAGTAAAGTTTTCAGAATAAGGTTCTGAATCTACATGCCATTTATATTGACCTCGATTAGAAGCTTTATATTTATTTTGAATAATGTCGTCATCAATATTATTATAAATATCAAAACCAAATACTTTTCGATTTATCCACCCAACTGATTTCCTAATATCTTTTATCTTTTTAATTTTATTATAATTTGTTTGAACAGCTACCGATGATTTAACAGTAGGAGCTTGTTTGTGAAATGGCCGAGGAGCTTTATCAAACTCTTTATTTATCTTTTTAATTTCAGCTTTAGTTAGGTAATCGTTAACGTAATAGTAAGTAAATTTCATTAATAGTAGTTCCAGTTTATATTTATTCTTGCATTATCATTTGTAGTAGATGTACTTGAATGAGGTTTAGAGGCATCAAACAATAACAATCTATTTTCTACTGAATCTATTTTAGTATCATCTTCTAAAATAGTAGCTCCATTACAGGTATTAATAGAAAAGATAGCTGCTTTGTGTGGATAGTTATAATCAATATGTGTTTTATGTTTTATTAGTTTTGCTGTGACTGGATATAAATTACATTTAACTCTTAATAAAGCTCTAGGATTTATTTTATCTATTAAAGGGAGTAGAATATCAAAGTGTGTTGACCTTTTAAAAACTGTTCCTGAATAAAATATGTGAGTAAAATAACAAGACTTTTCTTTCTTTTCAAATTCATTTATATCTGGTGTGTAATGCCATGGGAAGTCTGCATGCATGATAGCACTTTTTAATTCTAAAAATTCATGTCTTGGTAAGAAATCATCTAATACTGTATACTTACCTGTAGCATGAGCTAGTTGTTTCTTTTTCTTATACATAATTAATATTTATTACAGCTCTCCTTTCTACGTCTGTCTGGCTAACTCCTCTATGTAGAGTTTGGCAGGGGAATATTATAATTTTATTTTGTTCAGAAGCAATAAATTTATCTTTAACATATGTACCACCATTACAAGTATTAAGATATAGAATAGCTGTTTTACCTCCAGGTAAATCATAATCGGTGTGTAAATCTGATGTATAAGAATATAAAACTTCTCTTGTCATCATATTACATCTTGCTTGTATTAATTTCTTACATTTTAATTTTTTTATAATAGGTACAATCCACTCTTCATAGTGAGGAGATTGAATTTCGTCTTTGTCATAGAAAGAATGATTAAACCAGTAATGATCATTTTTAACCATTTCATTTCTCCAATACCAAGGAAAGTTTTGTGAAAAAACCCTAAGTTGTATTTTGGTTAATAGATCTGTATCTATAAAATTCTTATATACATTCATGTTGCCACCAACCAGTTAAAATATATTTATTTTGTTTTACAGGAGGATAGCCTTTGTGAGTGTGAGTCCAAGTTGCAGGCCAAATTAAAGTTAATCCTTTTTTAGGTTTTATCTTTACCTTTTGGTCCCAGAAGCCTGTTTCTCCTCCACTAGTTACAGTATTTAAATAAGTCATAAATACTAAATGTCTTTTATATGTAGCTTTACTACCAGCATTTTCATTATGCCATATATGATAACCTTGTTTAGGTTTGTATCTTTGTATTTTTGGCCATGGTTCCAGACCCCAAATTTCCTGGCCTTCATCACAATAAATATATTCTTTCTTATATTTTTCTAAACATTTATTTAACTCATTCATATAGGTATCAAATAAAATTGTATCTTGTGGTTTAAAATGTATTTCTGTAGTATCTTTTTTCTTTGGATCATAGTCTTCATCATATCCTTTTCCTATCAAAAAAGTTCCTTTAAATTTTTTATCACTACTTTCAAAATAATCGATTAAATCATCACATAAGTTTTTATCTATATAACTTTTACCTATAAAATTAGTCATTCTTTATCCAATCTACTATTAAATGTATTCTATCTTTATTGCTTTTATTTATAACAGAATGGTATTTATGTGCGTTGTTTATTTCCCATATCTCACCTTCTTTAAGATGTTTCTCCTCATTATCTATATTAAATAAAACGTCTTTATGAGTTACTAAAGGGATGTGAGTTCTAACACACAACGTTAAACTTGTTCCTTTGTCTATGTGAGGTGCTATGGCTGACTTAGCTGGCAGCATAACTAAAATAGCTCTTATGATATATCCTGGACCTATTTTTTCTTTATAAACATCTTTTAAATCTTCCATTTGAGATTCAAACACATTGTAATTAATATGATAGGTAGGATTATTTATTCTAAAATCTTTATCAAATATAAGAGGAACAGTTTTAGTTTGTTGATGAACTTCGAATGTTTCTTGCCTCCAATTAAATTCATCCCAATCATTTTCTATTTCATGTAATTTATGTTTAAACATAGATACATCAATAGAAGTTATAAATTTATAATTAAACATATTATTCTTTTATTCTAAAATCAAAATTAACTACCGTTCGATATGTAGATTCAACGGGTGAATTACCAGCGTGATATCTATCTCCATCGAAATAAAGAGCAGATCCCTTCTTAGGAGTATTTCTTTTAGCTATAGTAAGTTTAGTTTTGTCATAAAAATTAGGATAATCTTTACTATGTTTTTCTTTAAACATAATAGTATCTCCATCTGAATCATGTAAATAATATACTAAAGATTTATATTTATCTAAATCTGCTAGATCTACGTGTGGATAGTTATATTTATTCAAGGTGTGCCCTTTACTATAAAATGTACGTCTAATCCTGATTCTTAATATTTCTGTAATCTTTACTTTTTGTTTTTCTGCAAAGGCGTCTAGAATAATTTTAAATCTTTCAAAGAACTCTGAGTTAGCTCCTTGGGGTTGGAAATATAAAGTATGAATCCACGCGTATGTTTCAGTGATATTTCATTTCTGTCATATATTACATTTCCATAAAAAAACCATGGAAACTGATCATTGTTAACTATGTTTTCCAAATAGTCTTGTTGTTGTTTAGTCAATAAATTTTTAAATATCTTCATTAGTTTTTTATTTCTTTAGGACATGCAGAAATAGGTAGTCCTACATGTTTTCTGGCATCGTATAAAATATCTGAATTACGTGAAGTGTAATGTAAAAACAATTGACCACAAGTTTTACCTTTAAATTTTTCTCTCCAATGAGGTAAGTCTGTGCCTTGATATAAAAGAGCATCTCCAGGTTTCAGGGTAATATCTGTTTTAATTCCTTTTTTATCTACTAAAAATATAGGCCATTTATCTCCACCTAAATTTAATGTTAAGGAAACAGCGCATGCTTTCCTATCTTTGTGTTTACGCAAATCATCTCCTTTTTTATAAAGTCTAGCGTAGCTATAACTTTCTATAAGTTTTAATTTTGTTTGTGTTTCCACTTTCTTTTTTAAAAAAACTATTAAATTATCAAAAGCTGTATCTCCATATACAGCGTACGTAGTGGGGCACATATGATCTCCTAATCTTCCCCAATCAAGATTATAAGGAGAAATTAAACCGGTATCGTTTAAAGTAATAAATACGTTTCTTTTTAAATGTAGATAAGTATATAGAAAATCAGCTAGCTGTTTGTCTATTATATTCTTTTGAATACTGTATCCTCTATCTTTAAAAGACATCTAATTCTTTACACCTTTTGATGATATGTGTAGGTAATATATTTTTATTTTTTATTTTTCTTGGTTTACCTAAAACCAATTTATGTAAAGGAATTTCTGGTCCACCTACGTCTTCATAAATTTTATCGTTATATTGAATTCCATTATTTTCAAACTGACCTGTAACTTTGTAATTAACTTTAGTATATTTTAAACCTAAATATTTAAATACTCGTTTTATTTCTTTTTCAGGGTTTTTAATTAAATCTTTATAATGAACTACAATATGATCCAATTTCTTTTCT
>Ga0208794_1000978_pt1 | contig 14584 bp, 10 predicted proteins | sample 32_taG_FD_184106 | JGI IMG/M metagenome (GOLD analysis project Ga0208794, IMG submission 184106) | Marine viral communities from the Gulf of Mexico - 32_GoM_OMZ_CsCl metaG (SPAdes) (version 2) | ecosystem: Environmental > Aquatic > Marine > Oceanic | place: Atlantic Ocean: Gulf of Mexico... | reverse complement strand
CGAGGGAATGGCGATATAGCGCTCGACCTCGGCGACCACTTCGGTGCGCGTCATGCCCGAATTCTCGAGCATGAAGTCGATCGCCTGCTCGCGCGTCCACCCCTTGGCATGCAGCCCGGTATCGACCACCAGCCGCATCGCGCGCAATTGCTCGTCCTGCAGCGTACCGTAACGGTTCCATGGATCGTCGAAGAAGCCCATCTCATAGCCCAGCGTCTCCGAATAGAGCGCCCAGCCTTCGACATAGGCCGTGTTGCCGCCGAAGCGCATGAATGCCGGCAAATCGGTGTTTTCCTGCGCGAGGCTGATCTGGAAATGATGCCCCGGTGCGCCTTCGTGCAGGTAGAGCGTCACATTGCCCGTCGTCAGCCGGCTGGGCAGGTCATAGGCGTTGAAATAGAATGTCCCCGGCCGCGAACCGTCCGGCGCGCCCGAATTGTACGAACCACCCGCTTCGAACTTCTCGCGATACTCCTCGTAGGGCTTGATCTCAAGCGGGGTCTTGGGGACCAGCGAGAAATATTCGCCGATCTTCTCGTCGACCTGTTCGCCGATATCGTAGTAGCTCTGCGTCAACGCCTCGCGACTCTCCGGCTTGAACTGCTCGTCGGTGCGCACGTAGTCGAAGAACTCGTTGAGCGTCCCCTCGAAGCCGACTTCCTCCTTGATCTGCTCGAGGCCATTCTTGATCCGCGCCACTTCGGACAGGCCCAGTTCGTGCAGGTAATCGGGCTCGAGCGGAAGCGTCGTCGTACCTTCCACCATATGCCTGTACAACTCCGCGCCGCCCTTCATCTGGGACAGTCCCACGCTGTCGCGTGCCACGGCCATGTATTCGTCGCGCAGGAAATCTCGCATCCGCTCGTGCGCCGCATAGATTTCCTCGGTGGCCACGGTGTATTCAGCCGTCAGCCGCGCCTTCTCTTCGGCGGAAAATTCCTCGGGGAAGTTCTTCACCGGCATGAAGAAGGGCGATTCCTCGACCGGCATCGCCAACTGCGTGTCGAGCTGGCTGACGACGTTGCCGATCGTCAGCTTGGTTTCGTACACGCCGGTTTCCATGCCTTCGCGGAACTTGCCGATCGCGCGGTCGGTGATGGCGATGTAATCCTCGTGCCGCTTGAGGTTGTTCTCGTAGTCCTCGACCGTCTTGAAGGGGGCGGCGCTCTGCCCGCTGGCGAAGTTGGGATAGAACGTGTGGAAGCCTGAGAAATGGTTCACCGGACGCACTTCGCTCGCCGCGAGGATCGCGGGGGCATAGCCCTCCTGCTCACGCTGCTGGTTGTAGGCAAAGACATCGTAGGCGAGCTGGTCGGTGGGCGACAGCTTGCTGCGGTCGATTTCGGCCAGCTTCGCGAGGTTTTCGGCATTGTCCGCCTTGCTTGCGGCAAGATGCTCGTCGGTCAGGTAATCGCCCAGGCGGTCCGCGTAGCGCATGTCGCCGCGAAACAGCGCGCCGACCGGATTGAGCTTGAGGCTGCGTTCATCGGCATCCGCGAACAGCGCGAAGAGCTTGTCGTGTTCGCTGATTTCGCTCGCAGCATCGGTTGCTGCATGGTGATCGCGGGCGATGGCCGGGTTCGCTGCCAGAACAAGCGAAAGGGCGGCACCCGAAGCGAGGGCGTGACGGACGAGTTTCATGGAGGTTCCCCTGGTAATTGTAGTGCAGCGATAGGACAGGCATTTGCCTGAGCGCACAAGCACGCCATACGATCGAAGGCATATGTCGCTCGACCGGCGCCATGCAGTGCCCTGTTCCGCATGGCGCCGGCAATGCTGCGATCAATCGATCACGCGGCCGCGCACCATCACCCAATCGACATTCTCCAGCGTCGACGTATCGTCGAGCGGGTTGGCTTCGACCGCAATCAGATCCGCCGAATAGCCGGGCGCGATCCGGCCGATCTCGTTTTCCAGTCCCAGCACGCGTGCGGCGTGGGTAGTCGCCGCCGCGAAAGCATCCCGGTGGCTCATGCCCTGTTCGACCATCAGCGCGAATTCGCCCGCATTGCGGCCGTGACCGAAAACGCCGGCATCGGTCCCGAAAGCGATTGGCACGCCCCAGCGCAGCGCCTTGCCCATGAAGACGCGCGCGGTTTCGGCCACATCGCGGATCTTGTCCTCGACGACCGGTGTGTAGACGCCCTGTCCAAGCCGTTCGGTAACGCCCTTGAACGCCATCAGCGTGGGCACCAGCACGGTACCGTTGTCCTTCATCGCACGGGCAGCCGCCTCGTCCAGATAGGTCCCGTGCTCGATCGAATCGATGCCGGCACGCGCCGCGGCCTCGATCCCGCGCGCGCCATGCGCATGCGCCATGACCTTCAGACCGAGCGAATGCGCAGTATCGGCAATGCTCTTCATCTCGGCGCTGGTGAAATGCGCTTCGAGGCCGCGGCCTTGCTGGCTGAGCACGCCGCCCGTGGCGGTAATCTTGATGATATCGGCGCCGTTCTGGCTCGCGAGCCGGACTTTTTCGGCGCATTCGACCGCCCCGGTGCAGGTGAACCCGCTGTCGAGCAGTTCGTTGACTTCGGGGCGGAAGCCGCTGACATCGCCGTGCCCGCCCACGATCGCGAGCGAGGGGCCGGCTGCCACGATGCGCGGGCCGTCGATGAAACCTTCCGCGGTTCCGCGGCGCAGCGAGAAGGCGCTGGCGGGGCCGCTGCCCGCTTCGCGCACGGTCGTGAACCCGGCAAGCGCCGTCAGGCGGGCATTCTTGGCGCCGACGACGACATCCCATTCATCGGGCTCGACTGCGCCCTTCCAGAAATCGCCGCCCGGATCGCCGGTCAGGTGGACATGCAGGTCGACCATTCCGGGTACCACGGTCTTGTCTTTCAGATCGACCGTGACCGCCTGTGCAGGGGCTGCAGTGAAGCCGTCGGCAACGCTGACGATCTTCCCGTCGGTAACCGTTATCGTGGATGGCCCACGCGGCTGGCTTTCGGCATCGACGACAAGCGCGCCCGCGTGAATGACAGTGGTATCGGCCAGCGCCGGCGCGGCGCACATCGCCCCCGCCAGCGCGATGAATGCGGCAAACTTCATTCTCTATCCCCTTGGTTGCACAGGGGGATGCCCGCCAGCGGCCGGCGTATCAAGCAAAAGCGGCGCTAGAAGGTATAGCCGATCCCGAGTGCGCCCATCCACTGGTCTGCATCACCGCGAATGGAGGTGAACGGCGTACGCTTGCCATCGCCGAGCATCCGCGAATATCCGCCCATGGCGATGAGCGCGAGCCCGCCGTTGGCAAGATTGCCGTCGAGATCGACCCCGGTGAGCAGGTTGACACCCACCCGGTCCCAGCCGCCATCCGCCTGGTAGGCGGGCAGTGCGCCGCCGGCCGGTACCGAATAGTAATAATCGGCATAATCGTCGTCGACATACGAACCACTGACCGACAGCGAGATCGCCGCGCCGCGGCTGACGGGTGTGAAATAGGTCACGCCCGGGCTGACCAGCGTACCGTCATGCGCGCCGGCGACATCGAACAGCGTCTCGATGTTGAAGCTCAGGCTGTCATAGGGATTGAGCAGGCCGGGAAGACTGATCCCCACCGAGGGACCGACTTCGAAGGCGGTGTCGAGTTCGCCATAGGACAGCACCACGGGATCCTCGATCTGCGAGGCGCGGTTGCGGTTGAGCCGCGCAGCAACGCCGGCTGAAATCTTGGCGCCATCGCTGTCGTCATTGACGAAATCGAGCGCGGCACCACCCGCCCGGGGGCTGATGCGCACACCGCCGATCTTGCCCTGTACGATAGGGATCGGCGATACGACATAGTCGTCCGACCCATCGTAGCTGGCGGAATAGACCGCGCCCGCACCGATCGAGAACCAGTTGCCATCGAATACGGTCGCTTCGCCGTCAGGTCCGTCGGGCAATGCCTCGACATTCTGGGCCATGGCAGGTGCGGCGCAGGCGAGCGCCAGCGATCCGGTTGCGGCGAGCAGTAACTTCATGCGGATTCCCTCGATATATGTCTTTGCCGTTCAACTCGCACGGGAGTGTGACGTTCCCGTAACCCTGCCCGGCAGGAATTCCAAAGCGATTGCCGCTGGCCCGCTTCGCTTCTAAGCCCACGGGCGATGGACGGGCGCATGATCGATATGGCCGTGGTCGGCGGCGGCCTGGCGGGCGGATTGGCCGCGCTGGCAGTCCGCCGCGCCCATCCCGAGCTGAACGTAGCGATCTTCGAAGCGGGCGACAGCCTGGGCGGCAACCACCGCTGGAGCTGGTTCGCCAGCGATCTCGACGCTCCCGGGACGCAGCTCATGGCTGGCTTTGCCACGACCGAGTGGTCCGGCGGCTACGATGTCGCCTTTCCGGGCCATACGCGCCACTTGTCTTCGCCCTATCGTTCGCTCGCCAGCCGGGATTTCGATGCCGCGCTGCGCAGCGAACTGCCCGCAGCCGCCATCCGCACGCAGGCACGCGCGGCAAAACTGGCCGCCGGCGGCGTCACGCTCGCCAGCGGTGAGCACATCGCCGCGCGCTGCGTGATCGATTGCCGCGATTTCACCCCCTCGGCCCAGCTGCGCGGCGGGTGGCAGGTCTTCGTGGGACGGCATTTGCGGACACGGACCGCGCATGGCGTCGCCGATCCCATCGTCATGGATACGCGCGTGGCCCAGCACGGGGCCTACCGCTTCGTCTACACTCTGCCGCTTGGCCCGGACGAGCTGTTCGTCGAGGACACCTATTACGCCGACGAGCCCGCGCTCGATCGCGCGGCGCTGGAGGCGCGCATCGACCGCTATTGTACGGCGATGGGCTGGCACGGCGATCGGCTCGGCGGCGAAACCGGCGTGTTGCCGGTTATTACCGGAGGCGATTTCGCAGCCTACCGGGCGGCGCCCGGAGGTGCGGGCGTGGTTCGGTCGGGCGCGCGCGGCGGCTTCGTTCACCCGCTGACCAGCTACACCCTGCCCTTCGCCGTGGCCAATGCCCTCGCCCTGGCCCGCCACGCGCGGCTGCCGGGCGACCAGCTTGCCGCGCTGTTCGAAGACCGGGCGCAGCGGCACTGGCAGGCGACGCGGTTCTATCGCAGCCTCGGCAGGATGCTGTTCGACGCTGCCGAGCCGGAGGAACGCTACCGGGTGTTCGAGCGGTTCTATCGCCTGCGCGAACCCCTGATCGAACGATTCTACGCTGGAAATTCGAGCACGGCCGACAAGCTGCGCATCCTCTCGGGCAAGCCGCCCGTATCTGTCCCTGCCGCCATTCGCGCCTTGCTTGGCAAGGGCAGCCCTCTGGTCCATGAGAGGTCGCAATGAACACCGAAACTGCCATTCCCGTTACCCCGAGCGACAGCACCGAGCCGTTCGTCCCCGCCCCCACCGGCCGCACGGCCTGCGTCGTCGGTGCAGGCTTCGGCGGCCTTGCGCTCGCCATTCGCCTGCAATCGGCGGGCATCGCCACGACCGTCGTCGAAGCGCGCGACAAGCCCGGTGGGCGGGCCTATTACTGGGAGCGCGACGGTTTCACCTTCGATGCGGGCCCGACCGTCATCACCGATCCCGATTGCCTCAAGGAATTGTGGGCGCTGACCGGTCACGACATCGCTCGGGATGTCGAGCTGATGCCGGTCATGCCCTTCTACCGGCTCGCCTGGCCCGACGGCACGCAGTTCGATTATTCGAACGACGAGGAACAGCTGTTCCGCGAGATAGCGCAGCTCAATCCCGCCGATGTCGCGGGCTACCAGCGGTTCCTCGAATATTCTGAAGCGGTCTACGAGGAAGGCTACGTCAAGCTTGGCCATGTGCCGTTCCTCGATTTCAAGTCCATGCTCAAGGCGGCTCCCGCACTGGCCAAGCAGCAGGCATGGCGCAGCGTCTATTCGATGGTGTCGAGCTATGTCGAAAACGAAAAGCTGCGCGAGGCGCTGAGCTTCCATACGCTGCTGGTCGGCGGCAATCCGATGAAGACCAGCAGCATCTATGCGCTGATCCACAAGCTCGAAAAGGACGGCGGCGTATGGTGGGCCAAGGGCGGCACCAATCGCCTGATCGCCGGCATGGTCGCGCATTTCGAGCGCATCGGCGGCACCGTGCGGCTGGGCGATCCGGTGGCGCAGGTGCACACGCTGGGCAAGCAGGTGACCGAGATCGAGACGCAGTCCGGTTGGCGCCAGCGGTTCGACGCGATCGCGAGCAATGCCGACATCATGCACAGCTACAAGGACCTGCTGGCCGGATCGAAGCGCGGCAAGGATTACGCCAAGAGCCTGTCGCGCAAGAGCTTCAGCCCCAGCCTGTTCGTCGTCCACTTCGGCATCGAGGGAAGCTGGCCGGGTATTCCGCATCACATGATCCTGTTCGGTCCGCGCTACAAAGGCCTGCTCGAGGACATTTACAATCACGGCGTCCTGCCCGAAGATTTCTCGATCTATCTGCACCACCCCAGCGTCAGTGACGACAGCATGGCGCCCGAGGGGATGAGCACTTTCTATGCGCTGGTGCCGGTGGCCCATATGGGCAAGCTGGCCGTCGACTGGGAGGAAATGGGACCGGTACTCGAGAAGCGCATTCTCGACGAACTCGGCCGGCGCCTGATCCCCGACATCCATTCGCGCATCGTGACCAAGTTCCATTATGCCCCGCGCGATTTCGCCGCCGACCTTAACGCCCATATGGGCAGCGCCTTCAGCCTCGAGCCGGTGCTGACGCAAAGCGCGTGGTTCCGCGGGCACAATCGCGACGATGTGCTCGACAATTTCTACCTTGTCGGTGCGGGCACGCATCCCGGGGCGGGAATTCCGGGGGTGGTCGGCAGCGCCAAGGCAACTGCCGGATTGATGCTGGAAGATTTGGCAGTATGACGCGCGGGATGAACCGTCTCGCCATCTATTGCGGCTCCGCCTCGCCCGATGATCCGCGCTATATCCAGCTCGCCTACAATGTGGGCAAGCGCCTCGCCGAACGCGGTATCGGCGTGGTCTATGGCGGCGGCCGGCTCGGCCTGATGGGCGCCACCGCGCGCGGTGCGCTGGAGGCCGGCGGCGAAGTGATTGGCGTCATTCCCGAGGCACTGGCCAGTTCGGAAGTCGCCAATCACGATTGCACCGAACTTTACACCGTGGGCGGCATGCACGAGCGCAAGCAGCGGTTCACCGACCTGTCGGACGGCTTCATCACGATCCCCGGCGGCGTCGGGACGATGGACGAATTGTGGGAGGCGATGAGCTGGGCGCAGCTTGGCTATCACGACAACCCGGTCGGCCTGCTCAATGCCTTCGGCTTTTACGACGAGTTGATCGCCTTCAACCGCAAGATGGCGGAAGTCGGTTTCGTCCGCCCGGTGCACCAGAACATCCTCGTGCACGACGACACACTGGACGGATTGCTCGACAGAATGGCAGCCTATGAACCGCATACGCCGATCTTCCAGATGAAGGCCGACGACCTCTGAGCAAACCCCGCACCCTGGTCCAGTCGCGGTACCTGCGGCCCACCCCGACCCGCGCGGGCGGCGGCCGCGATCGCGCGATCCTCGTCGACAAGTCGCTCGAATCGATCGAACAGGGTTCACACAGCTTTGCCGCAGCTTCGAAACTGTTCGACAAGGCAACCCGCGAACGCAGCTGGCTGCTGTACGCCTGGTGCCGCCGGTGCGACGACATCGCGGACAATCAGGACAAGGGCGGGCCACTGGGCGACCAGGGCAACATGAAGGATGCGGAAGACCGCGTGCAGGCCCTGCGCGTGCTGACCAAGCGCGCTTTCGAGGAACAGCCCACCGCCGATGCCGCTTTCGACGCGTTCGGCCTGGTCGCCGACGAATGCGGCCTGACACTGGCCGAAGCCAATGACGTGATCGCCGGCTTCGCGCTCGATGCGACGCGCTGGACCCCGAACACCGAAGCGGACATGCTGCGATATTGCTACCATGTCGCGGGTGCGGTCGGTATCATGATGGCGCGGATCATGGGGGTGCATCCCGACGATGGCGAAACGCTGGACCGGGCCTGCGACCTCGGCCTTGCTTTCCAGATGGCCAATATCGCGCGCGACATCGTCGAAGATGCAGAAGCCGATCGCTGTTACCTGCCGCAAAAATGGCTCGAGGAAATGGGCTGGCAACAGGGCGAACACGCCCTGCCCGAAAACCGCTTTCGCCTCGCCAGCCTGATGCCGCGCCTGATCGCCCTGATGGAGAAGCACGAGGCGGCGGCCAAGCTCGGCGCGCGGAAATTGCGCTTCCGCCAGCGCTGGGCGGTGCTGTCCGCCGCGCGGATCTACGGCTCGATCGGCCGCAAGGTCCTGAACCGGGGCCAGCTGGCGTGGGATACTCGCACGCGCGTTTCGGCCCCCGAAAAGACCTGGCACATGGTCGCCGCGTTCTTCGAAGCGGTCCGCAACCGCCCGCCCCCGCCCGCGGAGCCGATCACCTGGAGCCGGCACGACTTCAAGCCGCTGGCCGGCTGGTAGAGGCCACCGCTCGTCCTTGCCAATAGGCAGTGACGGGAGTTTCCTTTTCCCCCGGCGGAAGCTAGTCCCCGCCGCATGATTGCAAAGCTCCTCATCGCCAATCGCGGCGAAATCGCCTGCCGCATCATCCGCACCGCGCGCGCAATGGGTATTGCCACGGTCGCGGTCTATTCGGACGCCGACGCCCGCGCACTGCACGTGCGGCAAGCCGATGAGGCGGTGCACATTGGCCCCTCACCCGCCGCCGAAAGCTATCTTGTCGGCGAAAAGATCATCGCTGCGGCCAAGCAGACCGGGGCGGAAGCCATCCACCCGGGCTACGGCTTCCTGTCCGAAAATGCCGGTTTCGCGCAGGCCGTGATTGATGCCGGGCTGATCTGGGTGGGTCCCAAGCCGTCGAGCATCGAGGCGATGGGGCTCAAGGATGCTGCCAAGACGCTGATGATGGAAGCGGGCGTCCCGGTTACGCCCGGCTATCTGGGCGCAGACCAGTCGGCCGAACGGCTGAAGAAGGAAGCCGACGCCATCGGCTACCCCGTGTTGATCAAGGCGGTTGCGGGCGGCGGCGGCAAGGGTATGCGCAAGGTCGACAAGGCCGAAGATTTCGAAGCGGATCTGCAGAGTTGCCGCCGCGAGGCGAAGGCCAGCTTCTCCAATGACGAAGTGCTGCTGGAAAAGTGGATCACCTCGCCCCGCCATATCGAGGTGCAGGTGTTCGGCGACAGCCACGGCAATGTCGTCCACCTGTTCGAGCGCGATTGCAGCCTCCAGCGCCGCCACCAGAAGGTGATCGAGGAAGCCCCTGCGCCGGGCATGGACGAGGCGACGCGTCAGGAAATCTGCGCCGCCGCCGTGCGCGCCGCCAAGGCAGTCGATTACGAGGGCGCGGGCACGATCGAATTCATCGCCGATGCCAGCGAAGGCCTGCGCGCCGATCGCATCTTCTTCATGGAGATGAACACCCGCCTTCAGGTCGAGCATCCGGTGACCGAGGAAATCACCGGGGTCGACCTGGTCGAATGGCAGCTGCGCGTGGCTGCCGGCGAACCGATCCCGCTCCAGCAGGAAGACCTTGCCATCACCGGCCATGCGATCGAGGCCCGGCTCTATGCCGAGGACCCGAGCAGCGGATTCCTGCCTTCGACCGGCCCGCTCGACCATTTCGACCTTGGTAGCGAAGGGCGCATCGAGACCGGGGTGGCCGAAGGCGACATGATCTCACCGCATTACGATCCTATGGTCGCCAAGCTCGTCGTGTGGGAAAAGACCCGGGCGGACGCGATCGAGGCCCTGGCCGATATCGCCGAAAGCGTCGAGGTCTGGCCGGTGAAGACCAACGCCGCCTTCCTCGCCAACGCCCTGCTGGAAGACGATTTCGTCGAAGCCCAGCTCGACACCGGATTCATCGAACGCAAGCTCGAACGGCTGGTCGGCGACGACGCGCCCGATGATGCGATCTGGCAGGCTGCCGCCGACTTTACGGTCCTCGACGCGATCGAGGAGAACGCCCCCCGCCCGATCGGTTTCCGGCTCAATGCGGATCCGCGGGTCGCCGCGAGCCTGTTCCACAAGGGCGAAAGCCGCACGGTCGACGTCATCGGCGAACGCGACGCCGCGCATGCCACAGGTTTCGTCGAAGATGCGCGCACTGTGGTCTTTGCCGATGGCCAAGGTTTCGAGTTCGCGCTGGAAAGCCGCGGCAGCGGCGCGGCGGCGGCCGGTAGCGGTGCTATCCTCGCCCCCATGCCGGGCAAGGTCATCGCGGTCGATGTGGCCGAGGGCGACCGGGTGACTGCGGGACAGCGGCTGATGGTGCTCGAGGCGATGAAGATGGAACACGCGCTGACCGCGCCGTTCGACGGCACCGTGACCGAGCTTTCGGCCGCGACCGGCGGACAGGTGCAGGTCGAGGCCGTGCTGGCAGTTGTCGCGCCCGCAGAGGAATAACCGTCCTCCCAGCGAAAGCTGGGATCGCCCTCCCCAAGCACGAAAATGATAGCGGTCCCAGCTTTCGCTGGGACGACGGCTTGGGTATGCGTCGCGCATGGGATGGGAAAAAGAACTCGAGGAACTGCGCCGGCGCGAGGCGCTGGCCGAGCAGATGGGCGGCGAGGAAAAGGTCGCCCGCCAGCATGGCCGCGGCAAGATGGATGCCCGCGCCCGGCTCGCCGCGCTGTGCGACGACGGCACCTTCCGCGAAATCGGCAAGATCGCGGGCAAGGGCAGCTACGACGAAGACGGCAATCTCGAAGCCGTCCTTCCTGCCCCCTTCCTGTTCGGCAAGGCGCAGATTAACGGCCGCCCGGTGGTTGCCACCGCCGATGATTTCACCATTCGCGGCGGCGCGGCGGATGCCGGGATCAGCCGCAAGATGGTGCAGGCCGAGAAAATGGCGCTTGAGCTCAAGCTGCCGATCATCCGCATGATCGACGGCACTGGCGGCGGAGGATCGGTCAAGACGCTCGAACAGATCGGCGCGACCTATATCCCCGCGGTCCCCGGCTGGGGCGACGTGGTGACCAATCTCGACACCGTGCCCGTGGTCGCGCTTGCTCTCGGACCCACCGCGGGTCTGGGTGCGGCGCGCGTGGTAGCGAGCCATTATTCGGTCATGGTCAAGGGCCTCAGCCAGATTTTCGCCGCGGGCCCCGCGGTGGTCGACGGGCTGGGTGAAAGTTACAAGGGTTCGGCCGACCACCAGCAGGCCAAGGAAGACCTCGGCGGCAGCGCCATCCATACGCGCAACGGCGTGGTCGATGACGAAGTGGCCAGCGAGGCCGAGGCCTTCGCCCGCGCTCGGCATTTCCTCGCCTTCATGCCCGAACATGTCGGCCAGCTTGCCCGCCGGTCCAATTGCACCGATCCGGTCCACCGGCGCGAAGAGGCGCTGCTGGACCTCGTCCCGCGCGATCCCAAGGCGGTCTATTCGATGCGCCGCTGCATGGAGATGGTGTTCGACCAGGGCACCGTGTTCGAAATCGGCCGCATGTGGGGCCGCGCCTGCATCACCGCGCTTGCCCGGCTCGACGGCTGGCCGGTGGCAGTGCTCGCCAGCGACCCGTCCTATCTCGGCGGGTCATGGGATGCGAAATCGAGCGAGAAGGTCGAGCGCTTCGTCAAGCTGGCCGACCAGTTCCGCCTGCCGATCGTCCATCTGGTCGACAATCCCGGCTTCATGATCGGGCGCGAAGCCGAAATGGCAGGGACGATTCGCTATGGGGTGCAGGCGATGAACGCAGTCTACAAGGCCAGCGTCCCGCTCGCCTCGGTCGTCCTACGCCGCGCCTACGGGATTGCGGGCAGCGCCATGTCGAATGCCGAAACCTATCAGTACCGGTTCTGTTGGCCGTCGGGTGACTGGGGCAGCCTGCCGATCGCGGGCGGTCTGGAAGTGGCCTATAAATCCGAGCTCGAAGCCGCCGCCGACCCGGAAGCCGAACTCGCTGCAATTCGGGCGCGGCTCGACCAGGTAACCTCGCCCTTCCGCAGCGCCGAACGCTTCAATGCCGAGGACATCATCGACCCGCGCGACACTCGTCCCTTGCTGTGTGAATATGCCGAGCTTGCGTGGCGCAGGCTGGCCAGCGAAGCCTAGGTTTCCTCGACATCCGGATCGGGCGGCCCGAACAGCGCACCGCGTTCGGAAAAGAGCACCAGCAGCAGGCTGACGGTGGCCGTGACCAGCAGCGCCAGCGCCAGCGGACGCGCGGTGCCGTCATAGGCATAGCCGATACCCGCACCGAGCAACGCCCCGGTGGTCATGCGCAGGAAGCTCTGTGCACTCGACGCGGCGCCCGCAATGTGCCGGAACGGCTGCATCGCGATCGAACCGAAATTGGCCCCGATAAAGCCGAGCAGGCTCATGTTCGCCGCCATCAGCGGGATGAAGGTCCACAGGCTTTCGTTCGGCTGATAGGCGAACCACAGTTGCAGCCCGGCGACGAAGATGAACACGAACAGCGCGGTATGGCTGACGCGCCTTGCGCCAAGCCGTTCGACGATGCGGCTGTTCGACCAGTTCGCCAGCGCCATGCACCCCGCGCACAGCGCGAACAGCAGCGGGAACATGTCGCCCGCCCCGAAAGCCTCGCCGATGAGTTGCTGCGAGGAATTGATGAAGCCGAACAACCCGCCGAACACCAGTGCACTTGCCAGCGTGTAGCCCATGGTCGAGCGCAACGTGACAGCGCTGCGCATGTTGCGCGCGATGACCGCGATATCGATCCGCTGCCGGTCGCTTTCATGCAGCGTTTCGGGCAGGCGGACATAGACCCAGACCGACATCACCGACCCGAACACCGCCATCGTCACGAAGATCCAGCGCCAGTCGCCCAGCAGCAGCAGCACGCCCTGCCCGATGCTGGGCGCGACGGCGGGGACCAGCAGGAAGATGACAAAGATCAGGCTCATCATCCGGGCCATCTTGTCGCCGCCCACCCGGTCGCGGATGATGGCCGGCGGCAGCGCGATGATGCCTGCTGCAAAGAAACCCTGCAGCGCACGCAGCACGATCATGGAGGTGAAATCGGTGACCAGCGCGCAGCCGAGCGACAGCACGATGTAGAAGCCCAGCGCGGTAAACAGCACCGGCCGGCGACCGAAGCGGTCGGCGAAGGCCCCCGGAATCAGCGTCCCGATGCCGGCCGCGAGCAAATAGACCCCGACGATGAACTGGCGATCGTTGCCCACGGCGCCCAATGACAGGGCGAGATCGTCTAGCGCGGGGAGGATCGCATCGATGCCGAAGGCATTGCAGGCCATCAGTAAGGCCATCATCGCGATAAGTTCACGCTCGCCGATGCGTTTTACCGGGGCCGCCCCGGCTATCGGGCGTTCGCCGCCGGCAAGGGGATCGCTTCGCATCTGCACAAAATGTCAGGTGGCGGACAAGGTTCCGCTTTGCAACCCGCAGGGCTATCTAATCGCGCATGAGCGAAGGCGAAGCGGATACGGATGACACAGCGGTCGAGGCCGACGGCCTGCGCAAGATCATCCATGTCGACATGGATGCGTTTTTCGCCAGCGTCGAACAGCGCGACAATCCCGAATTGCGCGGCAAGCCGGTGGCAGTGGGCGGGTCCAGCGGCCGCGGCGTGGTGGCGGCGGCCAGTTACGAGGCGCGCCGGTTCGGCGTGCGCAGCGCGATGCCCTCGGTCACCGCCAAGCGGCTGTGTCCCGACCTGATCTTCTGCAAGAGCCGCTTCGACGTCTATCGCGAAGTCAGCCAGCAGATCCGCGCGATCTTCCGCCACCACACCGACCTGGTCGAACCGCTCAGCCTCGACGAAGCCTATCTCGACGTGACCGAGGACAAGCTCGGCATCGGCAGCGCGACGCGCATTGCCGAGCTGATCCGCCAGGAAATCCGCGCCAAGACCCGGCTGACTGCGAGTGCCGGGGTGAGCTACAACAAATTCCTCGCCAAGATCGCCAGCGACCAGAACAAGCCCGACGGGCTGTGCGTGATCCGGCCCGGCGAAGGCGCGCGCTTCGTGGCCGAGCTGCCGATCCGACGGTTCCACGGCGTGGGTCCGAAGGGCGCGGAAAAGATGACCCGGCTGGGTATCGAGACCGGCGGCGATCTGGCCGCCAGGGATATCGCCTGGCTCCGCGCGCATTTCGGCAGCTTTGCCGAATATCTGTTCCGCGCGGCGCGGGGGATCGACCTGCGCCCGGTGCGCTCCAGCCGCATCCGCAAGTCGGTGGGCGGCGAACGGACCTTCAGCCGCGACCTGTCGTCGGGCGGCGAAATGCGCGAAACGCTGGAGGACATCATCGACATCGTGTGGACCTCGATCGAACGCGCGGAGGCCCGCGGCCGGACGGTCACGCTCAAGCTGAAATACACCGATTTCCAGATCTTCAGCCGGGCGAAAACGGTCGATGTCGCAATTGCCGAGAAGGCCCAGTTCGCAGCGCTTGCGCGCGCGCTGCTGGAAGAGGTGCTGCCGCTGCCCATGCCGATCCGGCTGATGGGGCTGACCTTGTCCAAGCTCGAGCAGCGGGGCGGCGAGACGCAGCCCGCCCGTCCCGACGCGCAGCTATCGCTGCTCTAGCAGCTGCGCGCCTGCCACAGCGCGAAGCGCGCCCGGGTCCGCTTGCTCAGCGGTTCGGGCAGCGAATGCGTCGGGAAGAAACGCGCCTCGACG
>Ga0208794_1000975_pt1 | contig 14688 bp, 13 predicted proteins | sample 32_taG_FD_184106 | JGI IMG/M metagenome (GOLD analysis project Ga0208794, IMG submission 184106) | Marine viral communities from the Gulf of Mexico - 32_GoM_OMZ_CsCl metaG (SPAdes) (version 2) | ecosystem: Environmental > Aquatic > Marine > Oceanic | place: Atlantic Ocean: Gulf of Mexico... | reverse complement strand
TGGGTGCGGAGGTCACGGCGGTGGCCAGCGGGCGCAATGCCGAATTCCTGCGCGAGCTTGGCGCCGATCATGTGATCGACTACAGGCGTGAGGATTTCACCCAAAGGCGCGGTGCCTATGACGTGATTTTCGACACGGTTGGCAAGGCGCCGTTCAGCAAGGCAAAGCAGGCGCTGAAGTCGGATGGGGTCTATCTCTCACCGGTGCTGGGACTGGGGCTGTTGTTCACCATGCTCTGGACAGGCAAGTTCGGGCGCAAGAAGGCGAAGTTTTCGGCCACCGGTCTCCTGCCGCATGCCGAGCTGCGGGTACGGCTGGGCGAGGTCAAGGCGCTCATTGAGGACGGGGCGCTGAGGACGGTAATCGACCGGCGCTACGAACTCGATGCGGTGGCAGAGGCGCATCGCTATGTCGAGAGCGGCCACAAGCGCGGCAATGTCGTGCTCGAAATCCCCCATGCCGATGTCGCGGTTCTCGCGGCCTGACCTTCCTTCCCATAGCTGCGGCATTGCCCGCCGGCCAGGACGGCCGGTGCTGCCGCTCGCCCCTTTCGAGGATGAAACGATGACTATTCAAACTGAAAACACCTTCAACTGGGCCCGCTCGGCGGGGCTTGCCTATCTCGGGGTCGCAGTGCTGGCAGGCTTTGCCGAATTTTCTGTACGGACCGGCATGGTGGCGGACGGGGATGCGGCCCAGACCATGGCCAAGATCGCCGCCAACCAGACCCTCTATGGCTTGGCCGGGATTGCGGACCTTCTGGTGCTGCTGCTCGATACCTGGCTGGGGCTGGCCTTCTGGATGCTGCTCAAGCCTGTAAACAAGCCGGTGGCGCTGCTGGCGCTGTTCCTCAACCTGCTGCGCCTGCCTTGGATGGGGGCCAATGTGGTCTACCACTTTGGCGCGCTGCTGCTGGTCAACGGCGCCCTGCCGAGCTTCCCGCCCGAGCAGGTGCAGGACATGGTGGCGTTCCTTATGGACATGCACGCCTATGGCTATACGGCCAACGGCATCTTCTTCGGCGCCTGGTGTTTTTCCATCGGTTGGCTGTTCTATCGCTCGGGCTTCGTGCCGCGGCTGCTGGGTGTCGTCATGATGCTGGCGCTGGCGGGCTATTGGACCGACCTGTTCGTGGTATTCGTGACGCCCGAATTCGAGGCCACGATCTCGCCCTTCGCGGTGATGCCGGCGGCACTGGCAGAAATCTCGGTCTGCCTGTGGCTGACCTTCAGAGGCGGTGCCGTGCATCATGCCGCACAAGTGCACCTAAATCAGCCTGGGCTAGGAACACTCTAGGTTGACCTATCATCAGCAGATCGACGTCATCGCCGGCAAATCACCAATACGCTGGCGCTGACCGACCCTATGCGATGGACGGCCACTGGAGCGATCCGCGCCCGCGCGTCGCCGTGGCCGGTGACCATTTCCCGCTGACGCGCAATTCGTTTCAGTCTTGCCCAGACTTCAGGCGATACCGCCGAGACAGACATATTTGATCTCGACAAACTCTTCGATGCCGTAGCGCGAGCCTTCGCGGCCCAAACCGGACATCTTCACCCCGCCGAAGGGCGCCTCGGCGGTGGAGACGAGGCCCGTATTGACCCCGACCATGCCGTATTCAAGAGCCTCGGCAACGCGCCAAACGCGGGACAGATCGCGGGCGTAGAAATAGGACGCAAGGCCGAATTCGGTGTCATTGGCCTGCGCGATGACGTCGGCCTCATCCTTGAAACGGAAGAGCGGCGCCAGCGGACCGAAGGTTTCCTCGCGGGCAATGGCCATGTCCGGCGTTACGTCAGCCAGCACGGTGGCTTCGTAGAAGGTTCCGCCCAGCTCATGCTGCCGGCCGCCCCTGAGCACCTTTGCGCCCTTGCCCACCGCGTCGGTGACATGCTCCTCGACCTTGTCAAGCGCGGCCTGGTCGATCAGCGGCCCGAGCATGACCCCTTCATCAAAGCCATTGCCGGTCTTCAAGCTGCCGACGGCATTGGCCAGCTTCTCGGCAAATACGTCATAAATGCCGTCCTGCACATAGATGCGGTTGGCGCAGACGCAGGTCTGGCCATTGTTGCGGAACTTGGCGATCAGCGCACCATCGACGGCGGCGTCCAGATCGGCATCGTCGAAGACGATGAAGGGCGCATTGCCGCCCAGTTCCAGCCCGAGCTTCTTGATGGTCGGCGCACTCTGCTTGTAGAGCTCGGCGCCAACCTCGGTGGAACCGGTAAAGGTCAGTTTGCGCACGATCGGGCTGGCGGTCATTTCGCCGCCGATTTCGCGGGCGGAACCCGTCACCACACTGAATAGGCCCTTTGGCAGGCCGGCCCGCTCGGCCAGTACAGCCAGCGCAATGGCCGAGAACGGGGTCTGCGACGCGGGCTTGAGCACCATGGCGCAGCCTGCCGCCAGCGCCGGGCCCGCCTTGCGGGTGATCATGGCATTTGGAAAATTCCAGGGCGTGATGGCTGCGACCACCCCGATGGGCTGCTTCATCACCATGATCCGCGCATCGCTCCGGTGACCCGGAATGAGATCGCCATAGACGCGGCGGGCCTCCTCTGCGAACCATTCGATGAAGCTGGCGCCATAGGCAATCTCGCCAATGGCTTCCTTGAGGGGCTTGCCCTGTTCGAGCGTGAGGATGCGCCCCAGATCGGTCTGATTTTCCATCATCAGCTCGAACCAGCGCCGCAGGATGCCCGAGCGCTCCTTTGCGGTGCGGGCGGCCCAGCCCTTCTGTGCAAGCTCGGCAGCCGCGATTGCCGCGCGCGTTTCATCAGCGCCCAGCTTGGGAACATAGCCGATCACCTCACCCGTGGCGGGATTGGTGACGGCGATGCCGGTTGCCGGATCGGCGTCGATCCAATTGTCTCCGATAAGGGCGCTCTGGCGCAAAAGGGTCGTATCGTCGAGCTGCATCATCCGGCTCCCTTGGGAAGTTATAGCGCCTTGTGTAAGCCGCGGCGTCCATCAATGGAATACCGCCCAGATGCGGCAAAGTTCCAGCGCCAGCACAAAGTTTCCGGTTGCATCCCCGCTGACCGGACGCCCGCCATCCCAGGCAAATAAGAAGGGCGCCTCTCGGCGCCCTTTTCATTTCAATCGTCTCGAGATCAAAAATCCCAGTCTTCGTCCTCTGTGGCAATCGCCTTGCCGATGACGTAGCTGGACCCAGACCCTGAGAAGAAGTCGTGGTTCTCGTCGGCGTTCGGCGAAAGGGCCGAGAGGATGGCCGCGTTGACCTTGCAGGCCTCGGGCGGGAACAGCGGTTCGTAGCCCAAATTCATCAGCGCCTTGTTGGCGTTGTAGTGGAGGAATTTCTTGACGTCTTCGGACAGGCCGACGCTGTCGTAAAGGTCCTCGGTGTAGCGCGCTTCGTTCTCGTAGAGCTCGAACAGGAAGTCGAAGGCGAAGTCCTTGATTTCCTGCTTACGCGCATCGCTCAGCCGCTCCAGCTCACGCTGGAACTTGTAGCCGATGTAATAGCCGTGCACGGCCTCATCCTTGATGATGAGGCGGATCAGGTCGGCGGTATTGGTCAGCTTGGCGCGGCTCGACCAGTACATGGGCAGGTAGAAGCCGGAATAGAACAGGAAGCTTTCAAGGAAGGTGGAGGCCACCTTTTTCTTGAGCGAGTCCCCGCTTTCATACTGGGCCAGAATGAGCTGGGCCTTGCGCTGCAGGAATTCGTTTTCTTCCGACCAGCGATAGGCGTCGTCGACATCCGGCGTCAGGCACAGGGTCGAGAAGATCGAGGAATAGGAGCGGGCATGCACCGCTTCCATGAAGGAGATGTTGGAGAGCACCGCTTCTTCATGCGGGGTCTGCGCATCTGCCATCAGCCGCACCGCGCCGACGCCGTTCTGGATGGTGTCGAGCAAGGTCAGCCCGGTGAAGACGCGGATGGTGAGCTGCTGCTCTTCCGGCTTCAGCGTCCCCCAGGACGGGATGTCGTTGCTGAGCGGCACCTTTTCGGGCAGCCAGAAGTTGGAGGTCAGGCGGTTCCAGACCTCCAGATCCTTGTCGTCCTGGATGCGGTTCCAGTTGATGGCGCGGACGCGGCTGATGGGCCTTGCGTGCATATTCATGGGTTTGGATGCCTTCTTATCAGAGCGCGCAGGAGACACAGCCCTGAACCTCAGTTCCTTCAAGGGCAAGCTGGCGGAGACGGATGTAGTAGATGGTCTTGATGCCCTTCTTCCAGGCGTAGATCTGCGCCTTGTTGATATCGCGGGTGGTCGCGGTATCGCGGAAGAACAGGGTCAGCGACAGGCCCTGGTCGACGTGCTGGGTGGCCGCCGCATAGGTGTCGATGATCTTTTCAGGACCAATCTCATAGGCATCCTGGTAATATTCCAGGTTGTCATTATCCATATAGGCGGCCGGGTAATAGACGCGGCCGATCTTGCCTTCCTTGCGGATCTCGATCTTGGAGACGATCGGGTGGATCGAGGAGGTCGAGTGGTTGATATAGGAGATCGAGCCGGTCGGCGGCACGGCCTGCAGGTTCTGGTTGTACAACCCGGTCATCATGACCTTGGCCTTCAAGTCCTTCCAGTCTTCCTGGGTCGGCAGGTGGATGCCGGCCTTCTCGAACAGCTCGGCCACTTTGGGTGTAGCCGGGGTCCACTCCTTGTCAGTGTATTTGTCGAAATAGCTGCCATCGGCATATTTCGACTTGCCGAAGCCCTTGAAGGTCTCGCCGCGCTCGGTGGCGATCAGGTTCGACGCGCGGATGGCGTGGTAGGTCACCGCGTAGAAATACATATTGGTGAAGTCGACGCCTTCTTCCGAGCCGTAGAAGATGCGTTCGCGGGCCAGGAAGCCGTGCAAGTTCATCTGTCCCAGGCCGATGGCGTGGCTATCGGCATTGCCCTTGGCAATGGAGGGCACGGACGAAATATTGCTCATGTCGCTGACGGCGGTTAGCGCGCGGATCGAGGTCTCGATGGTCTGGCCGAAATCTTCGGAGTCCATCGCCTTGGCGATGTTGAGCGAGCCGAGATTGCAGGAAATATCCTTGCCCATGTGCTCGTAGCTCAGATCCTCATTGTAGATCGAGGCGTCGCTGACCTGCAGGATTTCCGAGCAGAGGTTGGACATGGTGATGCGGCCATCGATCGGGTTGGCCCGGTTCACCGTGTCCTCGAACATGATGTAGGGATAGCCGCTCTCGAACTGGATTTCGGCGATGATCTGGAAGAATTCGCGCGCCTTGATCTTCTTTTTCTTGATGCGCTTGTCTTCCACCATCTCGCGGTACTTTTCGGTGACCGAAATCTCGGTCATCGGCACGCCATAGACGCGCTCCACGTCATAGGGCGAGAACAGGTACATATCCTCGTTGTCGCGGGCGAGTTCGAAGGTGATATCGGGGATCACGACACCCAGCGAAAGCGTCTTGATGCGGATCTTCTCGTCGGCATTTTCGCGCTTGGTGTCGAGGAAGCGCATGATGTCGGGGTGGTGGGCATGGAGGTACACTGCCCCTGCCCCCTGACGCGCGCCAAGCTGGTTGGCATAAGAGAAGCTGTCTTCCAAGAGCTTCATCACCGGCAGCACGCCTGAGGACTGGTTCTCGATCTGCTTGATGGGGGCGCCCATCTCGCGAATATTGGTCAGGCTCAGCGCCACGCCGCCGCCGCGCTTGGACAGCTGCAGCGCCGAATTGATGGCGCGGCCGATGGATTCCATATTGTCTTCGACCCGCAGCAGGAAGCACGAGACGAGCTCGCCGCGCTGCTTCTTGCCGGCATTGAGGAAGGTCGGGGTCGCGGGCTGGAAGCGGCCGGAAATGATCTCGTCGACAAGGTTCTTGGCCAGCACTTCGTCACCGCGCGCCAGGGCCAGCGCGACCATGCAGACGCGGTCTTCATAGCGCTCGAGATAGCGCTTACCGTCAAAGGTCTTGAGCGTGTAGCTGGTGTAATATTTGAACGCGCCCAGGAAAGTGGGGAAGCGGAACTTCTTGTCATAGGCGTAATCATAAAGATCGCGCACGAAGTTGAAGCTATAGTGATCGAGCACGTCCTGCTCGTAATAGCCTTCCTCGACGAGATAGGTCAGCTTTTCGCGCAGATTGTGAAAGAACACCGTGTTCTGGTTCACATGCTGCAGGAAATATTGGTGGGCCGCCTGCTTGTCCTTGTCGAACTGGATCTTGCCCTGCTCATCGTAGAGATTGAGCATGGCATTGAGCGCATGATAATCCAGTGCAGCCTCGTGCTTGTCTTGCGAAGGCTTACCGGCCGGCCGTTCTTCGGTGCGGTCTAGTGTGAGCGTGTCCAAAACCGTTCCAGTCCTTGTCTGACATTGGCGACATCCTCATCGGTTCCGAGCAGTTCGAAACGGTAGAGGAGCGGCACGGCGCATTTCTGGCTGACGATGTCGCCTGCAATGCAATAACCGGTGCCGAAATTGGTGTTGCCCGCGGCGATGACGCCGCGGATGAGTCCGCGATTATGCGCGACATTGAGGAAGCGGATGACCGGCTTGGGCACCGCGCCCTTGCCATCCCCACCGCCATAGGTGGGCAGCACCAGCACGAAAGGCTCGTCCATCACCGGCGGCTCGCTTGCAGCGTCCACCGGCAGGCGCACCCCGTCTACGCCCAGCCTCTCGATGAAGCGATGGGTGTTTTCCGAGGTGCTGGAATAATAGACGAGGCCGCTCATGGTCAGGGCCCTGCTCCAAAAAATCAGGCGAGGTTGCCGATCATGTCGGGACGGAAACCGGCCCAGTGCATGTCACCGGCCACGACCACGGGAACCTGGCGATAGCCCATCTCTTCAACGCGCGCATAGGCGTCGGCGTCGGCGGAGATGTCGACAACGGTGTAGTCGAGGCCCTTGCGGTCGAGCGCGCGGGTGGTGGCGGTGCACTGGACGCAGGCAGGCTTGCTATAGACGGTGATGCTCATCGTAATCCTCACAGGACTGATCGTATGCGAATGGCTCCTGCCATCCGCGGGTGGACGTTTGGGTGCAAGGCAGGCCTTCTGGCATGGATACGACCTGGACCCTTGCAGGGCCGCTCCGGCATCGCTTCAAAGTCAAACGCGCGAACCATCGCTTTAGTCTTTCCCAAGTCACGAGCGCGCACACGCCCGCCTGCCGTAATCCGGCTTCGTCCGGTCTGTCGTTGACGCTGTTACCAACCCCGGGCCCGCGGGAGGGCGGACCCAAGAACTTGCCCCGTGCCCCGGCCCTGCATCAGTCGTATCGCCGATGCTTGTTCCGAGGGCTTGTCCAAAGCTCTTTCAGGAGCGCCGGACCGAGGCTCAGGTTCACGCGATTCATCTTCGTCGTCAACGCCAGAAAATCACAACACCTAGTGCCCAATCCCTCGCTACCAACAAGGGATGGTATGGGTAATATGTGGATTGTGGGGACAAATATCAAGCAAAACAGTGCCGTTGGAGTGCCGATTTGATTGGCGCTTCACGCGCCTCAACCGGCCTCTGAACTGCGCTAGATTCTACCGCTAAAGCCACGGAAAATCTCGCTCTTCCGGTCGCTCCAGCCCAGCTTAACCGGGCGTTCACCATAGGGGGAAAGCCCGATTCTCTCCTACGCCAAAACTGTCAAGCGCGGAATTTTTGACGCCAATGCGACAGCGCCAGGGATATCCACCGCTATCCACATGGACACCACATCTTGTGCCCCGGCGTAAACCATTCCGACGCTCGGCACGCGACAGCCCCGGCCGCCCCTGTTAAGGTTTCGTCAACCATAGGAGGCCGGACATGCGCGTCCCCAACGCCGGACAGGACCTGATCGAGCGCCGCATCGTGCGCGAAGGCAAGGCGCTGGCCGAAGCCATGCTGGCTGACTACGCCGACCCGTCAAATTTCCCGGTTCCTGGACTATGGTCGGCCGCTGGCGCCATGGGCACACGACTGTCTACCCTGATGCGCGGACTGGCGTTCCGTTCCTGAGGCATAGGCCGCAATTCCAATTCCACCAGCATCCTCCATGCATTAGTGTCCCAAGCCAGGAGGACTGATGCGCATATTGCTGGTGGAGGATAATGAGGATCTTGGCGAGGCCATTGAAAAGCGCCTGCGCTCGGCCGGGCATTCGGTGGAATGGGTGCGCGACGGGAACGACGTTCTCCCGGCCGCCGAGGCGGAGCCGTTCGACGCCGTTGCGCTCGATCTCATGCTGCCCAATCGCGACGGAATCAGCCTGATTGCCGAATTGCGGCGGCACAAGTTCACGGCGCCGATCCTGGTGATCACCGCGCGCTCGGAAATCGACGACAAGGTCAGCCTGCTCGACCTGGGGGCCGACGACTATCTGGTCAAGCCCTTCGATCTGCGCGAACTGGAAGCCCGTCTGCGGGCATTGTTGCGCCGCACCGGCGGGCAGGCATCCAGCACCGTTACGGTGGGCAATCTCGAACTGGATGTCGCCGGACTCAACGCCTCCATTGCCGGCAAGCCGCTGGAACTGGGCCGCCGGGAGTTCCGCCTGCTCGAAATCCTTGTGGCTCATGCCGGTAAGGTCGTGGTCAAGGAAAGACTTATGAACCAGCTTTTCAACTTTGATGAAAACGTCTCGGTCAACGCCTTGGAATTGCACATTTCTCGTCTGCGCAAAAAGCTTGAGGCCGCCAATATCGAGATCGGCACGGTGCGTGGCGTCGGCTATGTCGTGCGGGTAAGCGGGCCGCAGGGGTGATGGACGCTCGGCACAGGCGCTTCTCCATCCGCCGGCGCATCTTCGCGCTGGCCGTTGCCCTGTTGCTGGCCGCGTCGCTGGTGCTGATTGTCTTTATTCGCGATTATGCCGATCGCGCCTCCGACCGCGCCTTCGACCGCCTGCTGGCCGCCTCAGCGCTGACCATTGCGGGGGCGGTGCAGGTCGAGAACGAAGCCGTGGTCGTGGAGATACCCTTTGCTGCCTTTGCCATGTTCTCTGGGCAGGACCGGGTGTTTTACGCCGTCGAGGACCCGGACGCGCTGACGGTTACCGGCTATGAGGACCTTGCTGCGCAATTGGGCGAAACGGTTTCGTCCGAACCCGTTTTCACCGATATGCGCTACCGCGGCGAGCTGGTCAGAGTGGCCAGTGTGGGGCGGCTGATCTCGACGCCCAGCGATACCGGCTGGGTGACCATCCATGTCGCCGAGACGCAAAACCAGCGCGCCACGCTGGCCAATGAGATCATCTCCAATGCCGTGCTGCCGGTGCTGGCGCTGACCCTTCTGGCCATTGGCCTGGTGTGGTTCGGCATTTCGCGCATGTTCGCGCCGCTGACCGAGCTCGAACATGAACTGCGCATCCGCCCGCCAGACGATCTGTCGCCGATTTCCGTGCCGGTCCCGAACGAAGTCGAACATCTTGCCTCGGCGCTCAATGGCTTCATGGCACGCCTGCAAAAGGCGATGGAGCGGGTGAGCGAACTGGTAGCCGAGGCTGCCCATGAAGTGCGCACTCCCCTCGCCTCGCTGCGTGCCCAGGCGGAAGTCGCCATGGATGAACAAGACCCCGAGGCCCTGCGCAGGCGGGTCGCACGCATCCATATTGGCGCGGTGCAGGCCAGCCAGTTGGTCAGCCAGCTTCTGATGGAGGCCACCATCTCCCACCGCATGGAGAACAGCGATATCGAAACCACCACCCTTGCGTCTGTCATCGGCGAGGTCCGCCAGCGCCTGGACCCCGACCAGGCACAAAGGCTGCGCATCCATCTCGATGCCGGAGCGTCCGAAGCGCCCCTGCGCGGCGACCGCGTGGCCTTGCGCGAAATGATGCGCAATGTGGTGGACAACGCGCTGGTCTACTCGGATGAACATGTCGATATCGCCGGCCATATCCGGGACGGCCGCCTGCTGATCGAGGTGAGCGATCGCGGTCCCGGCATCGCCGATGCCGAAAAGCCGAGCATTCTGGAGCGTTTCAAGCGCGGCCAGTCCAGCTCCGGCACGGTGGGATCGGGTCTTGGCCTGTCGATAGTGGCCCGCGTGACCCAGGCGCACCAGGGGCACCTGGCCCTGTTGGACCGGGACGGAGGCGGCTTGACCGTTGCAATCACCCTGCCCTTGTCGCGCCGTTCGGCTGGTGTGGGGTCGTCGCTGAGCCTGTGGGCCGGGTTCGTTCTTGTGGGGGCGCTGCTGCTGCCGCCCTCCCCGGCCGAAGCAATGACCACCACCTATCCGGCGCGCGACGGCTCAACGGCGACCGCCCTGCACATCCTGGGGGTCACCGACACGCCGCTCTTTGCCCACTTCATCGAGGCATTTCAGGACCAGCGCAGCAACGTCACCATCGTCTACGAAGAAACCGACTCCTTGCCGCTTTATGAAGGCTTTTTGTCCGGCAGTCTGGAAACGCCGCCGGACCTGCTGATCAGTTCCGCATCGGACCTGCAATTGAAGCTCGCCAATGATGGTTACGCACTGGCCTATGACAGTCCTTACCTGGCCAGCCTTCCGGACTGGGCGCATTGGCGCAACGAGGTCTTCGGTTTCACCTTCGAGCCCGCCGTGATCATCTACAATCGGGACCTGATCGGCGATGACGAGGTACCGCGCACCCATCTGACGCTGGCCGAACTGCTCGAGACCCAGACGGAACGCTTCCGCGGCAAGATTGCCACCTACGACATCGCCCTGTCCGGGGTGGGCTACCTGCTGGCGGCGCAGGACCAGACCATCTCCTCGACCTTCTGGCGCCTCGCCAGCGCCTTCGGGCGGGTCAATGCGCGCTTCTCGGGTTCCAGCCCCGCCATTCTCAACGGCGTGGCCGACGGCACGCTGGCGCTGGGCTACAACGTCCTGGGTTCCTACGCCTTTGCCCGAAAGGCGGAAGGCGCGCCCATCGAAATCGTGGTGCCCGACGACTATGTGCTGGTCCTGACGCGCTCCATGATGATCCCGCGCAATGCACCCAATGCAGAGCTGGCCAAGAGTTTCGTCGATTTCGCGCTGTCGCCTGCCGGGCAGGCCGTAGCGGCCGGGCCGACCTCGCTCGGAGCGGTCGTGCCTCAGAGCGCGGGCGAGTGGACCAGCGAAGCCATTGCCGCCCGCGGCCGCGGGGTCATCCAGCCAATCCCGCTGGGTCCGGGCTTGTTGGTGGCGCTCGATACGCTGCGGCGGCAGCGCTTCCTCGACACCTGGCAGGAAATCGTCTCGCCCAAGCCATGACCTGACGGCATGGGCAGGTGACCGCAGGAGAAGATTTTCGCTCAGCGCATGGCTGGGGTGACCAATCGACCCCTACCGGAGGGGCGGGGCAAGGTCCATCTAGGTGTCATGGAAACGACCCGGGCCGTTCCGGGTTGAACAGGAAGGATTGAAAATGAGCACCCCGCGCAAGAACAAGTTCTTTGCGACCCTCGACACTTTTGCCACCGTATTCGGCAGCGCTGCTGCTGTGTCGGCGGCGGTCGAAGCAGGACGGGTGCCCAAGGCCAAGCACCTGGACAATCTGGGCATCGACCCGGTCGCGTTCCGCAACATCGGCAAGGTCTAAGCTCCGCTGCTCTAGCGTCGCAGCTTGGTCAGGCGCGGGGCCCAGGCCCCTCCCTCCCGAGGCTCCAGCGCCACACCCGCCGATATGACAAGCCCGGCCGCCAGATCCCTCCCTGGCAGCCGGGCTTTTTCTTGCCTGCCTATTGCAGGCAGGGTCAGTCTTCGTCAGTCGCCAGTTGTCCCAGCACCCCGCCCTGCCCGCGCAGGCGCATGATCAGGGGCACGCCCACGGCGATAATGGCAGCGACATACAGCGTGATCGAGATCGGCGAGGAAAACAGCACGCCGATGTCGCCCTGGCTGATGGCCAGCGCCCGGCGCAATTGCTGTTCGGCCATTGGCCCCAGGATCAGGCCAACAACGACAGGCGCGATTGGATAGCCGAAGCGGCGCAGCAGATAGCCCAGAATGCCGAACACCAGCAGCAGCACCAGTTCAAACGAAATCCGCACCGGACCAACGCCCATGGACATGGCACCATTGGCTCCGAGCGTGCCCAGCGTGGCGAAGGTCAGAATGCCCGCATAGAGCCAGTGCTTGGGAATGGTCAGCAGTTTCACCCAAAGCCCGATCAGCGGCAGGTTGAGCACCAGCAGCATGAAGTTAGCGACAAGCAGGCTGGCGATCAGCGCCCAGACCAGCGGGGCATTGTTGGCGAACAGCAAGGGGCCGGGCTGCAAGCCGAATTGCTGGAAGCCGGCGAGCATGATGGCGGCGGTGGCCGTGGTTGGCAGGCCCAGCGTCAGCAGGGGCACCAATGTACCGGCCGCCGAGGCGTTGTTTGCCGCTTCCGGCCCAGCCACGCCTTCAATGGCGCCATTGCCAAATTCCTCGGGCTTTTTCGAGAAGGTCTTCTCGGTGCTGTAGGAGAGGAAACTGGCCACATCGGCCCCACCGGCCGGCATGGCGCCAATGGGGAAACCAATGAAGGTGCCGCGCAACCAGGAGGCCCAGCTGCGCTTCCAGTCCTCCAGTGTCATCCAGACCGAACCCTTGACTGCCGTCACTTCGGTATTGGCCTGGTCGCGGTCCGAGGCCGTCTTGAGTGTCTCGCCAATGGCGAACAGCGCCACGGCGAGCGTTGTCACCTCGATGCCGTCGAGCAGGTCCATGACGTTGAAGGCCAGGCGCGTCTGCCCGGTCTGCAGATCAATGCCGATCAGGCCCAGGCCCAAGCCGATGAACAGCGCCGTCAGCCCGCGCAGGGCCGAGTCACCGAACGCTGCCGAAACGGTCACGAAGGCCAGGACCATCAGGGCGAAATAGTCCCAGGGGCCAAAGGACAGGGCAAATTCGACCACGAAGGGCGCAATAAACGCCAGTCCTAGGGTCGCCAACAGGCCGGCAACGAAAGAGCCAATCGCGGCAGTCGCCAGCGCCGGGCCGCCCCTACCTTGACGGGCCATCTTGTTGCCCTCGAGCGCGGTAACGATGGAGGCGCTTTCGCCAGGCGTATTGAGCAGGATCGAGGTGGTCGAGCCACCGTACATGCCGCCATAATAGATGCCGGCGAACATGATGAGTGAGCCGGCCGGGTCCAGCTTGTAGGTCACCGGCAGCAAGAGCGCCACGGTCAGCGCCGGGCCGATGCCGGGCAGCACGCCCACGGCGGTGCCCAGGGTCACGCCGATCAGCGCATAGATCAGATTGTGCACCTGCAGGGCCGAGAGCAGCCCTTGGGCGAGGAGATCGAAGGTTTCCATCAGAAGGGGGTTCCCGTCGTCAGCAGGCGCTCAAGCACGCCGGCGGGCAGCGACAATTGCAGGCCTTTGGCGAAGACGAACCAGACGGCAAAGGAGAAAACCGTCCCGATCGCGAAGGTCTGCCACAGCGGCCCGCGCCCGAACGCTCGGGCCGTACAGGCAAACAGGACGCCCGTGCCGATGGAGAACCCTGCCGTCGACAGCAGCAGAATCTGCCCGATCAGACCGCCGACAATCCAGAAGATCGGCGCATAGTTGTCCTTGCTGCGTTCAGGAAAGCTGCCGCGCATCGCCGAAACAACGGTACCGATGGCCAGAAGCACGAGGCCAGTCGCGATCACATAGGGAAAGACTGTGGGTCCGACCCGCTGCTGCAGGGGTGGCAGGCGCATCTGACTGGTCTGCCAGAAGATCACCACCGCAAGCCCGGCGAGAATGGCGGCGATAACAAGCGCCGCCCCATCGGGGCGACGCTCGCGGCTGGGAGAGCCTGTTGTCATTGGACGAGGCCAATGTCTTTCAGGATGGCCTCGGTTGCCGACTTGTCGGCTTCGAGCTGGGCGGCAAAGGCATCGCCGTCAAGATAGGTGTCGACCCAGCCACGGGTTTCGAGCGCAGCCTGCCAGGTCTCGGACTCGGCCATGGCTTTCACGTCTGCCGTGATAGCGGCCTTCTGCTCATCGCTGAGGCCGGGGGCGGCGGCAACCATGCGCCAGTTCTGCACAGCCACATCGACGCCCTCTTCCATCAGGGTCGGAGCATCGAAGCCGGGCACGCGGGTGTCGGTCGAAACGGCCAGCAGACGCAGTTCACCGGCTTCAATCTGCGAGGCGAATTCGCTGACGCCGGAGAGGCCTACGGTAACCTGACCGCCCAGAATGGCGGCAAGGGCTTCACCACCGCCCGAATAGGCGATGTAGTTGACCTGGGTGGGGTCCACGTCGACGGCCTTGGCGATCAGGCCTGCGGTGATGTGATCGACACCACCGGCCGAACCACCAGCCCAGTCCACGGCGCCCGGATTTTCCTTGAGCTTGGCGACCAGATCGTCAACCGACTGAATGTCGGATGCGGCGGGCACCACCAGCGCCACGGCTTCACCGGTGAGGCGCGCGATGGGGGTCACATCTTCGAGGGTCACGGGCGACATGTTGGTCAGGATGGCACCGACCATCACATAGCCGCCCACGATCAGGGCATTGGGATTGCCATTTTCCTGGGTGGCGAACTGCGCCAGGCCAATGGTGCCGCCGGCGCCGGGCACGTTAGTGACCTGCACATTGCCCGAAATGCCTTCGGCCTGCATGGCCTCCTGCATGGTGCGTGCGGTCTGATCCCAGCCACCGCCTGGGCCAGCCGGCGCCATGATGGTGTAATCGGCAGCAAATGCAGGTGCGGAAAGGGCGCCGGTTACCAGCGCCGCGAGAAGCAGCTTGTTCATAGTTCCTCCCTAGAACAATAGCGAACGTCGTTACGTCCGTGGGAACAGCTTATGCCTGCTCCCTGTCATCG
>Ga0208794_1000974_pt1 | contig 14689 bp, 18 predicted proteins | sample 32_taG_FD_184106 | JGI IMG/M metagenome (GOLD analysis project Ga0208794, IMG submission 184106) | Marine viral communities from the Gulf of Mexico - 32_GoM_OMZ_CsCl metaG (SPAdes) (version 2) | ecosystem: Environmental > Aquatic > Marine > Oceanic | place: Atlantic Ocean: Gulf of Mexico... | reverse complement strand
GTTATAAACATAACGAATATTAGTAATCGGGTTAGTAACAATTTCACCGTCAAGCGCAAGCGGCATTACAAACGGGTTCTGATTGTCAGGAACACCTGTGCGGTCGGATGGTATAGCAATAACCCAAACAATTTCATCAGAACTGTTAAGAGCTGCTGTATAAAGTGCTGCTTGGTCCGTATCCCACCATAAATCTCCTACTTCAATCGGATGTCCGCCACGATCTTCATCTGGTGGATCAGCTCCAACTTCTGCTGATGGTAAACCTGCAATGGGAATCCAGCTTTGGTTGTCTTCTGACCGAACATGCAGATGACCATTGTCTGGGTTGTACCAGAGCATTCCAGCACTTAAACCACCCTCTTGATCATCTTCAGTAGGACCGCCATTATTGTTATTAATAATTACCTTGCTACCATTTTCGTCAATCGCTGCCTTGATTCCATGAAATACTTGGCTTAAATAGTGGCTATTATATTGACGTGATACACCAACTTTTGCAGCCGAATCAAAGGCTTCTGTTCCTTTATTACTCATTGATATCCGACTTTATTTAATAGTTTTATTCTACTAAAGTTTATTCTGGCAAAGTACTACTGCCTTTGGATAAGCCTTGGAATAGATTCGATAACGTTTCAATTAAATCATCTACTTTTTCATCAATCTCTTCCATCTGGGTTTCTAATGTTTTGATCCTTGCTTCATATGCTTTCGCTTCTTCTTCTTTAATATTTAGATGAGCAATGATCTGATTGATTGCTGCAGTAACTGTATTTAAAGTATTTTCTTGTGCATTTACTTTTTCATTTACTGCGTCTAGTACTTCTTTTGCGTTGTAATTAACATCTAAATTTTCTTGCGATTTTTTGATACTCTGGACTTCTTTTTTGTATTCATTGTATTTATTGTTTAAATCTTCTATTACTTTTTGTGAATGTTGAAAAGCGTGCTCTTGTTGCTGTAGTTTGGCAACATGATTTGCCAACTGCTTTACCAGTGTTTGTCTTGCTTGTATTTCTTCTCGTAACGCACGTCCTACCGCGTCTGCATCTCCCCTACGAAAACCATGCTGTATAGCATTAATAACTTCTGGAGTTTCTTTATCTAAATAGTGGAGAACGTCCATTCCATCTCTTATTAGTAACTTCTATTTTAGAATGTAAAACATCATATAAAAACATAAGTCATGTTTACTGGGATGTCGCCTCAGGGCACGGAAAAAGCTCAGCAGCGGGAGCCACAGGAAATAGATAGTAATCCTCAACCCAAGCCAAAGACTGAACCCGTAGCTCGATTGGCCAATGAACTTATTAATCTCAGTAGCCAAGCGTCTCATATGATGCTGCAATCTCACTTGATACATTTGAATTTTGAAGGTGCGGAGTTCTTGGCGGTACATAAGTTCACCAAGAAACAGTATGAAAAACACCAGGAACAGTTGGATATGTTGGGCGAGTTGGTGCGATCGTTGGATTTCTTGATGCCAATGTGTGAGAACGGTCTGCTTAAAGCGAACAAAAAGCTTGAGCATGTCAAGTCTTACGATGGACGCGAAATGTTAATGACCTATTACAAGAATCTAGAAACGTTTGGTATGGAAGCTAAGCGTATTGGCAAGCTGGCAAAGAAGATTGAAGCGCCTGATGTTGAAAACTATTGTGCTGAATTAGTTGGCGATTTATTCAAAGCTGCTTGGATGTTGAAGGCCACTCTCCGTTGCGCCTGATTTCATTCCAATTAAACTTTCTTTGGTATTGGAAGATACAATCCCGCTCTCTTGCGGGACCTCAAAAAGGGATAGCCAATTTTTTTTACGAGGTGTTTCTTTCACTTCTTGATTAGCCCTAACATATTGAATCGCTTTCTGCATTATATCTGGGGAGTCTTTTAGTAATCCAATTCCTGCGTTACAACAGTGACAAAGGAGGCCACGCACTTTTCCGGTGTCATGATCATGGTCAACATATAGCTTTGATTCTTTAGTGCCGCAAATTTTGCAACCGCCATCTTGATCTGAAACCATTTGGTTATATTCTTCCAGGCTCATGCCGTACCTGGATTCAAGCTTGGCTTCTGCATTACATTCAATGCAGTAACTTTGATAACCGGACTTGCTTGTTTTGCAAGGACGAAATTTAGTTAGGGGCAAAATGTTTTTGCACCGACCACATTTCTTTACTTGTATTGAACGCACGCAATAATTTTCGTTAAGTAAATATATCTTACTTCCATAAAAAAAGGGGCTATTTAAGCCCCGTTTCTTTTAGTTTGGTTTCTTAATTGTCCAAATAAGATCGTCATATCTGCCACGGGACCCGCGATTGTCGAAAATTTGGATATAATCTTTTAGTTTTTCTGGTACTGCTTCAGTTAACCGATCAAGGTGATTAACATTTTGGATGTCTTCAATAATTAAAATGCCGTCTGGTTTTAAAAGACCAAAATAATTATTTACCGCAAAAAGTTGTGACGATAAAGTATGTGGTCCATCATCAATAATAATGTCAAACCCTTCTGGACATTCATCAGCAAACATTTTTAAACTGACTTCGTTATAGGCATCACCTTCATAAAAATCATATCGATCAGGATCCATTTGATCCCAGATCACATCAGGAACAATGTCTTGGATGTCAGAAAGAAACAATCTAAAACCAGGTAAATACTCATGCCATAACAAAGAAGAGCCACCATGTTGAACTCCAATTTCTAAAAGTGTTCCTTCTTTTTTGCAATATTTATTTAACAACTCTGCATAAATACCTGTGTAGTTATGGATTGTATTTTTATCGGTGCCTCCAGGAACTTCAAATCCATTGACATTTAAATCAGTAAGAAGCTTTGCCATTTCCAAGTCAGGCTCTTGCCAATTGGATTGTTCCTTCATGACTTCTTCGTTTAAATAATTATTACTATACAGTTTTTTACTGTAAGGTTGCGTGTAATGCATGGCTTTATCTATACGATTTAAATGACTTTCCCATAAATTACTGACGACAGGTTTGCCTGTGCCAATCCAAAATTCACGCCAATACCGATTGGGATGGTCTAAATACTCGTCAGACAAATTCGCAACATAATTTGAATTAGCCCACCAAAATCCACCAGAGAAATGGGGATGCCATCCCATTGATGTATTCTCTTGCCAATTCACACCAACAACATCAGAAGAAGTTAAATGACCAATGCATTTCGACCACGAATGGATGCAGAAAAACTCCATCAAATGACGCCAATCATCAGTGTATCCTGTTCGACGTGATACACCTTTGGTGTGCATGTATAGCACAGCAGCGTCATCATTTTCTTTGCACCATTGATGCAATGCTCTTAACGTGTCAGTCTCTTCTTTTTTATTTTGATTCTCGCAAGCGATAGCTTTACCTGGAAGAGACAGTAGATCAAGGCTGCCGTTAAAGCCAATATAAAAATAGTCAAGCTGTTCATACAGCTTACTTGCAAGAAGGGCGCCAAGTTGTTCTAGATACATATCCTCCCAGTTATCACCTGGGAAGACATGATAAAAAACGGCGTATTTCATTGATGATCTTTTGCTTCGTCAATGTAAATGTCAGGCATCATTGTAATAATGCGACCTTTATATCCGTCGTCACGTAACGTTCTTGTTATATATCTGGCAAAGTTATGTGCAAGAATCACCACATTATCTGGTTCATCATCCAACATAAACTGACGACTTTGGATTTTCATGCCAGTACCAGGGACAAACATCCCTTGTTTCTTAGGCGTATCATCCACAACATAAGAACCATAATAAGAACCTATGTGCAAAGCATTTAAATATACACAGCCCTTAGCCGCAGCACCAAAGTAAACAGTTTTACCCTCCAAGTTTAGGTTATTTAAAAACACACTATCTTCAATAATCTTGCAAGAACTTTGGTTATGAAAACCTTTGTAATCATATGCTTCTTCTTCTGCAATAAACTTTTCTGCAGCTTTTGTGTCTGCATAACCTTCTTTGTTGGTAATCCAAAGACGCATTGAGCCACCATGAATATCAATTTCTTCTGCGTTATAGATATTGAGGCCAAATTTAGATAATAATTTTTTTAGCGGTTTGACCATCCAGTAGTAATAGTGTTCGTGATAGAACTGGTCAAATTGCAACGTTTGGATTGTACGTAACGTATAAGGAAACTCCAAAATCCAGGTGCCATCCAGCTTGGCTGCAATGCCTTCAATGAATCGTTCAGCATTAGGTGTGTGCTGGAAAACATTGGTTGAAGTAATAATGTCTGCCTTGGGCACATCGGTATCTTTATTGAAATAGTCGTTGACGTAATTAATCCCTTTACCTTCGTTTTGTTCTTTAAACGAAGTACTGGCGTCTACGTTATACAAATTTAATTTTTTTGTGGACTGAGATTGAAATGCGTCTAGGAGTGTTCCATCATTGCCTCCAATATCAATAATGGTGTCATGACGTAAATGTTTAAGTTTATGCCACAGTCGACGACAGTGCTGAATGTAAGGCATACTTACGCCTGACGTATACAAGTAATTTTTGTATAATTCATCACTTGGTACTGCGGTATCAAGTTTAATTAGCAAGTCGTCATCAATCGTTGCGCACAGTTTGTGCTGTTTAGCGTTTAATGCTGCTTGCTTTGACTCGCAAAGATTATTAACCAGAGGTTGAACACCTAAGTTTAATAAAACTGTTTCACCAGCGTTGTTCTTCTCGGCGTCTAGGATTGAAGGCCCAGTAGTTGATGGGTAATCCTTTATTAAAGGGAGTTTCATATATTTCTTGGGTAGGAGTTCCACCCCATTTGTCTATATAATACTCACAATTTTTAGAAAAAGTATGCTGATTTTTCTTTTTAAACTTGATCGAACTATTTAAAGTGCTAGATCTGTCATGGGTATTTAACAACGGGCAATGCAATACGTCGGCATTGGCTAACTGAATACGACGTTTGTAATCATTATCCTCATAATAACCAGGGAAAAAATTCTCATCAAGCAGTCCCACTTTCTCAATAAGACTTGAAGTGAAAATAAATCCACACATATCGTCTATACCTACTCCCAAGAAAACGCCATCCTTAAAGTTAATGGTCAAAAGTTTTTGATATTGATCTTTTGCTACCCACCAATCAAAGCCTGTTACGATCCAGTGGTCACAATCAGTATTGTCACGTATGATTTGGTTCACGGCTCCAGGGTACCCGGAGTTCTGGTTATTACTGACAACAACAATTTCCTCAATATGATCTGGTTTGTTGTCACAGATGTAATCAATTGCCTCTTCCACTGAGGGGTCAAGACCCATTGAGTTATCTAAAACGTAATAGCGTTTAACTGGAACATCAATAGTTTTGAAATGCTTGACTAGTTTTTCCCCTTGCACCATTACCGGGGTGGCAATTAAATCTAAACGTTCCACTGGGCTAGTTCTGATGAAAATAATATACACAAAAAAAGGGGTTGATTAAACCCCTTCTTTCATCCATACCACCTTCGAGCAAACTTACATTTACTAAAAGGAATTGTGGTTCGACTACCACCAGCAAATGGTATCAGATGAATTTGTTGTTCGTGATCTCGCCTTCGAATTTGGCAATTAGCTCGTCGAGTTTGCCCAGATTTTCAATGCGGCTAATCTGTTCACTAATGGCTTGCACCGTAATTGCGGATTCGGTACGAGCAGCAAAGGCCAAGCCTTCCCTAAGACAACGCACTGCATCATCAAGAGATTCTTGGACTTGAGTAGAGACTGACATTTACAATAGGTCCTGGTGGTGTGTCACGACGATAGAAAACGCCGTTTTGGATTAGATGATCCTCATGAAGATCGGCTTCGATCTCTTCGTAATCATCCCAGGCTAATACTTTAGCCCGTTCTTTTGGTTCAGCTAGGTAGTAAAACCGTACGAGGTTGTCGTAGTTACTAGTCAAGGAACCAGATGGTTTAAATGGTATATGCCAATCATAATATCAATTACTGCAAAAACAGAAAACACAGATAAAAATGTTTTGATCATCAATTCGAAATCAGACATGTTACATTATCACTAATAAATATAATTAGCCGTGAAAGCTGATACGAATACGCCTGAGTTGATGGAAGAACTCAACAAAACGGCGGCACGAATTACCTTAAACGGAAGAAGGCACTACACAACTCCATTAGCTACTGGACCAGCGCCTTCAGTAACAACAATCATAAGTCAAACAGCATCTGAAGCTAACAAGAAAAAGCTTGAGATGTGGTCTAAAGCTAACCCTGGCGTTAAAGAAAAGGCTGCTGAACGCGGTACAGCGATTCACTACGGGATGGAATGCTATCTCAAAGGAGACAAAAAGCCACCAATTCCAGAAGAATATTCAGAATTTTGGGAAGGGATGCCAGGTGTTTTAGATCAGTTCCAAGAAGTTCTTTGGGCTGAAAGCCCGGTGCTTGATAAATACAAATTTACTATTGGTAGTGATGATGTCGCACGGGTTTGGGGTTCAGATGATAAAGGTCGTGCTTGGGCTGGTGCTCCTGATATCATTGCCGTCGCAAATAACAAACTTACTCTTGCGGACCTCAAGACCTCCGTCAAGCCATACGCCAGGAAGTGGCCATCCCACCTTGAAAAAGGATCGCAAGAATGGCGTGATCTTTTGGGAGGACATCTAAAATTTAAAAAAACTTGCAAGCAGTTAGCCGCATATGATCTGGCAATCACTCAGACCCTTGGTATTAAAGTTCAACAAGCGGCTATTTTGGTTTCAACACCGCACCGCACTCAAATTTTTAAAATTAGTAGACGGTTCCTCGACATGCTTCATGCTGACTGGAAAAAAATTGTAGCGGAGTACTACCAGCAGGTAGAAGAATTTGGCGAATGTGACCCTGACTTGATCCCGTAAGTGCATGTTTTTCAAAAAACTAGAGACGTTCACGGTCGGCACCCCCGAGTTTGAACTTGGAAAGGTTGCTAAAAAATACGGTGCCTTTGTGGACAATGAGTTCCAGGGCATCTGGTACAACGAGATTGTTTGCGATGAATTGGAGGAGTTTAAATTCAACCTTCAAAAGGATTTGCGGGAACACTTCGAAGTTTTTTGGCTAAGGGCCAACACTTTAATTCCACCCCACACGGATAGTGGTACCAAATGCGTCATAAATTTCTATGTCGCAACAGATGACTGTATCACCCAGTTCTACACGGCAAAAGAAGGCGCTCGCAAGTTTCAGATCGAAGGACAAACCGATGGCTGCATTTACCAGGTGGACGATTTGGAATACGGACCTGCTTTTTTAGCTGAACCAGGTGATACTTACTTGCTTGATGTGACTAAAATACATAGTGTGATTCCTGCGAGGGATGGCATCGTTCATCGCGGTGTAGTTTGTCTTAGTTCTTCCACACTTTCTTTTGAAGAAGCAGCAGAAATCTTTAGTTAAATGGAAGAAAAGAAGTCCAAAAAGAAAAAAGACATCAAAAAGAAACCCCTCCCTACTCCCTACAGCACTTTTTATTTGAAGTCTTATGAGACTGATGAAGAGTTAATGGAAGCTTATCGACAGTCAGATTTGTAAACCTAGACTGATTAAAGAACCAACTCAACCCTCCTCATGGCTGACATCTACATAGGTGTTGGCGAGTGGATGGTGTCGTTAAAAAGGCACATGAACAGTGCTGGTCTTGGTGACACAATTCATCTCCCAACGGTGATGCATCTTCACGCTTTTTCTTTATTAAAAGAGTCAGACTTCCTAGGAAAAGAGTTTAGAGTAGATGTTCTGGGTAGTTCAAAAGAATGAGCGATAACAAAAAGTTGAATCCTGGTGAAATCAACCTGGATTGGATTCCTTTGGATTGGCCGCTGACCCCTTTGGGCGGCAAAAAAGATGCGTATCTTTCCGGTTGGCAAACGACTCCATGCGATAAGGAGAAAATTGCCGCAGAAATTAAAAGTGGAAAATGTAAAGCAATTGGACTGATTGGTGGTCCTGTTTACAACCAGCCTGTTGGATTGGTGTGGCTGGATATCGATGGCCCCACTATCTACCCACTGATTGAAGAGCTGTCTGGTAAAACGTTTGATGAAGCTGTCCCGGCTACGCTCACAATACAAAGTGGCAAGGAAGGTAGGGAAAGACGCCTTTTCATCGTAAAAAAAGATAACTGGGAATTATTAGTTCGTAATAAATACCGTTGGTACTCAGAGGAAAAAGACGACAAACTTGAGTTGCTTTGGAAGAAACATCAAGGTGTCATCATGGGTGCCCACCCCGAAACAGAGGGGTACTTTACCAAGGAAGGACTAGGTTTTGAGTGGGCCAGCAATCTGCCTGAACTACCACAATGGATTTTGGATTCCATTAAGGAAAAGAATAATAAACAGGGGATTCCAGCCAGTGAAACCACTCGGATTGTTGGTCCTAATTTTGCGATCAACTCTTCTGTTTCTGTTGAGCGAGACATGCAACTCGCCAAGGAAGCAATGTGGGCTTTGCCTGCAGAAGCAGTTGATGACTACGATATTTGGATTACGATCGGGCAATCGCTTCATCAGTTAGATGAGTCGATGCTTGATGAGTGGGATAACTGGTCAAAGCAATCTGAAAAATATAAGGAAGGTGAATGTCATAAACGTTGGCGTTCTTTCTCCGATAAAGGCGGACGCACACTGGGTTCTTTAATCCATATCGCTCAAGAGCACGGTTGGAAACCGAGCCAAGATTACAAATCAATGGGGGTGGATGATAATACAATTGATTTACTGGCAGCACAACTAGCAGAAATAGAAGCCCAAGAAAGTAAAAACCCAACTGAAAACACCATGGCCCCAGGTATTTCTTTACCTTTTACTCCTAAAACCAAAGCTCCTATCAATTCAAAAGGTCGTGGTGGGAAGGAGGAAAAGAAGAAAAACCCTACATCTAGTGAGTTGGCCGAAATTATTTTGGCTTACTACCAGGGCAATCTTGTGTTCAGTGAACCTCATGCTCAGTTCTTTATTTATGGTCATGAGTCACCAGGGCTTTGGTCTGCTTTGTCTGAACTTGAAATGCAGCATGAGCTTCAACACATGTTTAGGCACTGGCGGCAGGCAGGGCCGGAGAATATTTTGCCAGCTGGTTATAGCACTAACTTAATCACTGAAACTTATAAGCACCTGGCAATGCTTGTGCCATTCAAGGAGTGGTATGACGGCAGTGAATATCTTTTATTCACCAACGGTGTATTGAAGACAAAAACACTTGAGTTGTGTGAATTCAGTCGCGATTTATATTTAACGCAACAGTTGCCTTACAACTACGATCCTTATGCAAATTGCAATAAAATTAAAAGTTGGTTGGCATTTACCCAATGGGGAAACAAAGAACGTGTTGAAGTTTTGCGTGCATGGTTGAGGGCAACCCTACTTGGTGCCCATGATCTACAGAAATTTGTTGAGATTATCGGTCCAGGTAAATCAGGTAAGTCCACCTACGCAAACCTGTGCGTGGCACTAGTCGGCAAGAGCAACATCCATGCCAGTGACTTTGAAAATATTGAGCGTGGCCGCTTTGAAGCTGGTGCTTATATGGGTAAAAAACTTATCGTTCTGCAAGACCAAGATCGTTGGGGTGGTTCGGTAGCAAAACTAAAGTCAATTACTGGTGGTGACTGGATTCGTCCTGAACGTAAGTATCAGAAAGACATTGATGCTTTTCAGTTCCATGGGGTTGTAATGATCACAGCTAACGAGTCGATCCAATCGACGGACTACACCTCAGGCCTGGGTCGCCGTCGTTTAACTATTCCTTTTGATCGTGCTTTTACTGGCACAGCAAGTGAACAGCGTGAGTTGATTAAATTCAATTCGAAAGGAGAAGCAGGTGGTGAATTTGCAGTTGAGCTTCCAGGCTTGGTTAATTGGCTGCTTCAGATGACTGATGTAGATATGCGCGATTATTTACTGCATTCATCCAACAAGGTTGAGTTCTTTAAACAATTTGAAATGGATCAACGTGTTGCATCCAACCCAATTATGGACTGGTTGCAATCTCACATTGTATGGGATCGTGGTGTAATGACTCCGTTAGGAGTGAAAAAACTAACGGTGGCTGGTTCTTCCAGGCGTTATCAGGCATCCGAAAAAAGTTTGTATCCTTCTTATTGTGAGTTTTGCGATAATTCTGGCGTAAATAGTGTTGGTCGTACACGCTTCAAGTTATTGCTTATTGATATCATTCGAAATCAGTTGCGCTTGCCAATTAAACACAACAAACCGCAGAACGGCAAGGCTCCTCAGTATTATCACATTGCTGTAAGGGAATCGAATCCTACTCGTTATGCAGGTCACCCTTCAATTATTGATATTTCTGCAAACAAAGATCGCTACGAAGAACTTTTTAAAGACATGAAAGATTAAAAAATCAGTTACTATTGGGAGAGTTAATAACTTTTCTAATGTCAGGCAAAAAGAAAATTCTTTGGTCTGGAGATATTGTTGCTAAGACGGGTTTTGCACGAGTAACTGAAAACTTAATTACCCGACTAAAAGACAAGTATGAGATTGTTGTTCTTGGTAACAACTGGTGGGGAGATAGCACTCCTTTCCTGAAGGATTTTAAAATGTATCCTTCTTCTAATCGCTTTCAGCAGGCTCCCTTTGGTGAGCAGCGTATTCGTGCGGTTGTAGAAGCAGAGAAGCCTGACATCGTTTTTGTTAATAACGATCTTTGGATTGCTAACGCTTTATATAGTCAGATCAAAGATTTCCACGAACGGGGTGATTTTAAATTCATCGCTTACATGCCGATGGATAGTTATGGCTGGACTGGTGCCATCCGTGATCACATGAATAACTGGGACGAACTCATTTGCTATACAGAGTTTGGTGCGATGGATTGGCAAGCATGGGGCTGCACTAAGCCTGTGTCTGTTATCCCCCACGGTATTACTGCTGGTCAGTTTTTCGGTGTTGATAAAGCTGAGTGCCGCAAGCGTCTTGGCCTGCCTCAGGACGACTTCATTGTCTTTAATGGCAACCGCAACCAAGCACGTAAGCGGATTGACATCACAATCGATGCGTTTGCTCGTTTCGCTATCGATCGACCTGACACCAAGCTTTACTTACACATGGGCTTAAAGGACCAGGGCTGGGACATCATGGAGCTGTTTGGTAAGCAGATGCGCCGCTATGGCATGGATCCCAACGGTCGGATCATTATGAGTGGCAACTCCCAGCATCCGCCGAATGTAGAAGTGGAAATGCTTAATGTCATCTATAACGCTTGTGACGTTGGCGTTAATACCTGCAAAGGTGAAGGCCATGGTCTAGTCAACCACGAACACGCAGCCTGTGGCGTTGCTCAAATCGTTCCTAACCACACATCTTGCAAGGAGATTTTTGAGGGTACTGGTGAGTTGATTCGTTGTGACTTCATCGATATCGACATGAACTACAACCGTGAGATGCCGATGCCATCAGCTGAGCACCTGGCAGAAATCTTGGGCAAATATTACGAAGACCGTGAGTTGCTTGCTCAAGTGGCGGATAGGTGTTACGTGCGTGCAACTGATGATAAATATCAGTGGGACACGATCGCTGGACAATTTGATGATGTGTTCCAGGAAGCGCTTAAAGAGCCTGAGCCTGCAAAGGTGAAACGGCCACGCAAGAAAGCAAAAGCCAAAGCCAAAGCTAAACAGCTAGTGGAAGCCTGACCTTCTCAGCCATGCCTAGAAGCCTCCGCAAGGGGGCTTTTTTCATGCCTCGACCCAATGCCATAACCAAGACCATGACCCACCAGGGATTGGCTTAAGTGTGTTAGTTCTCCGTCAGATCGCTCCCTACCCTTTATAAACAGTTTCGACACTTTTTTGAGGGGTACTTTTTTAAAAAGGCTGTGCTGGACTGGGATCTCAGCCAAAATTTCCTCCTATAAGTACCCTCGGAACTCTTGTGTCTTATAAAAAGATTTAAACTTGAGTCTTATTTGATACGCATGAGTTACTATGGTACTTGTAGGAAGAAATTTTTTTAAAAAAACTTAGTCATACCAATGGCTTTCAGGGAAAAATAAAAATAGGTACCCCCTAAAAAGCGTCGAAACTCTTTATAAAGGGTAAAATGAAGTCTGACGGAATTAGTTTCACTTCAATGCCCCGCCGCAACCATGTCTGTTTGCCTGAGTTGAGATACCTGCAAATGCTCGTTCGGCTCTCAGATAAATATCCCACTGGCCTGGAATGGGCGTTCAGCGATGGCTGGAGGCAAGAGGGCAGCCAAGCTGGCAAGAAATATAAAAACGAAAAGTTTTATAGAGTTGATATCCATGGTGATCGTTTTACTTGTCATCGAGTGGTGTACTACTTACGTACTAAACAAAATCCTGGTGCTGCTGATATTTTTCATGCCGCTGACAATAAAGAAAAAGACAACCGAAAAGAGTTGTACTTAGTTAAAAGCACTGATAAAAAACTACCTGGTGCTGTTGACCCCCAATCTTTAAATAAACGTTATTCAACCAATGACGAAACGAAAAAAAAAAGGAAGCAATATCAAACGCTTGACGAACAAAGCTATTTCGAAAATTATTCACCTCCAAAAGAAATCAGAAGGGACGATTACGACGAGAGCGAGCTTGATTTCATCGACTTCCTCAATTCCCAGATGGTTGCCCGTAACTGAACTCTCGGAGAAAGAGCTGGCTAAGTACGAGTTATACCGTGGTTTTCCTTGTGTTCATGGACATGTTGTTCGACATGTTCATGAGCACTGGTGTTATGCGTGTGTTGAAAAGATTAGAAATAACATCTGTGGCTTTGACATTAGCTATACGGACATCCACTACAGAAGTTTGTATCAAAATCTTTTGGCCAAGGTTTCCATGGGGGATTCCTTTAACCAGCATTGGCTGTGGGCTGACGATACCAAGCGTTTAAACTTTCCTTCTTATCGCAGTTTTTATAGCGGAAAGCGTGTGGATAAGGTTTCAATTCATAAGTTGATATATCAATTGGCCTGGGGCGATGTCGGAAAACTTAGCGTGACACGTATTTGCGGAAACAGTCGTTGTTTGAATCCTTTGCACCTGGCATCCAGGTTTAATCGATTTGCTTTTCCTACGTCCATCCATCCGATGGACTGTGTAATTAAACCCGAGAAACTTCTTCAGAGTTTCTACGTACCAAAAGAATTGGTTCTAGAAGGACAGTATAAAAATACAATTCAGCATCCCCTGGAAGTACCAGAAGAACTTCCTGATTATCATGAAGATGAATAATTTTGAAGGTTAAAATAGTTATATTGCTAAGAATATGTAATAATGCGGCCAGCCTTATCCCAACGGCAAAGAAATAAAGACAATCCTGTTGATTTAGGAGTTTTTAGCCGAACATCGCTAAGACATCTTAAAGGTGTTTTAGGTCCAGAAAATAAAATTATTGAAGGCGGTAATGGTGGGGGAACTTACAATACTTGGTTTAAGGTAACTCTGTCACGTCCTGGTTGGGTTATTTTAACTAAAGCAGAGCCCTACCCAAATTATTTACAGCTGTCTTGTTATGACTTAAATAAAAATCCAATCAAAGGTCGAATGATTTGGGATGCAGATAGTATTTCTGTTCCCGATCCTGACAGCCCCCTTGGTCGTTATTATCCTTACTTTGATCATGTAATGGGTGCTGGGTCTGATTTATACAATATGTATGAGGCCCAGCGTCTGGATCGAGGTAATTCTTTGTATTACCCTTTACAGCAAGGTAGTTATTTAATTTGTATTTCAGCAACTCTTAATCAGATTGTTAATTATAACGTTGGCTTAGTCGTTGAGTTTAACGATGAAGGCCCATTTTTAATGCGCTGCGAAGATTATGAAGTTATTTTTGTAGGTACAGAAGATGGTAGTGAGTTAGAAAATACAGAAGTGATTGTCTCTCCTATTACATCAGATGACACAATTGGTCCAGATTTTAATGCGTTCACTGAAAGAGTTGCGGAAATCACTGATAGTGGTACTACAGTTACAGTAGAGGCAACAGGTACTTTTGCTAACAGGGCTACTTGGTGGATTGGTACCACTACTGAAAGTGGAGTTGATGCTATTGAATTAGAACCTACACCTGGTTGGCTCGATACTTTCCACGAACATTCACTTACTGAATGGAAAGAAGCTTGGGCACGAGACCATAAGGAAACAGAGAAGTTTCCTGCTTTCTTTGTTAAATTAACCAACGAACCGTAATGACTTCTTCTAAAGAGCCTCTTGTTAAGACACCTCGTGATTCTATTAAGGAATACTGGTCTTCTCCGAAAGAAAACTTATCTTTAAAAAATAAATTTCATTTATATTGTGAGGAGAATCCCTGGGACGTTGAGTGTAAAATTTACGAGGTCTAATAAAACAAAAACAATTAAATTACCTGATGGCAATTTGTGTCGCATCCGTCTTTCACCTTGGATGCAAGTAGGCACAAATTGGATTTGGGTTGTTTCTTTAGCTGTAAGTAAATCCAGTAGGCAAATTAATGACTGGATGCGTAAAAGAAAAAATAAACGTTCTAAAAGACTAGCTAAAGAAATGAACGGAAGATTTGCCAGTAAAGTCCAAGCTTTTGCTGTTCGTCAGTTACGTGAATGGATATTAGAGCACCCTACAGGTGATGCGATGTTTTTTAAGTGCGAATCAATAGAAGCTAAAAAACAATTTCGTATTTGGAGAAAATGGTTT